>Ga0070730_10002404_pt1 | contig 16987 bp, 19 predicted proteins | sample Coa_R1_3_FD_66447 | JGI IMG/M metagenome (GOLD analysis project Ga0070730, IMG submission 66447) | Surface soil microbial communities from Centralia Pennsylvania, which are recovering from an underground coalmine fire - Coalmine... | ecosystem: Environmental > Terrestrial > Soil > Unclassified ... | reverse complement strand
AGCCAGTCCGGCGCGAGGATCCAGCCGCAGCGCAGGCCGCTAAGGCCATAAGCCTTGGTCAGGCTGCTGGTGACGACGATGTTGCCTTCGGGACGGAAGGCGGTGCGCGCCCCTCCCGAGCGGAACATCAGCTCCAGATAGACCTCGTCGATCAGCACCAGGGCGCCCACCTCGTCGGCCGCCCGGGCGACCGCGGCGATCTCCGTCTCGCCGGCCAGGGCGCCAGTGGGATTGTGCAGGTTGGTGAGGACCACCAGGCGGGTGCGGGGCGTCAGGCCAGCGGCCACCGCCTCCGGATCGAGCCGCCAGCCCGCCTCCGCGCGCCGCGAAAACCGGCGCAGGTCGGCCTGCAGGTAGCCGAGGGTCGAAAGCAGCAGCTCGTAGGTGGGATCCTCGACGAGGACCTCGTCCCCCGGCGAGACGATCGCCGCCAGGGCCAGGTGGTTGGCGAAGGAGGCGCCGCCGGCGGTGGCGACGCAGGCGGTGTCGATCCCGAACCGGCCGGCGATCCGCTCGACCAGGGGCGGATAGCCGTAGGCGTTGGGCCCATGCAGCGCGAGGTCGTCCAGAGAGGCGCCCAGCTCCGCCAGCGTGCAGTCGGCCACGCCGCTGCTGCCCAGGGCGAAGCGCGCCGTCGTGTCGAGCTTGGCGAAGCGCATGTAGTCCGACTGCAGGACGCGGGCGGGGATGGTCATGGGACAGGAACGGGCTCCGGCGATCCCTGCCGGCGCCAGTAGAGGTAAGGCGGCACGCCGAGCAGCAGGATCGCATAGCCGATCAGGCTGTTGATCGGGTAGGCCCAGAACGAGAAGCCGACGATCGCGACCGAGGCGGCGATGAAGCCGCCCGTGCTCCACGGATGCCACGGGGCCTCGAACGCGGGCCGGGCCGCCGCCCCCGCCCGCCGCTCACGCCGCCGCAGGGTGAAGAGGCACGAGGCGCTGAGGCCGAAGAACAGGAAGTTCATCGAGACGACGTAGGAGAGGATCTGGTCGTATCGGCCCGACAGGGCGAGGACTCCGGTCCAGGCCGCCACCACCAGGGTGGCGATGGCGGGGGCGCGGCTGCCGCGGGCGACGCTGCCAACCTGCCGGAAGAACAGGCCGTCCCTGGCCATGGCGAAGCAGACGCGCGGCCCCGTCAGCATCGACTGGCTCATGAACGCCAGGGCGGAGAGGGCGATGGCGGCGGCGGCCAGTCGGCCGGCCGACGGTCCCACCGTCAACGCCAGCACATCGGAGGTGGGGGTGAGGGTCCTCCCCAGAGCCTCGACGCCGAGCGCCCGCAGGCAGGCGATGTTGACCAGCAGGTAGAGCAGGATCACCACCGCCACGCCGGCCATCAGCGCCCGGGCGAGGTTGCGGCCCGGGTTCTTGATCTCGCCGGCCACATAGTTGGCCGTCTGCCAGCCGCCGTAGCTGAACACCACCGGGATCATCGCGCCGCCGAAGGCCTTGAGGGCCCCGGGAAGGGGAGGATGGGCGACCGCGCCCGCGGCGGGGACATGCGGCGCGAGCAGCAGGCCCGCGGTAATGAGCACGCCGATGACGGCGATCTTGGCCAGGCCCAGCAGGCTCTGCACGCCGTTGCCCATGGTCACGCCCAGGCAGTTGACGGCCGCCAGCGCGGCCAGGGTCGCCACCACCACGGCACGCTCGGAAAGGCCGCCGCCGGCCAGCACGTTCAGGTTCTGGGCGAATACGATCGTCACCGCCGCCAGCCCGCCGGTGTGCACCACCAGCAGGGTGGTCCAGCCGAACAGGAAGCCCGCCAGCGGGCCGTAGGTGTCGCGCAGATAGACGTACTCGCCCCCCGTGGCCGGAAAGCGGGCGGCCAGCTCGGCGTAGACGAACGCCCCCAGCAGGGCGACCACGCCCCCAGCGCCCCACGCCGCCAGGGCCAGGACCGGCGAATGCACGTCCCCCGCCACGATCGCCGGATTGGCGAAGATGCCCACCCCGACGATCCCGCCCACCACCAGCATCACGGCGCTGGGGAAGCCGATGGCGACCTTGAGCCCCTCCGCGCCGATATCCGCCGGTTTCATCGCCTCGACCTAGCATATCGATGGCGGCGGCCGACGACAGAAATCCGCCGGCCAGATCCCACAGCAGCCAGAGGATGGCGCGGCGCCTGCGCATGAGGCCGCGGCCGCTCGAATGGAAGACAGGTCGACGGCCCGGCGGGCCTGGCTAGGCGTCCGCCAACGTCGGCTCGGTCAGAGCCCCGCCGGTCGCGCTTCGTTCGTCCTCGGCCTCGCGGGCCGGGTCGTGGACGGCGACGTTGAGCCAGGCCTGGCCGTTGGTCACCATCAGCTGACGCTCGACGCAGCGACCCAGGAAGCCGCGCAGGTCGGCGATCTCGACACCGTCGGCCTCGACCTCGGGCAGGGTGGCGAGGCTGGAGAACGCGCGGGTGCGGTCGCAGGCCAGGTAGACGGCCGCCTTCCAGCCGCTGAGCACGGCCCGCAGCGGCTTCTCGGCCCGTTCGCCGCGCGTATCGATCAGCTCGTACGAACCCGGCCCATTGGGCCGCAGGCTGAGCATGCCGTGAGGACCCTCTGTCATCCACCGCCGGATGAGGCCGATCACCGGCCGCACGAACGTCTCGGGTTCCCGTCCGTCAGCGTAGTCGAACTCGAAATAGTAGGCGATCTTGAACAGCGACCTGGCGTCGAAAGGATACAGGTAGGTGAAAGGGGCCATGGGCCGCAGGTTGATCATCCCGTAGTCGGAGGGCTCGTTGAAGTAGGGACTGAAACGGTCGATGCGGATCGGTCCGTATCCGGTCGGCGGATCGAGATGCCAAAGAGCCGGAATGAGCGCGGCCGTGGTCTCGTAGTCCTCCACGGTCTCCTCCGGAAACCCGTACAGCATGTTCCAGTAGGGCTTGACCCCGTATTCCTTGCACCACTTCAGCAGCTCGATGTTGCGGAACGCGGTCACGCCCTTGCGCATCAGCTTGAGCACATGGTCGCTCAGGCTTTCGATTCCCGGCTGCACCGAGGTTACGCCGGCGTCGCGCAGCAGGCGCACCTGCTCGTGGGTGAGGTTTGACTTGATCTCCCAGAAGAAGTCGATGTCCAGCTTGGCGTCGGCCAGTTGTGGCAACACCGAGCGGAAGTAGGTCATGTCGAGTATGTCGTCGACGACGTTGAACGTGCGAACGCCATGCTTCTTCCGCAGGCCGCTGATCTCGCCGACCACGCGGCCCGGCGACTTGCTGCGGAAGGCCATGGTGGCGCCGTTGAGGCCGCAGAAGGTGCAGTGCTCGCGCTCGCCCCACCAGCAGCCGCGCGAGGTCTCGATCAGCAGGCTGGGGGTGATCGCGCCGCCGGCCTGGCTGGCGCGGAACTGCGTGAAGAAGGCGGAGAAATCGGGCGTCGGCACCGCGTCCATGTCCAGGACCCGTTCGGCCGGCGCCAGGGCCGCCACGCCGTTGGTGGCGCTGGCGGTCACGCCCCGGATGCCCTGCACCGGACGCCCTTCCCGCCGCGCGGCGAGCACCGCCGGGAACGACTCGTCCGCCTCCCCGGAGAACGCCAGGTCGACGAACGGGAACTGCGCCTGCAGCGCCACGCCCATGACTTCTTCCCAGTTGGCCCCGCCGAAACAGATCGTCAGCGCCGGATGGCTGCGCTTGACGCGCGCGGCCAGAGCCAGCGAGGCGATGTTCTGCTGAAAGACCGATGTGAAGCCGACCAGGGAATAGTCTTCCCAGGCGACGGTGCTCAGGCAATGCTCGAGGAACGGTTCGACCTTGGCGCGCATGCGCTGCAGGCGGGCCAGGGCCGCGTCATCCTGCCGCCAGGCCCGTTTCAGGATCTCGTCGACGTAGGCCCCGTCCGCATAGGGCCGCGCGCCGTAGAGGGCGGCGCTGAACAGCCACTCGCCGACGAAGGCCGTGTACGGCACATCGTCGGAACACATCCACAGATAGTCGCCCAGGCCGACCATGTCGGCGAAGTCGAAGGTCAGGTAGCGCGTGTCGCAGGCGACGCCCAGGCGGTCGCAATGGGCCTTGAGCAGCCCGAGGGACAGCGCCGGCCGCTCCAGCGCCCCGAAGGGCATGCTGATCAGCAGTACGCGCTCCTCGATAGCGCCCGGCGGGGCGCCGTCGCTCACAACTCGACGTCCTCGTGCAGGGGTCCGCCGGGTCCGATGATCGGCTCCGGGGGCTGCGGCGGGGCCGGGAAGATCGGGCCCCGCGCGATGGGCCCTCGCGAGATGATGGGATTGATCGGCCTCGGGAGGATCGGCCCACGGCCGATGATGCCACGGGGAAGGATGAACTCGCTCCAGACGAAGAAGAACGGGTCGATCGAGGCCGCGACCGGCGTGACGCCGTCGGTGCTGAGCAGCGTATGGGTTGTCCAGTTGGCGTTGCGTTGATAGGTCACGCCGCTGGGGAAGTTGGCCATGTTCGGCGTGTTGTTGCCGCAGAAGACGCCGTAGAAGCTCGTGCTTACCGAGACCAGCCGCACATAGTCGCCGATGTATGGCTGGAAGGTCGGCGAGGGGCTGGCCGAGGTGACCGTCTGCAGCACCATCGGGGTAACGGCGGTCGCCCAGCCGTCCGTGGTGAGCTCGAGCTTGGTGTCCCAGGTCGTGCCGGTGAACTGCTGATAGAGGAAGCCCACCGTGCTCGACGAATTGACCGCCAGGGCGGGGTTCTTGACGTTGGTGATGGTGCGCAGATCGGCCGACCAGGTCTGTCCCTTGTCGGTGGACTTCGAGACGTGGACCGTCCAGTCGGTTCCGGAGACACCGCCCACCCGGTCGCACCACGCCAGCCAGACGGTGCTGGAGTTGTTCGGGTCCACGGCGATGGCGATATCGGCGCCGAGCCTCTCCTGACCCATCAGGGCGTTCCACGAGATCCAGCGGCTGGTCGCCGCGCGCTGGCCGACGATGCCGGATATCGAGTCGACCAGAGCGCTGAACGGCGTCGCGCTGGCGCCCCAGCTGTCGTCGCGCACCACCACGATGTCGGTGGTGAGGTTGGGGAACGTGCCGCCCGTCCAGCGCTGGAGCGCGGCATACACGGTTCCGTCGCTGTGGACCGCAAGCCGCACCGGCGGCCCGTCCTGGCCGGTGGTCGTTCCCTTCTCGATGTCGACGGTCGAAAAGCCGGCCGGCGCCGGGGCCGTGGCGGCGTTCTGCGACAGGTCCACCGTGGCGGTCTGGCCGCTCGCCTGGTTGAAGTCGTTGTTGCCGACGTAGACGCGGTCCTGTCCCGACCCGGCGGCGACGACCCACGGCTGGTCCTCGTTGCTCCGGGTGACCAGCGTGGTCATGGTGGTCGAGGAGGTGAAGCTCCCCGTCCGCAGGATATTGAGGGCGATCGTCGTTCCGTTCAGCGTGCCCGCATAGAGGGTCCCGTTCGACGGCGAGAAGGCGATCGTGATGTCGGAGGTGCCGGCGAAACCATTGCCCGGGACGATGGTGTTCAGCGTCCAGGTGCTGCCGCCGTCGGTGGAGACATAGATCGGCGCGTTGGATCCGCCCATGGGGGCCGGCGTGAACGCCGTGGCGGCGATCTGGCTGGTGTTCTGCGGGTTGACCGCGATGTTCGGCTCACTGTCCTGATTGGTCTCGCCGCTCAGGGAGTTCGGGATCATGTTGACGATGTGCAGCATGGCTCACTCCCCCGTCGTCCGGGCCACATCCAGTTGTTGCGTGGGTTGCATGTCCTCGGGATGGACGATCTGGAACGGCGCCAGGTCCTGCAGTCCGGCGTCGGTCTTGTGCAGGATCCACACGCCGCTCTGACCGGGTTTCGGCTTGGGACTGCGGTGCCAGCGCACGTCCATGCTGTTGGCGTAGAGCACCTGGACCGTGGGGCCGGCGACCTGTCCGGACTCGACGTGATCGACCTCGATCGTCGCCCGCCACCAGTGGGGATCGTGTTCGGAGCGGGTGGTCTGGTGCGCCTTTTCGAGCCCGACGACTCGGCCGACGATCACCGCGTCAGCGTCCTTCATGTGCGCGCGCAGGTCCGCCTGCTGCATCTCGAGAGCCAGACCGTCGAAGGCGCCGGCGGCCTTGCCGGCGTCCACCGCCGCCTGGGCGTGCGGCGCGACGGCGTCCACCGGCAGACGGCCGACCTCCGCCACCACGATGCTTTCCCCGAACGAGACGCCCTGGACGAAGAAGGCGGCCGAGTCGCCCACCTTGGGAGGATCGACGGTCGCCGACAATTGCACCGTGATCTGGTGGCCGTCGAGCCGCTTGAACGCCTCGGGGGCGCGCAGGACGTGTTCCACCTGCACCACGGCGGTCCGGTCGTCGATGGACACCTGGGTGGTCGTGGCCGCCCCCAGGTGCAGCACCGTGCCCACGAAGCTGAACGGGGCCTGCGCCATCAGGGCCTTGATCTCATCGGACATGGCTGACCTCCCCGGCGACACGCCGCGCGCGCCGCCATTCGCCGCGCGCCACGAGCGAGCAGATCAAGGCGGCCGCGCCCGCCCCTCCCGCCAGTGCGCGTTCGAACTCGCCGTGTCCTGCGTCGAGATGCGCCCCGAACAGGCCTTCCAACCAGTCGGGCGCGACCAGGGCGAGTCCGCACGCGCCGGCGAATACCAGGGCCAGCGCGATCTCGATGAATAGCTTGACTCTGGAGCCCATGAACGCCTCCCTCTTGGACCGACAGGGCAATATTCGTCATCCAGGCCTTCGGCCTGATGATCACACTCCCAGCGCCCGATACCTAGTCACAATTCAGCAACAGTAGCAACCTCCCACGCGGATTTTGTGGCGACAAATGTTCGCTACCTGCCTCTGAATAGCCGGAGTGACAACTTTCGCCCAATGCTGTGCCAATTCAGAGGGGTTGACATCTACGTGCGTCTCGGCTAACCGTTCGTCATGGCTTACGGAACAGCGGCGATAGAGGCTCTGGGCGCCCTCGGCGATCCCACCCGCCGGGCGATCTTCGAGCGCCTGGCCGCCCGCCCGTCGGCCGTCGGCGCGCTGGCCGCCGGCCTTCCCGTCAGTCGCCCGGCGGTGTCGCAGCACCTGCGGGTGCTGAAGGAGGCCGGACTGGTGAGCGAGACACCCGAGGGCACGCGCCGCATCTATCGCCTCGATCCGCGCGGCATCGCCGCCATGCGCGAGTGGCTCGACGCCCATTGGAGCGGGGCCCTCGAGGCCTTCAAGGACTTCGCCGACGAACACGCCGAAGAGGAGAAACCGGAATGAGCATCGCGCCCATCGTGCGCACGGTCCAGGTGAAGGCGCCGCCCGGCCGCGCCTTCGAGTTGTTCGCCACGCGCATGGAGGACTGGTGGCCCAAGGGCCGGACCATCGGCAAGAACCCCCACGTGGCCATCGTCGTCGAGCCGCGGACCGGCGGCCGCTGGTTCGAACGCGACGCGGAGGGCGAGGAGACCCACTGGGGCAAGGTGCTGGCCTGGGAGCCGCCCGGCCGCCTGCTGCTGGCCTGGCAGATCAGCAGCCAATGGTCCTACGACGCCGACCTCGTGACCGAGGTCGAGCTGACCTTCACGCCAGCCGACGGCGGCGGCACACTGGTCACGCTCGAACATCGCGACCTCGAACGCTTCGGCGCCGACGCCGCCCGCCACGCCGAGTTGCTTGGCGGCGGCTGGCCCGGCTTCCTGGCCCAATTCGCCCAGTACACCGACGCCCAGCTCACCGACGCTCAGACCTGAAAGGAGCCCCTCATGTCCGACTTCATCGTCTATTCCATCCCCGGCAGCCCGTTCGGCCGCGCCGTGCTGGCCGCGCTCGAGGAGAAGGGCGCGTCCTATCGCCTCTCCCCCGTCGCGCCGGGAAGCTTCAAGTCGCCCGAGCACATGGCCCGCCACCCGTTTGGCCGGGTGCCGGTGCTGCAGCACGGCGACTTCATGCTCTACGAGACCCAGGCGATCCTCCGCTATCTCGACCGGGTGCTGCCGACGCCGGCCCTGACGCCCGCCGATCCCAGGGCCGCGGCGCGCATGGACCAGGCGATGGGCGTCAACGACTGGTACCTCTTTCAGGGCTGCGGCGCCGTCATCGGTTTCCAGCGGGTGGTCGGGCCGAAGCTGATGGGCCTGACGCCGGACGAGGGGGTCATCGAGGCGGCCATGCCCAGGGCTCACATGGTGTTCGCCGAACTGGCGCGCCTGCTGGGCGACCAGCGCTTCTTCATCGGCGACGCCCTTTCCCTGGCCGACCTGATGCTGGCCCCCCAGGTCGAATTCTTCACCCAGACCCCGGAGTGGGCCGCACTCGGCGCGCCGCATCCCAACCTCGTCGCCTGGCTCGAACGCATGGAGGCCAGGCCGAGCCTGATGGCCACCACCTGGGAGCGCGTCGCCGACATGGCCAAGGCGGCCTGACGGCTCCGCCGCGACGCATCCCCCGCCCTCGCTTCGGTTCGGCGAGGGCGGGCGTTCAGACCCGGGGCCCGACGAGCGCGAACATCGCACCCTGGGGATCGCGCGCCTGCACGATTCAGCCGCCGCCTGGAACCTCCTGCGGCCCAATGAGGATCGCGCCGCACTGCGCGCTGTAGAAATCGAACGCCGCCGACGCGTCAAGAACGTCGCCCGGGTCGCCCTCGCCGCGCTTTTCGTCCTATAGGCTGACGCCTCGAGAAACCGCGCAAGGACGCCGCCATGACCGCCACCTTCCGGGCCCTGCGCCTCTACAAGACCGACACGGGCCAGGAAGCGCGCTTCGTCGACCTCACCGACGACGACCTCATGCCCGGCGACGTCACGGTCCGCGTCGAGCATTCCACGGTGAACTACAAGGACGGCCTGGCCCTCACCGGCCGCGCTCCGGTGGTGCGGGTGTGGCCGCTGACGCCCGGGATCGACTTCGCCGGCGTGGTCGAGACCTCCAGCCACCCGGCCTTCGCCGCCGGCGAGCGGGTGGTGCTGAACGGCTGGGGCGTCGGCGAGACCCATCACGGCGGTTACGCGCAGCGCGCCCGGGTCAAGGGCGACTGGCTGATCAAGCTGCCGGAGGCCATCTCCAACGCCCGCGCCATGGCCATCGGCACCGCCGGCTACACGGCCATGCTGGCCGTCATCGCCCTCGAGCGGCTGGGCGTGACCCCGGCATCGGGCGATGTGCTGGTGACCGGGTCGGCCGGCGGCGTCGGCAGCGTCGCCATCGCCCTGCTCGCCGGCCTCGGCTACCGGGTGGTCGCCTCCACCGGCCGCAAGGAGACCGAGAGCGGCTACCTGACCGGGCTCGGGGCCGTCGAGATCATCGACCGCGCCGAGCTTTCCGCGCCAGGCCGGCCCCTGGCCAGGGAACGCTGGGCCGGGGCGGTGGACAGCGTCGGCAGCCACACCCTGGCAAACGTCCTGGCGGGGATGCGCTACGGCGGCGCGGTGGCCGCGTGCGGTCTTGCCCAGGGCATGGATCTCCCCGCCAGCGTCGCCCCGTTCATCCTGCGCGGCGTCACCCTGGCCGGGATCGACTCCGTCATGTGCCCTACCCCCCGCCGCGCCGAGGCGTGGGCCCGCCTGGCGAAGGATCTGGACCTCACCCGGCTGGACGCCATGACCGGCCATGCGACGCTTGCCGACGTCCCGGCCCTGGGCGAGGCGATCCTCAAGGGCGAAGTCCGCGGTCGCGTCGTCGTCGACGTCAACCGCTAAGCAGCCTTGCGTGGCTAAAGCCACGATTGATTTTGCTTTCTCAAAGCAAAATCAATGCTGCTAAGGATGTCTAATGTAAGCAAACCCGACAAGGATTGCTTAGGGTCCGGTCACCGCCCGCCCCGCGCGGAGCACGGCGATCTCGGCTTCCCGCAGCGGCGTCCAGGCGTCGTCGGTCAGGGGCACGCTGGCCACCAGGGTGATGGGCTGGCCCGCGGTGGCCGCGCCGATGGTCACCCCGTGGTCGGCCATCCTGTCGGTCGCCCCCGCCGGCGCGCGATCGAGCCGCCAGAGACCCGGCTGGCTTCGGACGCCGTCGAACGGACGGCGGCGATGGGCGTGGGCGAAGAGCAACTCGCCGTCGCAGTAGAGGAAATTGGCCTCCCCCCTGGCGCGCATGTCATGGGCGAAGGCCGTCACCACCGTCAGGCGCTCCGCCGGCGAGGGCGGCTCGGCCCGCAGCCACAGAGGCGCGAGGCTCTCCAGCAGGAGGCAGAAGGCCAGTTCCGAGTCGGTCTCGCCGACCGGCGTGAACACCTCGAGCGCGTCCGGCTCCAAACCAGGCAGGCCGCGCAGGTCGCCGTTGTGGGCGAAGACGTGCATCCGGCCGGCCAGTTCGCGGGTGAACGGCTGGGTGTTGGCGTGGGTCAGCGCCCCCTGCGAGGCGCGCCGGATGTGCGAGATCGCCAGGGCGCATTCCACGTCGCGCCCCAGGATGAAGCTCAGCCACTGGCTCTCGCCGGCCGGCTCGGGCTCCTTGTACAGCCGCACGTCGCGGTCGTCATAGTAGGCGAGGCCCCAGCCATCGACGTTCGCCTGACCCAGCGCCCCGTGTTGCGCCAGGCGCTGCAGCGAGAAAGACACCGGCGTCGGCTGGGCGCTGGAGAGGCAGAACAGTTCGCACATGGACGGGCTATGCCGCCGCGGCTGCAGTCGCGATCGCCTGCAGTCCCGAAGCCATTGCCGTCAGCCGGTCATTCTCGCTCGGTGGCAAGCCGTGGCGGGCGCCGAGCCAGACCGGGTCGTTGTAGGAGATCCAGACTTTGCCGCCTGCACCTTCCCACACGAGCAGCTTCAGAGGCAGGTCGATGCCGATGGTCTGGTCGGCCTGCATCAGCGGCGTCCCCGCCCGCGGATTGCCGAACATCAACACCTCGGTGGGCCGGAGCTCCATGTCCGCGGCGCAGGCCGCCGCCGCATGATCGACCTGGGCGAAGACACTCATGCCCCTCCTTTCGACCTCGGCCTTGATCCGTTCGCTCGTCTCGGCCGCCGCGTGTCGCGATGCGAGCGTGACCAGGCCATCCTTCGCCATGACGCGGCCTCCGATGAGAACGATCCGGTCCATGTTCCCTTCAACGCCCGATGACGCAAGGCGAAGTTCGCCAAGCACGGGTCTTGTTCCCGTTCGCCTTTGGATATACATCGTCGCATTCGTATATCCAAGGAATCTCAGATGCAGGTCGCCAAGTGGGGCAACAGCCTGGCCGTTCGCCTCCCCGCCGTCGTTGTCGAAGCGCTGGAACTGAAGGAGGGGGACGAGGTCGAAATCCACGTCGAGGGCGCGCGCGAACTCGCCGTCGCGCGCAAGCCCGGCCGGGCGGAATGGCTGGCGCGACTTCAGGCCTTCCGGGGCCGCCTTCCCGCCGACTTCAAGTTCGACCGCGACGAGGCGAATGCCCGGTAGCTTTATCGACACCAATGTCCTGCTCTACGTCGCCTCCGGCGATCCGGCCAAGGCCGAGCGAGCGGACGCGATCCTCGCCCAGGGCGGCGCGATTAGCGTGCAGGTCCTGAACGAACTCACCAACGTTGCTCGCCGCAAGATGCAACTGTCCTGGCCCGATATCCATGCCTTCCTCTCTCCGTTGCGCGGCTTGCTGACCGTCCATCCCATGACGATCGAAACACATGAAATCGGTTTGGTCCTGGCTGAGCGCCATCATCTCTCCATCTGGGACGCCATGATCGTCGCCTCGGCGGTTCACGCCGACTGCGAGACCCTGTGGTCGGAGGACATGCAGGATGGATTGGTGATCGCCGGCCGGCTGCGCATCGTGAACCCGTTCCGCGTCATGCGCTGAGAATCCCGCCGACTCTCCCGCGCTCAGGCTGCCGGCTCGCTCTTCTCCCCCACGGCCTGGCGGGCCGCAGCCGAGCGTATGGCGCGCGGCACGTACCAGAAGGTCCAGGCGGTCAGCAGCCCCAATGTCGCGTAGCTGAGCGGGCCGCTGATCAGGAGGAACTGCCTGATCGAGACTATGAACACCAGGGCGCAGTGCGCCACGCACGTGGCCAGCAGGCCAACCCCCCAGACGAGGGTCGCCATCATCATGGCGGCGCCGAAACGGGCGTCGTCGCGAACAGCCTCGACGATCGCCACCTTGTCCGCCGCCCTGCGCCGGACGCCGGCCCGCGCCAGTTGATAGATCAGCGGCTTGCCGATCGCCGCCGAACCCAGGAAGATCAGACCGACGAGGCCGGTTACGATATTTTCGCGCAACTGGAGGAATTTCACCCCGCCACCGCCGGCGAAGGCCAGCAGCGAGAGCCCCATGCCGGCCAGCACCAGGACGGAAATGGCGTCGACCTTCCGCTCACGGATGAACTGGATGAGTCCCCAGAGAATTGGCGACGCCGAGGCTGCGATCAGCGCTGCCGCAGCGCCGAGTTTTTCGGTCACTATACTATAGATGAGATACGGAAGGATGAAGTTGAACACGACCTCTCGACCGGCCTTCACGCCATGGGCGCGGAAATAGACGCCGATCTGAGCCAGTCTCGATAGAGCGATATTCATTTTCAGCTCCTTCCGCGCAAGAGACATTCAGCTCCGCCATCGACGAAGAGGATTTGCCCGGTCATCATCGAGTTCTCCGGGCTGACGCACCACGCCAGCATCGCGGCCGCCTCTTCGGCACGGCCCGGATAGGCGCCGCGCATCGGCACGATCCGCCCAGCCTCTGCCCTGCGGTCGGGATCGGCCAGGATGTAGGCGGCCGCCGGCGTGTCGAAGAATCCCAGGGCGACCACGTTCAGCGGGATGCCGGCGCCGGCCCACAGGGGCTCGACGGCGGCCTTGCGGCACCACCGGTTCAACGCGTGCTTGGCGCTGCCATACAGATCCAGCGGCCCCTTCCCCGCCGCCACCGCTTCGCGTCCGGCGGCGATCGCCCTCGGCTCATTCAGGCTCAGGCAGGCGTCGACAAGGCCTGCATCGGTCGGTCCCAGGGCGCTGATCGAGGACACCATCACCGCCCGCGGCGCGCGGCTGGCTTTCAGAAAGGGGCGCGAGCCCTCGAGCGTCGCGACCGCGCCGAAGAAGTTGAGGGCAAGCATCGTCTCCGCCGGTCCGCCGCCGGCGTTGGCGACGATGCCGTCGATCGTTCCCCCCGATAGCCGCGCCACGCCGTCGACCAGCGCCGACCGCCCCTCGCGGGTCGTCAGGTCGCCGACCACATCCGTGTCCCGCAGGTCGCAGCCGATGACCCGGCCTCCGCGCGACCGCAGGTAGCCCGCCGTGGCGGCGCCGATCCCGGATGCGGCGCCGGTGACCACGTAGGTACGATGCTCATGCGACCTCGGCGTCCCTGGCGTAAATTCGGTCATGACTCTTGTTTCTCAGAAGCGTACCGTACCGTTCGGTCCGTCTACAGCCGAACCGAACGGTACGCAAGAGCCTTCGACAGCAACCGCACGCGCGGCTAGACAGGATGAGATGAGCGAGACAACCGAGAGGCCGGCCAAGGAGGAGCGGCGGAGGGAAATCCTCGACGCCGCCTTCGCGGAATTCACCAGCAAGGGTTACGCGGGTGCCAGCATGGAGGCGATCGCCCGGCGCGCGCGCGCCTCGAAGGAGACGCTGTACGCCTGGTTCGAGAACAAGGAGACGCTGTTCAACACCCTGCTCGTGTCGCGACTGGAGGGGATCTCGAACCGGGTCACGGCCGCGGCCGAGGCGGACCCCTCCCCTGCCCACGTCCTGCCGATCATCGCCGAGGACGTGATTCGCCTGATGCTCGCGATCATGCCGCTCACCCAGGCGATGGGACCCGGTGAGCCCGGCGAGACGGCCTCGCGGCTCGTGGGCAAGACCATCAGCGACGAACGAAAGAACTTCGCGACCTACATCCTCTGGTGCCGCGACCAGGGCTACATCGCGTTCGACGACGATCCCTTCGAGATCGTCTCGCTGTTCGTCGCCATGGCCGAAGGTCAATGGAGCCTGCGGCTCGGCACGGGCATGATCGACAAACTCACCGAGAAGATGATCGAGGAGCATGCGCGTCGCGTAACGCGGATATTCCTGAAGGGTCTCGCGCCATAGACGGCGCTGTGGCGGCGAGCGGTTAGGATCAGGCGGCGATCCTGGCGAAACGCTTGCGATACTCGGCCGGCGTGACGCCGACGTGCCGGGCGAAGGCGCGGCGAAGGGTGTCGGCGTCGGCGAAGCCGCAGCGGGCCGCGACCTGCTTGGGCGCCTCGTGGCCAGCCTCCAGCAACCGCCTCGCGGCGCTCACCCGCGCCTCCTCGACCCAGGTCGCCGGCGTGATACCGACCTCGCTTCGAAACAGGCGAGCGAAGTGGCGCGGGCTCAGAGCCATGCGCCTGGCGAGGGCGGTGACGTTGTGGTCGAACGCCGGATGGGCGGCCACCCACCGTTGCAACTCCTGCAGCGCCGCCCGACCCGCCGGGACCGCTTCGCCCTTGCGGCTGAACTGCAGCTGCCCGCCCTGACGCTTGAAGAACATGACGAGTTGGGCGGCGACCCTCATGGCCACATCGTGTCCCAGATCCTCCTCGACCAGAGCGAGCGCCAGATCCAGCCCGGCGGTCACGCCGGCCGCGGTGCGCACCGGTCCGTCCCTGACGTGGATCGCGTCCTCGTCGACGCTGACGGACGGGTAGCGCGTCGCCAGCTGTCCGGCGACCGCCCAGTGGGTCGTCACGCGCCGCCCCTCGAGCAGGCCGGCCGCGGCCAGATAGAACGCCCCGCTGCACACGGAGCCGAACCGGCGCGCCGTCGGCGCCTTCTCCCGCAGCCAGTCGACGACCCTGGCGCAGGCCGGCACGGCGGCGGCGTTCGGACACCCGGCGACCAGCAGCGTATCCAGCGCCATGTCCGCGTCGACGCCGATGGCCCGGTCGGGCATCAGCTTCACCCCCGAAGAACTGTGGATCGGTCCCGGCTCGGCGGCGATCACCAGGAGGTCATAGGCTGACCTTCCGCTCTGGACGTTGGCCTCGGCGAACACGTCGAGCGGCCCCGAGACATCGAGGAGCTGCACGCCTGGAAGCGCCATGATGGCGATCGTTCTTGCCTTCATCTCGCGCCCACGTCCGTCCGAGTCCGCATTTGGCAGAATATGCCGTGTCGCGGCATTTGCAGACAGACTAGCTCCGTTCTAGGGTTCTGTCGAGCCCAAGAACCCGGAGCAAGTCATGAACCCGACCATCCACGGCGTCAGCATTCCCGACAGCCGGCTGGCCCGTGAAATCACTGCACTCGTGCGCGACACCGAGTCGCCGTTACTGTTCCACCATTCCAGCCGCGTCTACTATTTCGCCGCGTTGGCCGGCAAACGCAAGGGCCTGATCTTCGATCAGGAGCTTCTCTACGCGGGCGCCATGTTCCATGACATGGGACTGACGCCGCTGTACAGCACACCGACCGAGCGCTTCGAGGTCGACGGCGCCAATACGGCCCGCGACTTTCTCCGGGCTCACGGAATCCCGAAGACGGACGTCGACACCGTCTGGACCGCGATCGCGCTGCACACCACGCCCGGCATTCCGCAACACATGCACCCCGTCGTGGCGCTCGTGACGGCGGGGGTGGAAATGGACGTGCTCGGCCTCGCCTATCCCGAATACAGCGACGGCGAGCGCGAGGCCGTGGTTCGCCTTCACCCGCGCACGCCGCGGTTCAAGGAGGACATCATCCAGGCCTTCTACGACGGCATCAAGGACAAGCCGGAGACGACCTTCGGCAACGTCAAGGCCGACGTGCTCGCCGACAAGGACCGGCACTTCCATCGCGGGGACTTCTGCAGCGTGATCCGCGGCTCCGCCTGGAGCGGCTCGTCAGAGGCCCCGCAAAACCGCGCCGCCTGACTAATTGTCCTGGTCGAGCATCGACGGCGGCCCGACCCTCATGGCTCTGGCGCCAGCGTCAGCTCCGCGTCGGCGGCGACGTAGGGGACATGGCGGTAGTCATGGATGAAGCTGATCCGGCCGCCGCGCCACTCGAGCCACATGATGTAGCCGGGCTTCGGGTCGGCGCGGTCTTCAAAGACCGCGATCACCTCCCGGCCCTCCAGCCAGGCCGGGGCGAGCCGCACGCCGGCGATCTCCGCGTAGAGGGTGAAGAACAGACCGACGTCCGCACGGCCGACGCGGAGCGGATAACTGGACTGATCGAGTTTGACGTCGTCGGCCAGGAGCGCCCGCAGGCCGTCCCAGTCCCGCTGGTTGAACAGCGCGACGTAGCGCGCCACCGCGGCTGACGCCGGCCGCGCCTGCGCAAGCGGGCGGGGCTGCGCGTTGATCTCGCGAAGACGCGCGCGCCCCCGCGCCAGATGGCCCTTCACGGCGTCGACGGTGAGGTCGAGCAGGGCGGCGATATCGATCAGCGGCTCGCCCAGCACGTCCTTCAGGATGACGACGCTCCGCTGGAGGGTCGGGAGCTCCACAAAGCGCGACACCGCGGTCTTGACCGCTTCCTGGCGCATCAGCACCTCCACGGGGTCGGGGTTGGCCGGATCGGCGACCTCCGAGGCGGCCTCGATGGGCTCTGCCCTGCGCACCGCCCGGCCGCGCAGCAGGTCGAGGGCGCGGTTGTGGGCGATCCGGAACAGCCAGGGGCGAAGGGGCGGCGTCTCCTCCAGGTCCTGCAACGCCGCCAGAGCACGCACGAGCGCGTCCTGCACTACGTCCTCGCCGTCGATGACCGATCCCATGAGACGCGCGCAATAGCGGTGCAGCTCCGGCCGCAGCTCGCCGGCCAGAGCCAGGAGCCCCGCCCGGCGATCGGGAGTCGGTGAGGCGTCTCCTTCGGTCAAGCCACCGCGCCCTCGAGCATCGTCACCCCCGTGTCGCCCTTGAGGCCGAAGGCGAGGGCGTCGGCATATTTCGGCTCATCCAGCACGGTGACAACCTTCTCGCCGAAGTCCCTGGGCGGCATCGGCGCGCCAAAGCCGGCCAGGACCTCTTCGGGCTTGACGCCGTTGGCCCGCGCATAGGCGTTGGCCCCGGCGTCGCCGACGCCGGTGCCGCCGACCATCTGCTGCGGGACGATCGTCTGGAAGCGGACGCCGAGGCCCTTCTGCTGCGAGACGCCGTTGGCGTACTTGGCCATGAACCACA
>Ga0070730_10002403_pt1 | contig 16992 bp, 12 predicted proteins | sample Coa_R1_3_FD_66447 | JGI IMG/M metagenome (GOLD analysis project Ga0070730, IMG submission 66447) | Surface soil microbial communities from Centralia Pennsylvania, which are recovering from an underground coalmine fire - Coalmine... | ecosystem: Environmental > Terrestrial > Soil > Unclassified ... | reverse complement strand
CGCAGGTCGAGGTCATCGCGGCACGCGCCCGGATCCTCGCCCGGCGAGGCTCGCTCGGCGATGCCGAAGCGCTGGCGCGCGAAGCGCTCGCGCTGGCCGATACGGTGGAGTACAGCAACCTGGCCTCCATCACGCGCCTGTCGCTCGGGGACGTCCTCGGGCTCCAGGGTCGGGGTGCAGATGCCGCGGCGCTCTGGCGCCAGGTGATTGCACTGGAGGAGCATCGCGGTAACCAGCTGTACGTGGGACGCCTGCGCCGCGAGCTCGACGCCCTGGAGGCCATCGAGGGCTGAGCTCGGCGCGCAGTCCTGCCCTCAGGGGAGCAGTGGCGCCTCGCGGGCCAGGAGCGCCGCGATCTCGCGCGCATTGGTGGTCCCGTAGTTCGCGTAGCAGTTGTTCATGAGCAGGTGGACCTCGTTCGTCCTGCGTGCGGCCTCCTCGACGCGTGGGACCCACTCCTCGAGCTCGCGCTGGGAATAGAGGTAACGGAATCGCTCGACGACGGGGATCCGCTTCGCCTCCCATGTCTCGGCGCGGCGTCCATGGAAACGGATCACCGCCAGCCTTGGTGAGGTGACCGCCACGATGGGCGGGACCGACGAACGCATCCCCTGCGGCGCGTCGACCATCACGAACGGAATCCGGTGCTTGTCCAGGAAGTCCAGCGTACGACCGACGTTCTTGTCGTTGAACCACGACGCGGCACGGAACTCGACCGCCATCGGTACGTCGCCCATCCGTTCCTTCGCCTCCACGATCGCGTCGCGCGCTTCGTTGGAGGGGAAGATCCACTTGGGGAACTGCAGGAAGATCGCGCCCAGCTTGCCGGCGGAATGGAGCGGCGCGATGCCATCGAGGAACTGGTCCCAGATCGCGTCGTACAGCTCCCTGGGCAGGTCGCGACCATAGATTCGGCCCTTGTCCTGGAGCTCGATTGGCAGCGCTTGCCGGATCTCCTTCGGCAGCCGCTTCACCTCCGAGGGCTGCCCGGTCAAGAGGGCGTGGGCCTTGATGTCGAACGTGAAGTCGGGCGGCGTGCGCTCCAACCAGAGCTCGCCCATGCGGCGCGCGGGCACCGCGTAGTAGGTCGAGTCCACCTCGACGACCGGGAACTGGTCGGCGTAGTAATGGAGCCGATCTTCCGCGGTCGTCGCATCCGGCGGGTAGAAGACCCCCGGTGCGACCATCGTCGGGTCGGTCCAGCTCGCGGTGCCGATCCGGACGCTTGCCGCCCCGATGCGCAGCGGTTTGCGAGCTGCCGCGGCCACCGTATCGCCGCGCTCGGCGGCGACGTGCGGCCCCGGATCGTGATCGGGTGCCATCGGCTCAGTCTACGGTCGCAGCGAATGCGGATTGCGCACCGACGAGGCGGGCGAGGATACTTCGCGCCACCATCCTCGGAGGCGCATCGAACAACGTGAACTGCCCCAACTGCGGCACGGCGAACGAACCCGGCCGGAAGTTCTGTGGGGATTGCGGGACCCGTCTGGCGGTGGTCTGCGCGGTATGCGGCACGGCCAACTCACCCGGCATCAAGTTCTGTGGTGAGTGTGGCTCGGCCATGGGGACCGATGACGCCGTGGCCGCGACGGGGGCCTCCGGCGACGGCCAGGGCGCCTCGAGCGGCACGGAGCGCCGTCTCGTCAGCGTCCTGTTCGCCGACCTGGTGGGGTTCACCACGCTCTCCGAGGCGCGGGACGCGGAGGAGGTGCGGGAGCTGCTGACCCGGTACTTCGACCTGGCCCAGCAGATCATCGGCCGCTATGGTGGAACGGTCGAGAAGTTCATCGGCGATGCGGTGATGGCCGTGTGGGGCACGCCAACCGCTCACGAGGATGACGCGGAGCGCGCGGTGCGCGCCGGACTCGATCTCGTCGATGCCGTTCACCAGCTCGGCGACTCGCTCGGGGCGGACGACCTGCTGCTGCGTGCCGGGGTGCTGACCGGTGAGGCAGCGGTGACCGTCGGCGCGACGAACCAGGGCATGGTCGCCGGCGACCTGGTCAACACGGCCTCGCGGCTCCAGTCGGTTGCGCCGCCCGGGTCGGTCCTGGTTGGCGAGTCGACGATGCGGACCGCCGCCGGCGCCATCGTCTTCGAGCCCGTCGGCGAACACGCCTTGAAGGGGAAGGCGGCACCCGTTCCTGCCTATCGTGCCCTTCGGGTCGTCGCACGGCGAGGCGGTGCGGGCCGCAGCGAGCAGCTCGAGCCGCCCTTCGTGGGGCGAGATCCCGAACTGCGTCTGCTGAAGGACTTCTACCACGGCACCGCGCGCGAACGTGGCATCCGCCTCGTCTCGGTGGTCGGCCAGGGGGGCATCGGCAAGAGCCGGCTCGCGTGGGAGTTCCAGAAGTACCTGGACGGCATCAGCGAGCCGCTCTTCTGGCAGCAGGGCCGCTCGCCGGCCTACGGTGAGGGGATCAGCTTCTGGGCCCTGGGCGAGATGGTCCGCATGCGCGCGGGCATCGGCGAGGGCGCGGATGAGCCCACCACGCGGTCGCGGATCGCCGCTTCGGTCGCCGAGCACCTCAGCGACGCGGCGGAACGACCGGAGGTGGAAGGCGCGCTGCTCCAGCTGCTGGGGATCAGCGATGGGCAGAGCCGCCACCGCGACGCGCTCTTCCTTGCCTGGCGGACGTTCTGGGAGCGCCTCTCCGAGGAGAACGCGGTCGTTCTCGTCTTCGAGGACCTCCAGTGGGCTGACACGGGACTGCTCGACTTCATCGAATACATGCTCGAGTGGTCGCGCGGGCACCGCATCTACATCGTCACGCTCGCCAGGCCCGAGCTCCTCGACCGTCGGCCGACCTGGGGGGCCGGGCACCGCTCCTTCACGTCCCTCGGCCTGGGTCCGCTGAGCGGCGAGGACATGGCGGCCCTGCTGACCGGCCTGGTGCCGGGGCTGCCGGAGGCCGCACTTCGCGAGATCGTGACGCGAGCCGAAGGGGTGCCGATGTACGCGGTCGAGACGATCCGCATGCTCATCAACGAAGGGCGCCTGGTTCCGGCAAGCGACGAGACGTTCGAGCTCAGCGGCGACCTGGGCGAGATGGCCGTCCCCGAGTCCCTGCAGGCCCTCATCGCGTCGCGCCTCGACTCGCTCGCCGCGGAAGATCGCAGCCTCGTGCAGGATGCCGCCGTCCTTGGGCAGTCGTTCACGATCGAGGCGCTGGCCGCGGTGCACAGCGCGACGGAAGCCGACCTCGAGGCTCGTCTGCGGCGGCTCGTACAGCGCGAGCTGCTGACCTTTGACGACGATCCACGCTCTCCCGAGCGCGGACAGTTCGGCTTCGTCCAATCACTCGTCCGGGAAGTGGCGCACTCGACCCTCTCGCGCGCCGACCGGCGGGCACGGCACCTCGCGGCGGCGCGGTACTACGAGGCGATCGGCGACGACGAGCTGTCCGGGGTGCTGGCCGAGCACTACCTGGAGGCCTACCGCGCCCGACCGTCCGGCGAAGAGGGAGCAGCCGTCGCCACCCAGGCGCGGATCGCCCTGCGCGCGGCGAGCGTCCGGGCTCGCAACGTCGGGGCGGCCGATACCGCGTTGAGCTACGCCGAACAGGCGCTGGAGGTGGCCGCCGAGGCTGGCGATCGCCTCGAGCTCGAGTGGGAGGCCACGCTGTCCGCACAAGTCGCAGGGCGGTTCGACGTCGCCAAGCGCCACGCCGAACGCGGAATCGAGCTCGCTCGCGGCGTGGGGGATGCGTACCTCCGGCGTCAGTTCGTGACGCGGCTCGGCGACCTGATGTCCGAGGGGTTCATCGACGAGGCGCGGGCGATGCTCGAGGTCGCCATCGCCGAGGACGGTCTGACGCCCGAGACGCCCGGATTCGCCGAGCTGGCATCGACGCTGACCAAGACCTACATGCGGACGGATCGCGATGCGGCGGCCGTCGCTCTTGCCGATAAGGCCCTGTCGGTGGACGAAGCCCGCTTCCCGGCCGACATCCGCCTCGACCTGATCATCACGCGCGGCGTCGCCCTTGCCAACCTGGGAATGGTCACAGAGGCGCTGGTCACCCTTTCCGGCGCCCGAGAGCTGGCGCGGCGCCTGGGAGACACGACCGCGATCCAGCGCTCGGCGATCAACCTGGCCTACGCGGCCGAGACCGTTGACACCGCCTGGTCCTACCAGGTCTCGCGAGAGGGTCTGGAGCTCGCGCGCCGCTACGGCAATCGATGGGGGGAGCGATACCTCCTCGGCAACTCCATCGACGGGGCGATCGACACCGGCGACTGGGAGTGGGGGCGCGCGCAGCTCGCGGATGCCATGGACCGCGAGCTGCAGCCGGAAGAGGCGCTCTGGTACAACGCGTACAGTGCCCGCCTCGGCGCGGTCCGTGGTGACGACACCGATGCGTTCGTGGCGCGCGTGGACCAGGTGGTTGGCGAGTTTACGGACGCGCAGTTCGACTACCTGGTCGCGGAGATGCGACTGGTGGTGGCGTTCTCCGCCGGCCGCCTCGAAGAGGTCTGCGCACTGACCGACGCGACGGTCTCCATCCCTGTCTGGGGAGCGCAGCTCGCCGCGTACGCCGCGAGGGCGGCTCTCCATCTGGGCGATCTCGAGCGGGCCCGGCGCTACACCGAGGCCTATCGGTCACGTCCGGGAAACCTGACGATCGCACAGCAGAGGACCATGGAGGCGGGCCTCGCGACGCTCGAAGGCCGCACGGAGGATGCGCGCAGACTCTACCAGGAGGCACTCGCCCGATGGCGCGATGGAGCCACTCGCTGGAAGCGGACCCTCTGCCAGCTCGACATCGTCATGCTGGGCGCGTTGGACCCGGCGGAGCGCCAGGCCGCCGCCGATGAGGCGCGAAGCTTCCTCCAGGAGGTGGGTGCCCGCCCCTTCCTCGCGCGACTGGACTCCGCGCTCGAGAAGGTCTCCGCCGGCACGGAACCTTCGAGCCTACGGTCGGACCGCGCCTAGAGGAGGACGGCGGCGACTCCGACTGCGAGACCGATGGCGCTGCCGGCCGCGATCATGCGGGCCGCGCGGGCGCGGTCGGCGCGACGGGCCGCCTCCTCCGCGACCGAGGTGGTTCGTCCGACGCGGCCGAAGTTGAAGACCCCGGCCATCCCGAACGCGACGCAGAAATGCAGGATCGCCTGGAGGTAGGTGATCGCAGTGCCGGCCGCGGGGATCGCCACGGCCAGCCGCCATGCGGGTGGGAGGCGCAGCAGGAGGAGGAAGGCGAGCAATCCCAGGGTGACGATCGCGCCGATGTGGCCGGCACGTCTCCGCTGGGCGATCTCATCCGGGCCGATGTTGCAGACGCCGGGCTGGTACGCGCCGCCCGCGGTCGGCGTGACAGTGCGGAACGAGCGCCTGGCGAAGGTGTGCATATGGTCCATTCGCCGCAGGATACGCCGCGGGCCCACGCGCGGTAGACGCCCAGGCGCTCCAGCTGGTAGGGAAGCATCCGGCGCCACCGGGGCCAGTCGTGATCCACGTCGTGGCCCCAGTAGTCGAAGGTCGCGGGGATCTCGCCTCGAGGCTGGCCGGCGTGACCGTAGACGCGGTACTCGAGATCGTGACCGAGCGAGTGCGAAAACGAGATGCGGCTCTCCGTCCTCACGGCGGGGCGACCTCCGGCTCCTGGATCCGTCTGGCGGCGGCGACGAGCGGCTCGAGGTCGGGCGAGCGCAGGACATAGCCGTAGTCGCCGATGGCGCCCGAGAAGACGCTCTCCATCGGCTGGTGATGCACGAGGAGCGGACCGAAGGTGCGCAGCAGCGCATCGTGCGCGAGAGCGTAGCGACGCCCGTTACGGCGGCTGGCATACAGGACCGCGTACGGACGGCTCGTCTTGGCCGGCGACGTGCCGTGGACGACGACGTTCGCCCATTCGCGGTAGAAGTCGAACTCGTTGCCCCAGTTCCACATGTCGACGGTGAGGCCCCCGGGCGGGCGCATGTTCACCTCGAGCGGCACGATTTCGCCGCTCGGCAGCCGGAAGAATTCGAAATGGAACGGCCGTTCCCGCACGCCAAAGGCGCGGACGACGGCCTGGCCTGCCGATCGGATCTCCTCCGGCACGGATCGCGGGATCCAGTAGTAGAGGTCGAGCTGCTCGTTGACCGATTCCATGACGCCGACCGAGTAGGTGAGCGAGGCCTCGAAGATGACCTCCCCGGCCCGGTCGACCAGTCCGTCGTAGGTGAGCAGCGTGCCGGTCAGGCACTCCTCGACGATATAGTCGACCGGCAGCTTGTCGCGCAGGTAGCGGTCGAGATCGCCATCGGTCTCGAGCTTGTAGGTCCTGGCGGCGCCGACGCCGGCGTCCGGCTTGGCTACCACCGGGTAGCCGATCTCGCCGATGAAGGCGCGGGTCGCCCGCTCGGTGCGGCACACGCGACCGCGGGGGACCGAAAGCCCGGCGCGCTCGAAACGCCGCTTCATGAGCGACTTCCGCCGGATGTGCCTGACCGCGCGGCGGTCGATGCCGGGGATGTTGAAGTCGGTGCGGAGCGCGGCCTCGGTCTCGAGCCAGTACTCGTTGAGCGAGTCGATCCGGTCGATCCGGCCGTGGCGGTGGGTGAAGTGACCGATGGCCCGCACGAGCTCGTCATACCTGTGCATGTCGTTGACGCGGTAGTACTCGGTGAGCGAGCCCCGCAACTCCGGGCTCAGCCACTCGTACGGCGCGTCGCCAAGCCCCAGCACGTTGGCCCCGGCCTGCTTGAGGCCACGGCAGAAGTTCCACCAGTTCGATGGGAAGTGCGGCGAGAGGAAGACCACGTTCATCGGTCACCCGATGGTGCCGCCTCGACGCCTCCAGATCAAGCGTCGCACGCGGCAAGCGCCCGGTGTGACGCGGGGCGCACACAACAGCCAATGAGAGGAGCCTTCGTCGCCGAATGTGACGTGTGACGCACAACGGGCGCCCGAGCTTCCGCCTTCGCGCCCGTGTTTGAACGTTGTGTGACGACTCTGTCACACGGTCCGCCGACGGTCCGTCAGCACCATGAGCGCCAGAGGCAGGGGGCTCTCCGCGTCGTCGCGCGAATCGCTCGACTGGTAACATCAGGCCGCCGCGCCACCGCGGCACCTATCACGAGCGGCCCGAGAGCCCTGGCTCTGTGACGGCCCGGCAACCGACCCGTCGCCCTCACGGCGGATGCGGTGCCCCAGCCAGGACCGATAGGAGGTCGAGGAGATGACCACCCGACGTCACCGCCCCTCACCTCGGTGCACGCTGCGGATCCGCCGCAGCGGCAGGTGAAAGGAGCGGTCGCATGCCCCCCACCCGGGTCCATTTCAACGGCGTGGTCAACCTGCCTGATGCCGAGACGGTCTTCCGCGAGATCCGCGCCCGCGTCCCGGTCGGGGTGAGCCGCATCCCGGACGGCGAGACCGGTGACCGCCTGAACTGGATCGCGTTCCAGCTCGAGAAATTCCGCCAGACGCCCGGCCTGCAGGAGGCTCCGCCGCAGGACCGCAACGCGCCCGGGTATGAGCAGCGACCGCGCGTCCGCCTCGCCGATGGCGTCACCCCGGAATCCGTCGTCTGGCCGAACCTCGGCTACGCCGATGCCTACCTGGCCTCATTCGAGATCTTCCGTCGGCTGCAGCGCGAGGGCGCCATCCCCGGCGGGATCCGCTTCCAGGTCGAGTACCCGACGCCGCTGGCCTCGATCAACGCCTACCTCGTGCCCGAGGACCAGGAGACCCTCGAGGCATCCTACCAACGCGCCCTGCTGGCCGATCTCGACCGCCTCCTTGGCGCGATCCCGCACGAGGAGCTCGCCGTGCAATGGGATGTCGCGGTTGAGTTCGGCATCCTCGAGCGGGCCTTCGGGGCGACTCCCAACCAGACCTTCGAGCCGATCGTCGAGCGGCTGGCGCGCCTGGTCGACCATGTCCCCGGCGATGTGCCGGTTGGCCTGCACCTGTGCTACGGGGACTACCGCCATCGGCACTTCAAGGAGCCCGAGTCGCTGCAGACCCAGGTCAGCGTGGTGAACCGGCTGAATGCGAGGGCGCGGCGTTCGGTGAGCTGGTTCGCCTTCACCGTCCCGCAGTACCAGCGCTCGTCGGAGTTCTTCACGCCGCTCCACGGGCTGCGGACCGTCCCGGGCACCGAGCTCTATTTCGCCCTCGTTCCGTACCACCCCGAGGAGCAGGAGCCCGGGACGACGGCGGAACAGGTCCGGCTCGTCGACGAGCACCTCATCAACCATCCGGGCAACGGCGGCGTCGAGTGGGGCATCTGCACCGAGTGCGGCATGGCCCGCGCCGAGCGAGCGGAGATCCCCGGCCTCCTCGATCTTCATCGAGAGATCCTGGCCACGTTTGCAGCCCGCGAGACCGCGAAGGCCGGAGCAATCGCCGGGGCAGCATGACGGGCGGTCCCCGGCAGAAGCCGACTCGACCGGGCGCTGTGGCGCCCGGTCGTTAGCTTGTCGCTCATCTCCTCGGCGATCGCCCAGGCCGGATCCCTCTCCGACCAGGCGGGCTGCGGTCCGGGTGCGCTTCGGCCGAACTCAGGATCTTCCCTTCGGCGTCCACGCCTGTTATCCTCCGCGACGCCCGCCGTGTAAACGTTTGCCAGGTGACAGCCGGGACGGCCCGGCAGAGGTGCCGGACGTGGCGATCCAGGACTCACCGACCGAGCGATCAGGGACTGCGAGCGGAGCTCCGCGCCGCCTGTCCGGCGCCCAGGTCATCGTCGAATCGCTGATCCGTCACGGGGTCCCGTACGCCGTGGGCATCCCGGGCCACGGCTGCTGGAATCTGACCGATGCGCTGCTCGACCGCTCGGACCAGATCCGCACCCTGCAGGTCATGCACGAGCAGTCGGCGGTCCACCTCGCGGACGGCTACTACCGAGCCTCCGGGCGGCCATTGCTGGCGTTCACCAGCATCGGGCCAGGCGCCACGAACACGGTCGTCGGCATGGCCACCGCCTACGTCGACAGCACCGCGGTGCTGCTGATGACCGGAGCAGCGCACACCTACCTGCGCGGACGCGGGTTGCTCCAGGAGGTCGAGCGTCGCCACGCCGCCGACAACGCCCGCATCTTCGATCCGGTGGTCAAGGAGTGGTGGACCCCGTCACGGGTCGATGAGCTGCCGTTCGTCCTGCACCGGGCCTGGAACCAGATGCTCTCCGGACGCCCCGGACCGGTCCTGCTCGAAGTGCCGATGGACGTCCAGGCCGATTCCGCCGAGGTTCGCCTGACCCAGCCCCTGGAACGAGAAGCCGCGGCCGGTCCGCGGCCTGCCGCGGACCTGGTCGAGCGCGCAGCCGCACTGCTCGCCGGGGCCGAGCGCCCGGTCCTGGTTGCGGGCGGCGGGGCGATCTCGGCCAACGCGTCCGCGGAGCTCACCGCCCTCGCCGAGCGTCTGGGCATGCCGGTGGTCACCACCTGGATGGGCAAGGGCGCGATCGACGAGACCCACGAGCTCGCAGCGCAGACCATCGGTGACACCGGGTCGACCTGCGGCAACGCGCTGACCGCAGGCGCCGACGTCATCCTCTCGGTGGGTTGTCGCTTCACCGATTGGTCGGCCTCGTCGTATCGGCAGGGGATCACCTTCGCCATCCCGCCCAGCCGGCTGATCCAGGTCGACGTGGATGCGCGCGAGATCGGCAAGAACTACCCGGTCGAGGTGCCGTTGCTCGGCGATGCGCGGGGGACGCTCGTCGACCTCCTCGCCGCGCTGGGGCCGGGCGGCGGCCCGTCGACCTATCGCCAGTCCGGATCCTTTGCCAGGGTCCAGCAGCTGAAGCGCGACTGGCAAGCCCAGATCGAGGTCAAGTCGGCGAGCGACGCCAGCCCGATGACGATGGCCCGCGCCGTGCGCGAGATCCAGGCCGCCACGCGCCCGGACGCGATCGTGGTCACCGGCGCCGGCCTGCCGCAGGGCATGGTCAAGCAGCGCTGGGTCACGCGCGTGCCGCGGACGCACATCACCTCCGGCGGCTTCTCCACGATGGGCTTCACCCTGCCCGCCGCCATCGGCGCGCAGCTGGCTGCGCCCGACCGCCAGGTCCTGGCCATCTGCGGCGACGGCGACTTCCTGCAGACCATGCAGGAGCTCGCGAGCGCGGTGCTGCTCGGGGTCCCCGTCTGCGTGGTGGTCCTCGACAACTCCGGATGGATCAGCATCAAGGGCGGCCAGCAGGCGTTCTTCGGGCGCACCGCCGCCACCGACTTCCTTCGGCCGGACGGATCGCCCTACTCGCCCGACTTCGCCGCCATCGCGCGCGCATTCGGGATGCCCGCTGAACGGGTCACCGAGCCGGATGCCGTGCGGCCCGCTGTCGCTCGCGCGCTCGCCTCCGGTGGTCCGTCCCTGGTCAGCGTGACCGTCAACCGCGGGCTCGAGCTCGCCGGCCCGGACAAGACCGGCTGGTGGGACGTGCCGATCCCCGCATACCACCCGGAGCAGCGTGCCGCGCAGCTCGCGGGACGTTCGGAGGAGCAGGGTTGAGCGCGCGCGGCGTGGCCACACGGCCGCGGGCGACGCCTGGGGAAGGAGGTGCAGGCAGCCTGGCGGATGCACCAATCGGCGTCGTGCCCATCATCTGGAACAACGCCGATCTGCCGCCGAGCAAACCCCCGCTCCATCCGTCCACCGTGCTCGACGAGATCGAGCGCCTGGGGTTCGCGGGCACCCAGCTGGGAGTCGGGTTCCCCACCGGAGACGAGCTCCGGCGGGAGTTGTCCGCGCGTCATCTCCGCCTGGCCGAGGTCTACGGAGCGATTCCCTGTCAGCGCGACGGCCCGGCCGCCAATGCCCCTGAGGTTGCCCGGCGGCACCTGGACGACCTTGTCGCGGATGGCGGCGAGGTGCTCGTCGTGGCGCTCGAGCGCAGCGAGGAGCGAGACGCGTGGGTAGGCCGCGCAGCCGGCGCTCCTTCATTGACTGACGACGGCTGGACCGCGCTCGGTGACCTGCTCAACGATCTGGGTGAGGAGGCGGGGCGCAGCGGCCACGAGGTCGCCTTCCACAACCACGCGGGCACGTTCGTCGAGACGTCTGATGAACTCGACCGCCTCATGGCGTCCACGGACCCGCGGCGGGTGGGCCTCTGCCTCGATGTTGGGCACGCAATCGTCGGCGGCGGAGATCCGGTGGCGATCCTGGCGCGACACGGCGAGCGGGTGACCCACGTTCACCTCAAGGACGTCGCACCAGGGCCCGCCGCCGCGCTGCGCGAGCAACGCCTGACCGGCTTCCTGCCCGCTCTGCAGGCTCGCGTCTTCGCGCCGTTGGGCAGTGGGCTGCTCGACCTGCCCGGCGTGCTCGCCGCCCTCGCGAATCGCCGCTACCGGGGGTGGCTCATGGTGGAGCAGGACACCAGCTGGGAGCCGCCAAGCGAGGCAGCAGCCGTCGGCCGGCGCGTGCTGGCATCCACGCTGCGCTGGATGACGGCGGGCACGAGGCTGCGAGCGAGCTGATGCGCGTCGCGCAGGTCGGCACCGGTCGCATCGGCGAGCTGCACGCCGCCGTGCTGGCGGCGCAGCCTGCGGTCGACGAGCTCGTCCTCGCCGACCTCGATCGACACCGCGCCGAACGTGTGGCCTCGATGGTCGGCGCCACGGTGGCGAGCGTGGAAGAGGCGATCGACGCCGCGGACGCGCTCGTGATCACGACCGGGACGAACGCTCATCCGGCCCTCATCCGCACCGGCCTGGCCCGGGCCATCCCGATCTTCTGCGAAAAGCCGCTCGCCCTCGACCTGGCCGAATCGGCCCGCCTCGCCGAAGAGATCGACGTCGCCGGGTCTCCATTCCAGCTCGGCTTCCAGCGCCGCTTCGACGCCGCCTACCAGGAGGCGCAGCGGCTGGTGGCGAGCGGCGAGATCGGACGCCTCTACCAGATCCGGCTGACGGCGAACGACCATGCCCCACCGCCGGAGGCATACATCCCGACCTCGGGCGGACTCTTCCGGGATTCGTCGATCCACGACTTCGACTCGATCCGGTTCGTCACCGGCGACGAGGTCGATGCGATCTACGTCGAGGGCGGAGTCATCGGCTTCGAGATGTTCGGTCGCTATGACGACATCGACACCGTGGTGGCGACCATGCGCATGCGCGGCGGTACGCTCGTCAGCCTGGCGGGCGGGCGCCACAACCCGCGCGGCTACGACATCCGCATGGAGCTGGTCGGTTCGACGGACGTCGTCGCCGCCGGCCTGGGTCCGGCCACACCCATCCGCCCACTCGACGGAGAGGGCTTCACCATGCGCGCAGGCTGGGAGAGCTTCCTCGATCGATTCGCCGCCGCCTATCGCGCCGAGCTCACCGCGTTCGTGGATGTCGCCACTGGAGTCGCGCCGAGTGCCTGCACAGCGCGTGACGGCCTCGAGGCGATGCGGATCGCGGAGGCGGCCACCCGATCGCTTGTCGAGCGGCGGCCCGTCCTGTTGGAGGAGATCGAGTGAGGCAGGGAGAAGGAGGTGCGACCTGATTTCGGGTGGAGGGGAAACGGAACGCTGAGATTTCCCCCCAGCGGACCTGGCACAGCAAGAGGAGGTTTCCGTTGATCCAGCGTACGAAGCCAATGGCGATCCTCGCGACGATTGCCGTGGTGCTCTCCGCCTGCGGGGGGACCAGCTCGTCCGGCAGCGGAGGGTCGAATGTCACCCTCACCATCGCAGCGGTGCAGGGGGTGGAGGACACCGGACTGAAGGCGCTCGCCCCGATGTACACGGCGAAGACGGGCGTCAAGATCAACATCGTCGAGGCGCCCTACGCGGATCTGTACACCAAGCTGGTGAACGCGTTCCAGGCGAACGACGCCACGTACGACCTGGCGATGATGGACGACCCGTGGATGCCGAAGTTCGGCACGATGGGCGCGCTCACTCCGCTCGAGCCGCTCGGGATCCAGAAGGACAGCGACATCGCCCAGGTGGTCTGGGACGTCGGCACCTGGCCGCCCCCGCGCGGACCGGTTCCCCCGAGCGAGAAGGACAAGGCCAAGGCGCTCCTCGGCGTGACGATCGTCGGCAACGTCGAGATGTTCATGTGGCGCAAGGACATCACCCCCACCGGCCCGGCCTCCTACGACGAGGTGCTGGCCAACGCCAAGGCACAGAACAAGTCGAACTTCGCCGGTTACATCATCCGCGGCAAGGCGACCAACCCGGTCGTCGCGGACTTCCTGCCGATTCTCTGGTCCTTCGGCGGCGACGTCTTCGACGAGAACTGGAATGTCGTGTTCGACAATGCGAACTCGCTCGCCGCGGTCAAGTTCCTCGTCGACGACCTGAAGGCGGTCGCGCAGGCCGACCCGGCGAGCTCGGATGCCGCCGAGCGTGACAAGGCGATGGCCACCGGACAGGGCTATCAGTCGTCGACCTGGCCGGGTGAGATCAACACCGCCGTGCTCGGACCGGGTTCAACGGTCGTCGGCAAGGTCGGCTTCGAGCCGATCCCCGCCGGACCGAGTGGCAAGGGCGTTGGGATGATGGGCAACTGGATGCTCGGCATCCCCAAGGCGTCCAAGAACCAGCAGGCGGCCGCGGACTTCATCAAGTGGATGCTCCAGAAGGACACCCAGATGACGTACGCGCAGAACGGCGGCATCCCGTCCCGGACGAGCGTCCTGAAGGACCCCTCGCTCCAGGCGGCCAACCCATACTTCTCCGTCCTGGCCGATGCCCTCCAGGCGCCACCGAACTGGCGCCCGCGAACCGACCAGTGGAACAACGTCGAGACGATCCTCGGGCAGGAGCTGAACAAGGCGCTCGCCGGCCAGGAGAGCGCCCAGGATGTCGTGAACAACGCATCCAGTCAGATCCGGACGCTCATGAAGCAAGCCGGATACCCAACGGCCCAGTAGTCACCGGATGAGCGCCATGGGCTCGGGCGGGGCAATGGGAGCGGCTGAGGCCGCTCCACCGCCGCCCGGCCCGTTTGGCCTGACCGGGCGGATCAGGCGGAACTGGTCCGCGCGCAGCGGGCAGGAGCGCCTCGGGCTGAGATTGCTCCTGCCTGTCTTCGGCGTCGTCTTCGTCATCGCCACCATCCCGTTCATCCTCGCGGTCGTCCGCGCCGTGACCTCTGACAGCGGGGCCTTCGTCGGGTTTGACAACTTCAGCCGCGCACTCGGCAACCAGCAGCTCTACGAGTCGCTCAAGGAGACGGCGATCTACGGCACCGTGGTGCTGCCGACCGAGATCCTGCTGGGCCTCGGCATCGCCTTGCTCGTGCATCGCACGATCCACTCCCCGATCCTGCGCGCGATCATCTACGTGGCCGCCATGATCCCGATCGTCATCCCCCAGGTGGCGATGGGGGTCGTCTTCCGGCTGCTCTACATCCCCGACTACGGGCTGATCAACGCTTTGCTCGGCCAGACCGGCCATGACCAGATCCTGTGGCTCTCGAACCCGCCGCTGGCGATCTTCGCGGTCGCGTCGGTTGACATCTGGCAGTGGACGCCGTTCGTCTACCTGGTCATGTTCGCGGGCCTGCAGACCGTGCCACCGGAATCGGTCGAGGCGGCGCAGCTGGAGGGCGCCGGCTCCTGGGCCCAGTTCCGGCACATCGAGCTGCCCTACCTGCGGCCGCTGCTCCTGCTCGTCATCTTCTTCCGGCTAGCGGACGTGCTGCGCGTGTTCGACCACGTCTACGTCCTCACCGGGGGTGGTCCCGGGCGGACAACCGAGTTCCTCAGCCTGTACATCTATCGGATCGCGTTCCGCTTCTTCGACCTTGGCCAGGCATCGGCGCTGGCGGTAATCGTCATGGCCTTCATGATCGCGCTGTACACCGTCATCAGCCGCTTCCTGCCGGCGGAGACGAGCTGATGCCTCGCATCGTCAACCGCGTCCTCGTCTGGGTGGCGCTCGGACTGACCTTCGTCGTCTTCGTCTTCCCCCTTTACTACCTCGTGGCGACCTCTCTGAAGACGAAGGCCGAGCTCTTCCAGGCCGTGCCGACGCTCTATCCCCACGATCCGACGCTTGCGCCGTACTTCAGCGTCCTCATCACACGTGGCTTCCTTGGGTTGCTGGTCAACAGCATCATCGTCGGCGTTTCCGCCACGGCCATCGCCCTCGTGGTGGCCTTCGCCATCTGCTACCCGATCACGCGGCTGCCGGTCCGGCGCGGCACGCGCAACTTCGTCCTCAACTGGGCCCTCTCCCTGCGTTTCCTGCCGCCGATCGCCGTCGTTATCCCGTACTTCACGATCGTGCGCACCATCGGCCTCTACAACCAGATCCCGGCCCTGGTGATCGTCTACACGATATTCAACCTGCCGCTCGCAATCTGGATGCTCAAGGGCTTCCTTGAGCAGATCCCGGCCGAGGTGGAGGAGGCGGCCCTCGTCGACGGCGGCACGCGCTTCCAGGCCTTCCGTCACGTGCTCCTGCCGCTTGCCTCGACCGGCGTGCTTGCGGCGGGGGTCATCGTCTTCGCGTTCGACTGGGCCGAGTTCCTGTTCGCCTTCATCCTGACCGCCACCCCGCAGTCGATGACCTTCCCGGTCGGCGTTCAGGGGCTCGTCACCCAGTTCGAGATCATCTGGAATGACATGGCCGCCGGCGGGGTGATCGCGATCGTCATCCCGCTGGCGATGATGCTGCTCGCCAGGCGCTACGTGCTGACCGGCCTCACCTTCGGCGTGATCCGGGAGAAATGAGCCGATGTCACGCTTCCTGAACCTGGCGACGATCATGAGCACGCCAACTCCACGCTCGCTGGAGATGGCGCGCGAGGCAGGCTTCGCCGGCATCGAGGCGCGAGCCGAACGGCTGCTCGAGGATGCCGGCGAGGTCGCCGCCACTGCGGGGATCGTCCGACCGACCGAGGTCTGGAGCCTGAACGGCGTACGCATCACGCTGCACGCCGATGGCGCCCTCGATCGCGAACAGCTCGAGGCGGACCTCGCGCCACGCATCGAGGTGTGCCGCGCCATCGGCGCCAGTTACCTGCTTGCCGTCCCGCCGCGACTGGCTGGCGTCGGCGAGGCCCAAGCGTCAGCCGGCATTCGCGACGGCCTTTCGCTGGCGGCGGAGCGTGCCGGTCGGGCGGGAGTCGGGGTCGCCTTTGAGTTCCTCGGCTTTCCCGACTGCCCGATCCGGACGCCAGATGCCGCCGGCCGGATCGTCGACGACCTGGATGGGGTCGATCTCGTTCTTGACTCCTGCCACTGGCACGCCAGCGGCTCGGGGTCGCTCGACGGCCTGCCGGTCGACCGCCTGGCGATGGTCCACCTCAACGATGCGCCCGACAAGCCGCCTGCAGATGTTGAGGACAGCGACCGCGTGCTGCCCGGCCTCGGCGTCATCCGGCTGGCGGAGCTCGTCGCCGCCCTGCGCGATCGCGGCTACGACGGGCCCTGGAGCCTGGAGACGTTCAACCCCGACTACTGGGAGCAGGACGCGGCGATGGTCGCCCGTTCGGGAGCCGCGGCGCTCGCGGCGCTGCTCGACGGGACGGGCTGACAAGGGCGTGGCCGCAGAACCCGGCGTCCGCCCGCATCGACCGAGCGCCACCCTGCGCGACGTCGCCGGCGTGGCGGGCGTCTCGATCGCTACGGTGAGCCGCGTGCTGACCGGTGCCCGCCCGTCGCGGCCGGCCACCCGCGATCGGGTCCTGACGGCGGCGGCGCAGCTTGAATACCGCCCATCGGCACCGGCTCGCGCGCTCAAGCTCCAGCAGACCCACACGCTCGGGCTGCTTATCACCGATATCGAAAACCCGTTCTTCCCGGAGATCGTGCGCGCCGTGGAAGACGCCGCCCATCTGCGCGGTTACGCCATCCTGCTCTGCAACGCCACCGACGATCCCGGGCGGGAGCTGGCGTACATCGAGCTGCTGCTCGAGCGGCGGGTCGACGGGATCATCGTGGCCGCCAGCCAGGTCTCCAGCCGCCATGCGGCGTTGCTCGGCCGGGCACCCGTCCCGATCGTGCTCGTGAACGGTGAAGCGCCGCGGTCGGGGCTGGCCCAGATCACCAGCGACAACCGCGGCGGTGCTCGCCTGGCGACCGAGCATCTCCTGGCGCTCGGGCAT
>Ga0070730_10002401_pt1 | contig 16997 bp, 14 predicted proteins | sample Coa_R1_3_FD_66447 | JGI IMG/M metagenome (GOLD analysis project Ga0070730, IMG submission 66447) | Surface soil microbial communities from Centralia Pennsylvania, which are recovering from an underground coalmine fire - Coalmine... | ecosystem: Environmental > Terrestrial > Soil > Unclassified ... | reverse complement strand
GCCATTCAGCAGATACGGCTGGTTGCCAACCAGGTGCTGTTCCCAGACCGTGGCCCAGTCGCCTCCCAGGCTGTCGTCGGTGGCCGGCATGGCGTTGCGCACAATCATGCTATTGCCGTAAAACCCGACGTCATAGTACTGGCGCAGCAGGCCGCCGCGATAGTGGCAATCATCGGTATAGCGATCGTCGGTGAAGTAGAACGGGATGATGCTGGTGAGGTGGGGCGGGTTTTGTGCGGCCACCTGGAGCGCCGTGAAGCCGCCATAAGACGCCCCCATCAGGTTCACATGGCCGTCGCACCAGGGCTGCTGCGCCAGCCATTCCACTACCGCCGCGCCGTCGCGCTGCTCCCGCAAAGTGTATTCGTCGGTGCTCACACCTTCCGAGGCGCCCGTGCCGCGAATATCTACGCGCACTGCCGCGTAGCCGTGTTGGGCCAGATACATGTACTCGGTATTGAGCACCGGGTCGAAGTCGTCTTTGCGATAGGGGATGTAATCCACAACGGCTGGATAGCGATCCTCGCCGTGGCGGTCGCTTGGGCCAGCCGGAAGATAAACATCGGCAGCCAGCCGAATGCCATCCTCCATGGGGATTCGAAGCGTGCGCAGCAAGGCGACGTCATCGGTCAGGTGGATGGCCATTTGTTTACCAAGTATACAAAGTAAGTTTGATTATAGGGTAATTCGATGCCATGTCAACCGTGAACCGTTCGTATACACCAAAATGGGTCAGCCAGGCCACTTATTTAGTATCGACTAGAAACGTAATGAGTTGACCGTGCGACCGGCCCCTCGATTACGGCTGCGGCAGACTACTATTTTCCGCGCTTGAGCTGACCTTGTTCAATGCCCTAAAAAAGCCGTCAAATACCTCAACAATTGCGGCAGCCCTGGCCTTCTCATCGCCAGGCAGGGTTGGGGTTGCCGTCAGCCGATCGAAGTCTTTGGTGGCCTCGACCTCGCTCTTGTCGAGCAGCTCGCCCTTCAAGGCGTCAAGGATTTCCGTGGCGGCGTCCGCCCACTGACCAGTCCTGAGCATCCAATAAGTCTGAAACGGCACCCGGAAGAAATTGCGCCCAATCCGGCTCAACTCATTGCGGATGAGCCAGGTGGTATCGAAATAGGCCGGCGCCTGCGAGTAGAACCACAGCCGGCCCTTCATCAGCCGAGAAAATTTGGCGTTTTCGAAAATCGTCAGCGCCGGGTCAACCGGCACCCCGTCCAGCGCCGATTTCCAGGCCTTGATATCCACGCCGGCCTCGGGCGGCACCAGGCTGATCACAGCGCGCAGGCCGGCAGCGATAGCGGCCAGCGCCTCTTCAAGCGCATCTTCCAGCTCGGTGAGTCGCGGTTCGTCGTACCAGCCGGGCGCCTCGTAGCCGGCGTGCAGAATCTCAGCCACCATCTCCCAGCAGCGCAGCTCGGGAAAGCGCTGGGCGGCGCGCTCGAAGGCGTCCAGCTTGCCAGACGAGCTGCGGCGCTCGAACAGGCACATGGCCGCCATCACCGGCGGGTTGAAGTAGTGCATCAGGCGGCTGTGCAGCGGGTATTTGTTGGCGTGCGGCCCCAAGTTGACCGCCGGGTCAATGCTGCGGTTGTAACGCCCGTAATACAGGCAAAATTTCTTGAGATGAAAGTACTCGTCGCGCGCATCCCACGGGCGGCGTGCAAACCCGTCTAGCGCCGCGCTGATGCACTCGGGGTGGTCGGTGTGGTAATAAGTCCACTGTTGAAATTCCGGGTAGTAGCTTCGCGGGGCAGACAGCTCGGCCCAGGTCAGGTTGATGCCTGGCAGGTGTTCCAGGTTGCGCGCCCAGGCCGGATATTTCCAGCACATGGCCAGGTGCACTTCACCGATGATGGTGGACATACGGCACCAGTCGTCTATGGTCATGTCGTCGCGCAAGATAAAGCGCGTGTCGAAGTCGCTCATACCCGGCACCAGATCGCGGAACATCCATTTGCCAGCGATGCCTTCGATCCGGTCAAACCGATAGCGGCACTCGCGATAATAGGTGCGGATGTATTCGTTGAAATCGTTTTCCGGCCGAGGCGCAAATTTCATGCTTCGCCTGCCATAGCCAGGTTGACAGCGCGGCCCTCGCTGGCGGACTGATAAATGGCGTCCATCAGGCGGTTGGTCTTGGCAGCTTCGGCCAATGAGCAGGCCGGCGGCCGCCTATCGGCGATGGCCTGCACGAAATCCTGAATGATCGGCTGATGGACATTTTCAGCCGATGGCAAATCTACCCGCTCCGTGCGGCGCCCGAACGTCTTGATGACCGGGCCGGTATCGTAAGGCAGCCAGTCCAGCTTGGCCTCGCTGCCGGTGATTTCGAACTCGTGGCGCCAGGCCTGGCTGGCCCAACTGAACGAGGCGGTGACCTGCGCGCCACCCGGCATAGTCATGAGGATGCTGGCCGTGTCTTCCACGTCCCAGGCATGGATGAGGTTGTCGCAGCGGGCATAGACCTGATCCGGCAGCCCGCACAACCCGATGAGCACGTCGAACATATGCGAGCCCATGTCGCTCAGCGGCCCGCCGCCTGAGCGGGCACGAATCACGCGCCAATACTTGGGGTCATCGGGCGTGGGAGCGAACCAGCTTTGATAGACCAGGCGGATCAGCACCAGGCGGCCAAACTCACCCTGGGCCAACATGCGCTGGGCGTCGAGATAACGCGGCGACAGCCGGCGGAAATAGGCACAGCCGGATACGCGGCCGCTTTGTTCTCCGGCCGCCACGGCCGCGCGGCATTCCGCGGCGCTGAGCGCCAGCGGCTTTTCTACCAACACGTGTTTGCCCGCCTGCAGAGCCTGGATGGCGTGCGCCGCATGCAGATGGATGGGCGTAGCCAGGTAGACGGCGTCGGCGGAGGTGCTGGCCAGGGCCTGGGCAAAATCGGCATAGACCTCGCCGACCGCAAGCTGCCGCGCCAGGTCGTGGGCCACCGCCTGGCGCGGGTCGCAAATGCCGACCAGCGTCGAATTGGTCGTTGCTGCCAGGGCGGGCGCGACCCGCTTGTGGGCAATGTCGCCTGCACCCACCAGTAACCAGCGAACGGGAGTCATCGTCGGCGCTCCGATCAGTGCTGTAAGTCGACCAGGGTCTGCTTCATCGCCCAGGCCACGTATTCCAGCTCGTCATCCGTGCTGCATGGGAACACCGGTGTCGAGAAAACCTGATCGCAAGCCTTGGCGGCCACCGGGCAGCCGTCGCCGTTATAGCCAAGCTCGCGAAAGGCGTCCCAGCTCCAAACCGCTGGATAGTGCTTGGCCGTGCCCACCTTGTAGCGGCGCTTCAGGTGACCCAAGAAGTCCGGCGTCGAGAACGCGACGCGGTCCGTATCCAGCCGAACGACGTGCAGATGGCTGCCATGCCCGCCTCCAATGCCGGCGGGCAGGATGAACTCTTCGACCCCAGCTAGCAGCTGATTGAGCTTCGCCATGCGTACCCGCCGCGCCGCGATGACGCGATCTACCTTGGCCAACTGCGTCAGACCCACCGCGTATTGCACCTTGTTCATGCGGTAATTGAAGCCGATGCTGGCGACTCGCAGCGTCGGCCCGCCATACACGTAGCCGAATGTTTTGAGCTGCCGCACCTTCTCGGCAAAGTCGGCATCGTCGGTGGTGACAGCGCCGCCTTCCCCCAGACAGGTCATATTTTTGTTGCTTTGAAAGCTGTAGCAGGCCGCCTGGCCCCGGTTGCCGATCGGCCGGCCGTCGCTCAGCGTCCCTACCGCGTGAGCGGCATCGTAAATGATAGGGAGGCCGGTCTCGGCCGAGATCCTGTCGAACTCGTCGACCGCGCACGCCAGGCCAGCAAAATGCACCGGGATAATGGCGCGTGTTCTTTCGCTGAGCCTTTCGCGCACCCGGGCCGGGTCAAGATTGAGCGTAACGGGATCCACGTCGGCAAAGATCACGCGCGCGCCGCGAGCCAACGCCGTGCCGGCCGTGCAGACGAAGGTCAGCGGGGTCGTGATGACCTCGTCGCCGGGCTTGAGGTCAAGCGCCATCATGCAGCAATCCAGCGCCGTGCCGCAGGAATTGGTGGCGATCGCATGCCGTGCGCCTTCATGTTCGGCAAACCGCGCCTGAAACTGGTCTTCCTCGGGCTGCGGGAAAAAGCTCCCGGCCGGGTCTTGAGCCGCGGCGGTCACCCGCGTTACGGCCTCCAGGTCATCCGCCTCGTACACCCCTCCCAGGCTGCGAAATGGGACTTCTCGGATTTCCATGTTCAGTTGTCCTTATTCACTAATGAATAGGATTCACGATCCAGGAACAGCTCGGCATGGGCCACGGTGCGCAGGATGGAGGCCGGGCATTGTGTCGTAATCGGGCCGGTCAGGGCCGCCTTGACGGCTGCGGCCTTACGCCCTTCCGGCACCACTGCCAGCATCCAACCAGCAGACAATAGCGCCGGGATGGTGAGCGTGATGGCGTGCGTGGGCACCTCGGCGAGGCTGGAAAAGTAGCCCTCGCCGACTTGCTGGCGCCGGCTGGCCTCCTCCAGCGTGACGATTTTCACGCGCTCGGGGTCGTCAAATCGGGCAAACTGCGGGTCGTTGAAAGCCAGGTGCCCGTTTTCTCCGAACCCCAGGCAGCAAAGGTCGGCCGGATGCCGCTGCAGGAGTACGGCGTAGCGCTGGCATTCGACCTCTGGGTCGGCCGCATCCCCGTTCAAAGGAAAAAAGGCGGCCGGGTTAACGATATCGACGAGCTTCTCGTGCATGTAGCGTCGAAAACTGGCCGAATGGTCGAGCTTGATGCCGACATACTCATCCATGTGGAAAATCCGCACCTTGTTCCATTCGATATCCGTCATTTCACGCAAGGCCGCGTAAAGGCTCAACTGCGAATTGCCGGTGGCCAGGATCACGTTGGCGTAACCGCGAGCGCTGATCGCCTGCGCCATGATGAAAGCGGCGCGCTCCGCGGCGGCCTGGCCTAAGGACTGGATATCGGTATAGACTCCCACCGGTAGCTGCCCGAAACGCATCTGCTGCTGGGCGCCAATCATTCTTCCTCCTCGCTTAGCTCTTGCTGGAGCCTGCTTGAAAGATACAGGGCGCGACCGTCAACCACGCTGGCCAGAACGGTCAAACACCGAAGGCCAGCATCCCATTTGAAAATCGTATTGGTTTCGGACCGGTCCAGGCCCATCAGCCCGGTCGGGCTGGTAGTGGCCATATGTATCGCTTGCTCAAGGGTGCAGCCGGCCAATTCGATCGCGTTCTGGATAGCATCTTTGACCGAAATCGCCGACCCAGCCAGGTAGGGTGTGCCCGCCAGGCTCAAGCGGCCGTCCGCATGCAGTTCCACCGGACCACCAATCGAGCTTTCGTAGATTCCAGCCGGCAGCCGCGCCAGGGAAACGGCATCGCTGACGAGAATGGTCTTGGCGGGGCCTTTGGCCCGCAACATGACGCGCATCACATTCGGCGGCAGGTGGTGGCCGTCGAAGATCAAGCTGGCATACAGCCGCTCGTCGGCCAGTTGATCCCAGAGCGGGTTGGGGTGGCGCGGCAGCATGGCCGGGATGCCGTTCCCCAGATGTGTGGACAGACGCGCGCCGGCGTCCACCGCCGCCGCAATCTGATCTGTCTTGGCCAGGCTGTGGCCAATGGCCACAACGACGCCCGACTTTACCAGCCGCTGAATGAACGAGACCGACCCAGGCTGCTCCGGCGCCAGGGTGAGCAAGCGGATGCGCCCGCCGCTGGCTGCCTGCCAGCGGCTGAACTCGTCCCAATCCGGCGGGTGGATGCAATCGGCAGCATGCGCTCCGCGCGCCCCCTCAAGCGGCGATAGATATGGGCCTTCCAAATGAATGCCGGCGACGGTAGCTTGCGCCACCTCATCACCGTCACAGGCACGCGCGATGGCGCTCAGGCGCGCCTCGATCTGGTCCGGGGAGGCCGTCACCACCGTGGGCAGCCAGGCGGTGATGCCCTCCGCCAGCAGTAGGCGGGCGATTTGGGCGCAGGCGTCCGGCCGTATGTCGGCGGCATTCAGGTCAAAGCCACCAAATCCGTTGACTTGCAGATCGCACCAGCCGGGGCTTAGATAGCAATATGCCTGTGGTATACTCGCGCCTGTTACCAAAGACACGCGGTCGTTATTAAGACGCGCATCGACAACGCGATCCGTGAATACGTCGCGAACCGTTAGCTTCATCGCCTACATCTTCTTGACGCCAATCCAACCGAATGGACGAAGACTTTTCCAATAGGCTGCTCGGGATTGGCAAGCCTCTCAAGCCGGTCGTCAATCAAGTTCGCGTACTCCATCTGCTGCGCACGGGGGGGCCCCTGTCCCGCGCCGACATCGCGCGCCACACTCTGCTGACCAAGGCCACCGCCTCCCGCATCATCGCGCATCTGCTGGACCGCAACCTGGTGCGCGAGGTTGGTGTCCGGTCGCTGCGCCGCGGGCGCCGGCCGGTACTGTATGAGTTCAACACCGCCTCGGCTATCGCGCTCGGGGTGGAAGTGCGCGAGGAAAGCTGTCAGGCGGTCGTCGCCGAGCTGGACGCGACACCGCTGCGCAGCTACGCTTACCCGCTGCCCGACACCCTGGTCGGCACCTTCATCAGCGTATTGGAACAGATCATTGCCGCCGTGCGGCAGGAGTTTTCGCAGCAACTGGTCGGCATCGGTATCGGCATTCCAGGCATCTTCGACTACCGCCGACAGACCGTCGTCCTGGCCGAACACCTGGAGTGGGCGAACGTCGAGCTGGTCAAGCTGATCCGTGAACGCACGGGCTTGAGCGCCTACGTGGTCAATCGCGCCAACGCGGCAGCCCTGGGGGAAAAGTGGTACGGCGCCGGCCGCGGGCGGGATGACCTGGTTTTCATAACCATCGGCGCGGGGATCAAGGCTGGTATCGTCATAGGCGGCGAGCTGTATTGGGGCAGTAACGGCAGCGCAGGGGAGATCGGCCATATGACTGTGACGCCCGATGGCCCGCCGTGCCTGTGCGGCAAGCGCGGCTGCCTGGAGGCACTGGCCTCGGTAAACGCCATCCTCGAGCGGGTACGCGGGCTGATTCGCGCCGGACGCTCCGAAGCTCTGGCGGCCCGCTACGGACCTGGCGGCGAAGATTTGAACCGCCCCGGCCTGCTCCAGGAGGCCGAGGCCGGCGATCCTATCGTCACAGAGGCGCTGCGTGAGGCCGCCACCTATATCGGCATCGGGGTGGCGAACATGATCAACATCTGCAACCCCGAGCGCGTGATTCTCGGCGGACTGGCCAGCGAGGCGCCGCCCGTTTTTGCCGATACGATCAGGCGCGTGGCTCAGGCGCATGCTTTTAGCATTTCACAGCAGGCAACCGATATTGTGGTAGCCGAGCTGGGTCGAGACGCCGTCGCCATTGGCGCAGCGGCTTTGCTCCTGTCGGATTTTTTGCAGCCCACGCAAAACTCACGCTCACTGGCCGGCCCGTACGCATACAACGAGCTCCTGGTCACAGCCGCCAACTAGCTCCCGCCTCAGGCCAGATCCAGCAATCGAAACGGGTTGACGCCTAACACCTGCTCGCGAAGAGCGGGCGGGATATCCGCTTGCATGAACACCGCTAACCGGTAGCGTACCGAGTCGGCAAACCCAAACCCAAAATCTGAGCCCCACAGCAAGCGGTCTGGGTCAGCCCGGCGACAGATAGTCTCAATCGCGCGCATGTGCGGGCCGCACAGGCACAGCCACACGTTCGGATGGCGCGCCGCCTCCAATGCGCTGCGCCAACTCCACAGCAAGCCGCTATGGCCCAGGACAAAACGGGTCTTGGGAAAGCGGCGAGCCAGGCCGGCGATCTGCTCGGGCATGCTGTAGCACGGAGTGCCGTCGTGCAGCAAGATCGGTGCGCCCAGGTCGCCAGCCAGTCCGCATATTTCCCCGAAGGTCCCGTCGGCCGTGCTGAAACCCTGGATCCAGGGGTGGAACTTGAGCGCTGGCATCCCCAGGTCCTCGATACAGCGGCGGACCTCCTCCACGCCGACTGGACCTTGCTGCGGCCAGGCTGAGCCGAACGGGATCAGGCGCCCGCCCCCATTCTTGGCCAGCCGGGCCAGCCGGTCATTGTCGGCCCGGCACAAATCCAGCCGGTGCAAATTGTCGAGCCCAAACATGAACGCTTTGTTGACACCGTGCTTGTCCATCACCGCCAGCCATTTGCGCGGGTCGTCTCCATCCTGCTTGGTCCAAACGCTGCCCCAGTGGGTGTGGCAATCCACGATCACAGCGGGCCTCGCTTTTCCAGAAGGCGGCGGATATTTTCGCCGCATACGGCCGGCCACATTTCGTGCGGCATGGCTTCGCGCATTTGCGCCCACTCGAAGGTCAGCTCGTTATTGGGCGCAAACGACCCCATGATGCCGCGCTCGGCGCCGACCACGCTCAGCCGCGGCACGAAGGTGAACGGCCGACCGAGCGACGACTCCAGATAGATGTTGCTGGCGGCCAGGGCGGCTTCGTTCACGTCGTTCCAATAGTCGGTGGCGCCGCAGTGTCCCATGATGAAATCGAGTTTGGGGAAGCGCTCCGCCAAATCGGTCACCTGCCAGGGCGTGGCGTTGCCAGGCGGGCCAGTGTGGACATAGATGGGGATCTTCTCTCTGGTGGCGGCCTCCAGCAGGGGCCAAACCAGCTCGTCATTAGCGATGTAGCCTTGCAGCATTGGGTGCATGACCAGCAGCCGGGCGCCCTCGCCCAGGGAGCGCTTGAACTCTTCAAGAGCGGCGTCGCCGTACCAGGGGTTGACCGAACAAGCCGCAATGAACCGGTCCGGCTGCGCGCCGGCGGCCTGGCTGACGAACCTGTTGCCGACCGAGTTGTTCACGGCCAGGTAGCGATCGACCGGCGCGATGATGGCCCGCTCAACCTGGGCCTGATCCATGCCCCGCAAAAGCGCTTCGGCGCTCAGGTCGTACTCGCGGTCCGTGCCCAGGACGCAATAGGCGTCAATGATCATGGCTGACCTGCTGGGCATTTGTTTGCCAGGCGGCGCGGCCACGGGCATCCAGGGTCAAAGGCCCATTGCCGGCGTGGGGGACATGGCTGCGATAAGCTTCGGCGATATCGGCGGTAGTCGCCGGAATGAGCGTGGCGCCTTCCTGCTCGCAGATGTGGCGCGCGGCCGCGATCACGCCCAGCAGTGTTTCGCGCCGGAAATCGCGTGGGTCGCTGTAGTCGAAGATATTGTGGGTTGTAGCCTTGAGGTACTTGATCGGCAGCGCCTCGCCCGCCGCCATAAGCCGCCTGACGTTCTTGTGGAGCGTATACCAGTGGTTCTTGGCGTCCACCAGCTCGATGCGCAGGTCTTGCGGATGCGCCCCGCCCCACATACGCGACTGTGTATCGAGCGTGGGCGGTATGTCCACAAAATCCACGTCGCCCGCCAGGCAGCGGTTGAAGCGATGCGGGTAATGAGCATCCAGCGGCGAATCGCCCCACACACAGGCGCATTGGGGCAGGTTGCGGGTTGGCAGCGATACCGTGCCGTGCCGAAAGCCTGACGCCTCGAGTACCGGGTAGGTATAATCATTGGCCGAGCAGTAGCCGGGCGTGAATGCCAGCGGGCGATGCCCCAGGGAATTGGCGAAGACCTCAGCCCCTTCGCTGATGATGCGCAACTGGTCGTCGAAGCCGTAGGTGCCCAGGAATTCGTTATAGCCTTGCTCAGCCGGGTGGATATGCAGTCCCACCTCGTGTCCCTGCGCTTCCAGCTCACGATAGATGGCCCCGTGTACTTTTAGGTCAGGCGGGATGACCACGAACGTCGCCTTCAGGCCGACCTCAGCCAGGATCTCCGCCAGACCGTGCACGGCCCGCTCGCCCAGCGCCGGATTGGCAATCGTTCGCTGGGTCGACTCGCAATCCACCTGCAACGTGAAGTAGATGTCCATCCAGCCGGCTCCTTGAGCTACAACGTGATCTCCCATAAATAGCTGCTGCGGTACGGGTTATCGTTCTCGCCCACGTAGAGCACGCCTTCCGGCGTGACAGTCACGTCATGGGCCTGCCACAGCGCGGTCTCGCCCTCCACTACGGGACCGATCAGCTCATATTTTTCCGTGCGTGGATCGAAGCGGATCAGCTCGCAGCGGCCGGCGCGGCCGGTGACACCGTAGGCCATGCCATCGCCTGCCAGCCGCAAGGTGGTTAGCCGGCTGGGGCGGTCGGGGATGGGCGTGCCGAGGTAAGTGCCCTGCCCCGTGTCTGTGTCAACGCGATAGATCGAGCCGTTTCCGCCGCTGGCGTACAGGCAGCCGCGCCCCAGGTTGAACAGCCCTTCCACCTTGACGTAGCCGTAAGCGCCGTCGGGCCGCGGCAGCCCCCCGTCCAAATAATGAATATGGTCGGTCGCTGGGTCGTACTTGCAGAGCCGATGGCTGTCCACACCCGAGCTGCCTTGCCAGGCGCGCGTCACGTGCCAGCCGCACCACACGCAGCCAGCGTCGTCCAACTCCACGTTTTCGCCTTGGGCCATGGCCATGCCGCTGCTGATGGGGCCGAGGTCACAAGCTTCGCGCGTAGTCAGGTCGAAGCGAAACAAGCGCTCAGGGGTAAATGTTTGGCCAAACAGCGCGTCTTGCCTCTGGCTGAGACAGATTGATTGAATGTACGCGTGCGACACAGGGATGCCCAGCTTTTCGAGGCTGCCGGTAGCGGGGTCGTACTTTACGATAGCCCCACCGGGCGCATCCCAATAGCGGTCTACATCGTGCAGCAGGGCGATGGCACCATACAGGCAGCCATCCGCCTGCCGGCGCACAAGCGAGCGGTGAAACTTGGCGTCCTGCGGATGCGCAATGCGCTTATAGCCGAGGTCGAGGAATTGGCCAGTACGCCGGTCGTAGGCGCGAAATATGTCGGCATCGAAAGAAGTGATGCCCAGGTAGACCCGGTCGTCAGCCGAGTTGTAAAGGACGCTATCCATGCTGATCCAACCCGCGCGCCAGCGCGGGTCGGCCAGAAATTGGTCATACTCCCAGTGGTCCTCGATCTGCGTGTACCACTGGTCGCCATAGGCCTCGTCGCGCAATTTGAGCGTCCTGATTTTCATGGCTTCCGATGCCTGACTCAGCGCGCAGGAGGTGAGTCGAAATACTCAGGCGTGCCGAAATAGGGGAACATGCCAAAGCCGCTCTCCCGGTCGCGCTGCTCCCACACCAGGCTGGTTTCGCAGTAGGCGGTCGAGCCATGGCCGGGCGGCGTCAATTCGGGATGGGAATAAAAGTCTGTGCGCGCCCAGATGCTGCGATGTTTGATGAACTGCCCGCGCACGTAGTTGTCTCTGACGAAAGTCATGATGTGCGGATAGCGCCGCTGATACGCACTGCCCGGCCCCCAGGCCACGAATTTGCCGATATCGGGGCCAAGGGCCTGAATCTCGTTGACCGTCAGCGGAACGCCTTCGCGGCACACCATGGCGTCGGCGTTCGGGTCAACAAAAATCCATTTGCCGTACTCGTCGAACCAGACTTCCGCGGTGAAATGCCCGTCGGAGCCGTCCAACCCACCGGCGAAGACGGCGCAGCGCGCCGGGATGCCTAGGGCATCGCAGCAGGCGACGAACACGACCGCGTAGTGTACGCACATCACAACCGGCAGGCGCCCATCCTGGCCGACCCGCGCCCGGCCCCATGAAAGGATCGTCTCGGCATCCCAAGGCGCATATTGCGCCGCGATGCCCGAGTCGATGTGCTGCCAGCTTGTGCTGATCCAGCTCAGCAGTGCGCTCACGCGCGCCATGCGTGCACCGGGCACCGCCGCCGCGGTAGGGATGCGCGTCAGCAGATGCCGCAGGCGCGGGTGCTCTGGGTCTTCCCGCACCAACGGGGGCGGCGGCGGGTCTTCACCCTCTACCAGGCGCAGACGCACGACGTATTCGCCTTCCAACACATTGACGTAGCCCATCTGGCTATTGCGCCAGGTCTGGCCGCTATCATCGCTGATGAAGCTGTCTGGCGCGCGGTGGCTGCCCTCGATGCCCAGCGTCCAGGCATCCATGGCGGCCGAATCGGTCCACAGGTCAATGGTGTTGGCGCCCGGACGAATCAGCTCCTGGGGAACAATGACCTTGTGCCAACGGTAGGCCAGATGGTCGCCGGGCGGGAGCGGCGGGAGCAGGGTGTCGTTGACCGCGAGGCGCAGGGGCGAATCGGTCCCGGCATAGGCCCGCGCCAGCAGGTAGAGCGTGGCCGGGCTGCGGGTGCCGGGCAGGTGCAGAATTTTGCGCGCGCGCCTGTACGTAGTGAGCTCTTCGCCCAAGGTCGGGACGACGTGGCCGCTTTCGGTCAGATACAACTGGCTCATGTTCGGCCTCTCGTCAGGCAGCGTTGAACAGAAGGGCTGACTGGCGGACCAACTCCTCGCCGGCCTCTGGGGCAGCGGGCGTCAGAATCAGCTCGTATCCGCCCAGCTTGTAGTCGGCGGCCTCGGCCAGGTAACTGAACGGCCCATAATCATTCGCGATGGTCGCGATCAGCAGATGGCGGTAGGGCGACAAACTTTGCAACTGCCGGCCGAGCGAGACGAATAACTCGCCCGGAACGGCCAGGATGGCGCTGTCCCCCACCTGCAACAGCTGGGCCTCAGTGAGGTGCTGTCCATCCGGGGCCGCCAGCTGCCAGCCAGCGACAATGACCTCCGGCGGCCGGTGGTAGCCCGGTTTCAAGGGCAGCGCAAACTCACGCCGACCGGTGCGGATGGCGGGTTGAGCGTCCCAGCGCTCGATGCCCGCCACTGCGGCCTCCACACCTGCCACAAGCCGGCCGCCCAGGCGCTGCAACTCATGATCGAAGGCCTGTTCGCGCCGGGCCAGGCTGTCAGCCGGGCTTTCTCCGGGCCGGGTGGTCCACACGTTTTCGATGTCAATGTTCCAAATGGCGGTCACATCGCCAGCCGGCCCGGAGGGGCACAAGATGACCGGCGGGGCAGCCTCGGGCGCAGACCAACGCGCACCCAAAGTTGTGTACGCCACGCCGGGCATTTCGGCAGAGACGGCCGAGGCATTGAAGATCCAGGGATGGGAGCCGTAATTGACCACCGCCGCCAATATCACCTGCGAGCTGGAGTCGCGCACCAGCAGCACCCGCACCAGCGGATCGATCTGCGTCCGAGAAACCACCTCAGCCTGGGGCGGCTGCACCCGGCGCGGGTCGGCCCAGGTGCCGTCAGAGAGAAGCACGCGCCGAGAGCTGCCTACCCCCTGCACCTCGGCTTCGCCATATCCCACTTCGGCTGCACGCCGGGTGTGCCAGGCTTCCAGGGTCGCCGCGATGGATTGCGCGACAAAATGCTCCTTCCACTCGGGGTCGGCCAGGCCAAGGTAGTAGGCCTCGGGCGTCACCTGCGCCGGACCGGTACCGTAACTGGTATGCATGCTTCCATCGGGCCTAACCATAGCCAGCTCGGAATGGCGTACTGCCGCCGCCACCGGGCAAATGGCTGGGCCGGAATGGCAGTGCGTCGCGCAAATCAGGATGGAGTCCGGTTCTAGCTCAGACTGAGCAGCTACGCCTTGCCGAATTTGCTCGACGCTGACAGCATCTATACCAACCAGATCTGCCACGACCAGGGCGCCTGCGCCTTGGTCGTGCTGCAACACCAGGGCTTTGACATATAGGTCATCGTGAACATAACGGGCCAGGGAGTCGCCGGCCGCGCGTATGCTCCAACCAACCAGGTGCGCACCCAGCTGGGGAGTGATAACCCGCTGGGCAGCGCCGGCTAGGAAGGCGGATGATTCCATAGGGATGTTAGCCAATTAAGTATAATGAGAATACGATTTGCATGGAAACTTAGTCTCGTGCAGGGCAAAACTCCGTACGCCTGGCCATCCATGCTCGCTAAACAACTGCAGAATATCGGGAACGCAACCGATTAAGTAACATGAGTATACAATCCTAGGCAGGGTGAGTCAACCAGTTTGTGTGACGCAACCCTTAAGGATTAGTGCCGGCTGAAAAACGCCGGGCTCAAGCTGACTCTGAGATGTATTGGCGCGCTCGGGGGCAAAATGTGCACTCTGGCCGGGTACACAACAGCCCAGCCGGGTCGTGGTGCAAGAACTCCACGACCGCCTCGATGAGTGGCTGTCCCGCCATCAGCCGGCAGACTGCATGGCCAACCGAGCCGGTTGTGATCAGCTTGCGTTCTATGAGCCAGGGCTCGATATGCAGGAAGCCCAGGCTGTCGCCGGGCGTTTCGGGCAGAGGCACATATATCGTCTCACCGCTGGGCAGCCGCGCCCAGCGGCCAGGCTTGCGATCGGGCCGCGGCCGGCCCCAGTAGGCCACGTTAGCATAGGCTTCGCCAGTGTGGATGGTGGTGTTTGCCGTCTGGTCCACGCCCAGCAGCAGGACCTTGCCGCCCAGCTTGGCCAGGCGGTCAATTGGGCTATCCCGCCCAACCGCCGAAGCCAGGTAATGGGCATGCGTCACCTGTTCGGCAGCCAACCCGAAGGCGACCACCGGGTGCGAGGGATGCAGGCTGAGGATGGCGCCGGGCCAGTTGCGCAAGGTCCGTGGCAGGCGCCCGGTGTAGGTCTCGGGTAAGTGCGCCGGGTCGAACGGGCCCTCATACAGCGGCGGCAGAAAGTAGGGGGCCATTAGCAGCCCATCGTTGCCGATGACGTCAAGCAAAGCCTGGATAAGCGTCGGCGCTCCTCCCTCGACATGCCCGATACTGGATAGCGACGAGTGGACCAGGACTTTATCGCCACTAGTCAGGCCTAAAGCACGGAAGCCAGTAACGAGCTGGTCGTGGTCAAGTGTGGGTGGCGGCGAGGGGGAGTTCATTGGGGAGCTTCGACCCAAATTGGGCTGGTCCAGGCCATCTGTCCGTTGGCCTGTGTCGTTCGCAGATAGTAATAGTCCGCATGCTGGCTGGGCTGAGAATCTGTCACCTCGCCTGCCAGGCGATATTCGTGCGGCAGCACCAGCCTGTGCAGAACCACCCACTCGCCGCGTGGGAGGCCGAGTGATTCGAGCCGGCTGCCAAGCGCCAGTTCGCCAAGGGTTGTGACCACCCGTTTCTGGACGGGCCGGTCGAGCTGAAGCGTCAGGCGCGTTTCAGGCGGGCCCACGATCTCCAGCGCCAGACCCTGGCAGTTGCTGTCCTCAAAACACTGAACCCCGTCCTGCGCAAAGCGTTGGGCGGTGAGCGCCTCCCAGGCGCAGCGCTGCGAGTCGAGCGCCGTGATGCCAGGGCGGTCGTTTTCGTCGAACGGCCGCGAACGGAAACATGGCATGGCTTCCGTAATTCGCCCACCGATGAGCTCCAACTGCATCTTCCACGGCCTGACCGCCAGCTCGCGTGATGGCAGCCACTCCCCCCAGCCGAATTCGATGCGCAGCCGCGCCCGCCCCGGCCACTCCGCCGCGAGGCGCGCAGACGGATAAAAGCGTTGGACGACCTGGTTGTTCTTGATGAGTTCCGCTTTGTCGATCTCGTCCCAGCCGGTGACCTGGACCTCGAGGCGGCGCTCCGCGCTCCAGGGAAGCGCGCTGCCCAGCGGAGCGCCATTCAAATACAGACGAGTATCCATGCGGTCGCCCGTCACCGCAATGGTGCGCCGCGCCCGCAGCGCTTCCCAAATGCTCTCGCGTGTCAGGTCGTCGGCATAGATGCCGGCCAGTCCCTCCGGATAAGCGCCGGGGCAGCCCAGGTGATCATCCGTGGAAGCAACGAAACCGAAGCGCTGCCCCTGACTCAAGGCCGATTGCGCGCAGTTGGCGGTGTCGCGGCCCGCGACCGAATGGCGCACGGCGGGGTACGGCCCGCGGTCACGCTCGAAAGCCCCGTGCTCAGAATAGATCTCCACGATGGGGGTCAGGGCCGGGTCGTGGGTACGCCAATCGTGTCCGGTCGCGCCGGGCACCTGGTAGCCCAAGTGATGCGGGATAAGCAAGGCGCCCTGCGCCCGAGCATGCGCCTGCAGCGCAGAGATTTCGTTGAAGTGAACCAAAGGGCCGGCCGCATCGGGATACAGCAGCACATGATCACCGTAACGGACAGACTGCCATTCGTAGCCCAGCAGCGAAACAAACCGACCGGGAACATAGCTGTCTTGGACTATCCGCTGCATCTCCGCCCACTGCTGCCCCGCCCGCGCCACGCCGCCCGCGACACGCTCCCCAAAGCCGGAGGTGGTATGGCCAACTGGCTGGTCGTGAAACTGGGCATGCGCGACGGCGGCCCAAAAGTCCAGCCGTCCACGCGCAATTTCGGCAGCGCGGGTCACGCTGCCTTGCCCATAACCGGCGCTGTTGTGATTGTGGAGATCGCCCCAGAACAATTTCATTGATTTAGTATTATAGTAATACAAATTGTCAAGACTGAAGTGTCGAACCCGAGTCGGGCCCGACGAAACAAGCTTCGGAGCAGCGTATGACCGCCTTAACCGTTTCTGCTCATCCGCTTAAGCAGTGCGAAATCCCCGCTTCGAAATGGGAGCAGTTTACCCACCGGGCATCGACAGAAGATTGGCTGCGCGACGAGGTTTTTCGCGAACAATGGGTCTCGCCGACCTGCCTCCTATACAATCCGGACGACAGCCTGGTGTATGTCGGGCTGACTGCCCTCAATGGCGATATCTTTTATGCGTTTGACCCGGCCTCCGCTCGTTGGGAATCGCTGCACTATCCAACCAACGGGGACCGTTACGCCAGCAAGATTCATGTGTCGTTGCAATGGCACCAGGGGTGGATCTATGGCGCCGTCGCCACCTTGGCCGACGTGGACATGGCGCCGCGCCCACCAGGCGGACCGCTCTTTCGGTTTGACCCGCGCACCCGGCAGTATGAGCTGCTGGGCACGCCGTTGCCGCGTGACTACATTCAAACCATCCTCATAGACCACGCGCGGGGCATCGTGTACGGCACGAGCTTTCCGGGCCGCCGCTTATTTCGATACGATCTCGCCACCGGCAAGGCGCGTGAGCTGGCCATGTTGGGCAACGTTTTGACAGAGCACATGGCC
>Ga0070730_10002399_pt1 | contig 17015 bp, 17 predicted proteins | sample Coa_R1_3_FD_66447 | JGI IMG/M metagenome (GOLD analysis project Ga0070730, IMG submission 66447) | Surface soil microbial communities from Centralia Pennsylvania, which are recovering from an underground coalmine fire - Coalmine... | ecosystem: Environmental > Terrestrial > Soil > Unclassified ... | reverse complement strand
TCTCGTCCCTAAACGCGGGCCGTTTCGAGGCGCGTCGCCAACTCGTCGTAGAGGTCCTTATTGACGACCACCTTCCGCTCCGGAAGGCCGCCCTTGACGACCTGCAGCAGAATCTCGGCGGTCCGCGCCTGGTGGCTGATGTCGCCCTCCACCGAGTAGCTGGCGATGTGGGACGTGAGGATCACGTTCGGCATCTGCAGGAGCGCACTGTCGGCCGCCATCGGCTCCACTTCGAACACGTCGAGCCCCGCGCCGGCGATCTGGCCAGCCTGCAACGCGGCGATGAGCGCCTTTTCGTCCACGACTGGCCCGCGCGAGGTATTAACCAGGTACGCCTCCGGCTTCATCAACGAAAAGCACCGCGCATTGATCATCCCCCGCGTCTGCGCATTCAAAAAGACGTGGAGCGAAACCACGTCCGACTCCGCCAGCAGCTGGTCGAGCGGCACCAGACTGACGCCGAGCGCCGCGGCCGCCTCCTCCGTGACGAACGGATCTGAGGCGAGAAAGCGGAAGCCAAACGGTCGCGCGCGATCGACGACGAGTCGAGCGATGTTGCCGAATCCGACCAGCCCAAGGGTCAGCGCCGAAAGCCTGCGGATCGGCACCGACGCCTCGCGCCCTCGCGCGCCAGCCGACCACCGGCCGCTTTTGACGAACCGGTCGGTCTCCAGCAGCTTGCGATTGCCAGCCAGGATGAGGGCGAGCGTGTGGTTGGCGACTTCCTCGATGAACGCGTCAGGCACGTTCGCGAAGACGATGCCGTGGCGGGTGACCGCGTCGACGTCGATGTCGTCGTACCCGACGTACGGACGCAGCAGGAACCGCACGTTCCGCAACTGGCTCAGCGCGCGTTCGTCGACGACGGCACCACCCGAGATCAAAATGTCGGCCTCGGCGACCTCGCTGGCAACCGAGCCGTCGGCTTCGAGCAAGGGCCGCTGCACGAGCTCGACAGACGCCGCCTCCAGGGCCGCAAGAACCGAATCGGCGACGCGGAAGTTTTTGCCACCCGCGGCCGCGACGCGGATAGCGGGTTTGCGCCAGAGCTCAGGCCGGGGCTGCAGGTCAGTCATGGACCGCCTAGGATACTCCAGCCGACCATGACCTCGTCCTCCGCCACCATTCGGGCGAACGGTTTGACCAAACACTTCGGCAAGCTCGTGGCCGTCAGCGACCTGTCACTCGAGGTGGGCGCGGGCGAAGTCTTCGGGTTTCTGGGGCCAAATGGCGCGGGCAAGACGACCACGATCCGGATGCTCACGGGTCTGGTGCGACCGACGAGCGGCACTGCGCTGGTCGCCGGCTACGACGTGGCGCAGCAACCGTTGGAAGTGAAACGTCGGGTTGGCTTTCTGGCTGAGACACCCTACCTGTACGGCAAACTCACCGGACGAGAGTTTCTGGCGTTCATGGGCGGTCTGTACGAGGTCGCGCCGACGCTGGCTCGGCAGCGCGCAGACCGCCTGCTCAGCCTGTTCGAATTGTCTGACAAAGCTGATGAGCTGGTCGAGACCTACTCGCATGGCATGCGCCAGAAGCTGGCCCTGGGTGGGGCCTTACTGCACGAACCGCCGGTGCTCTTCCTCGACGAACCGACATCCGGCCTCGACCCGCGCAGTGCGCGCCTCGTCAAAGACCTGCTGGTCGCGCTGGTCGATCGCGGCCACACCGTATTTCTGTCGACCCACGTGCTCGAGATCGCCGAGCACCTGTGCCATCGCGTCGGCATCATCGACCACGGACGGGTGGTCGCCACCGGCACCCTGGACGAGCTTCGGTACCAGGCGCACGGCAAAGGAGACTCACTCGAAGACATCTTTCTGCAAATGACCGGCGGCAGCGAAGAACGCGAGCTCGCGGCCTATTTACATGATGTTTGAACCTGTCGGGATGACGGTCGGTCCGCGGCGCCACTGATGTTGGGCCTGCTCCTGCGCCAGCGCATGCGCCTGTTCTGGAACCGGCTCGGCCGTGGGCCACGGCACACGCGGCGCATTCTGGGCGCGATTCTCGTCGCCGTCTTCACGATCGGCTTCGTGGTGCTGGCTGGATTGAACGCTGGCGTGCTCGTCGAGCGGGTCGCGCGGACCGATCCGCGCGCGGCCACGGCGGCCTTGCCTGTGCTCCTGATCGGCGTGTTCGCGCTGACGCTGGTGACCAGTTTGAGCAGCGCGTTTCACCATCTCTTCCTGGCAGGTGACCTCGAATTGCTGCTCGCCGCGCCAATCCCGAACCGCAGTCTGTTCTGGCTGAAAGTCTTCGAAATCTGGCGCGACTCACTGCACGTGCTGCTGTTTCAAGGCGCGGCGCTGTATGGCTTCGGGCAGACGCTCCGGCTGCCGGGTTCCTACTACTTCCTGGCGCTGGTGGTCGGGCTGGCGGTCACGCTGGCGGCTACGGCCGTCGGGGCGACGATCACGCTCGCGCTCGCTCGGGTGCGGTTCGGCGAGTCGATCCTCGGGCTGAGCCGGTTGCTGGCGGTGCTGCTGTTCCTGCCGATCGGCGTGCTCGGGATCCCGGCTTTCGGGTTCGGGCGCAGCCGGTTTTCGTTTTTCCTGGGGCAGGGCAACCTCGACGCCGCGGCCACGACCCTCGACAATTTTGGTCCGCCGCCGACGTGGGCGCCCTCCACCTGGGCGGCGCACTTGCTGCTTGGCGATGAGGCGGCTGGCCTGTCACTGGTCCTGCTGGGGGTGTCCGGGTTCGCCGTGTTCACCGCGGCTCAACTGGCATTCGAAGGTCTGTTCGAGCCCGGCTGGGAGCGGGTTCGGTTCTCGATCCCCGGGCGCCGCGGCGGGCCAGTGCGAATCGGCCGGCGACTGCCCGGCGGTTCGCCGGCTGGGCCCATCGTCGGCCTCCTGCAGAAGGACTGGCGCACGCTGGTCCGCGACCCGCGCTGGCGCACCGGCGCGGTGGTGAGCCTGGTGGCGCTGGGCCTGCCCGCGATGGCGCTGTTCGCCGGCGATCCTTTCGCGCGCACCGCTCACGCCCTCCGCTTCTGGCTGGGCATGCTGCCGGTGCCGTACCTCGCCTACCTCTTTGGCAGCCAGCAGGGCGCGGTGACCCTGGCCTACGAGGGCCGCAACATAACGCTGTTGCGCGCGGCCCCGGTCGGGATGGGTCGGATTCTGCTCGCCAAAGGTTTGGGCGGCCTGGTGCTGGTGATGGGCGTGACCTGGGTGGCGACGCTGGCGCTGGCGTTCGGCCACGCCGGCGAGCCGCTCGAGATCGCCGCGGCGCTGGCGGCCGCGACCTGGCTGGCGCTGGGCGGCACCAGCGCCGCCCTGGCCGGCGCGGCGCTCACCGCGGACTTCGAGGGCGACAACCCCCTGCGCCGCGTCGGGTGCATGGGCACGATCGTCACGACGCTGCTCTCGAGCCTGTTTTTCGTGTCGAACACGGGTCTGCTGGTGTGGTGGGTGACGCGCACCGTCATCAGCGTGCCGCGCCCACTTGTAGCGTTTTTACCCATCGTGGATTGGGGCCTACCCATCGCGGCGTTACTCTCCGTCGCCGCGATCATCATCGCTTCCCGCATGGGCCTGCGGCGGCTCGCCACCTGGGAAGCCAGCTAACCCAGCCAAGTTTCGCGTCGCGTACTCATGCGGGTCGGGGGAGCCCACGATGTTCCGCGCAATTCACTCATACGGGTCGGGGGAGCGCTGCGCGCCCCCCGCCGCCAGTCGCTGCTCCGCTCGCAAGCTCGCTGCGCGCTCCTTCCCGCGGCGACCCCCCGCGAGGGGCGCTTCGCGCCTCGTTCCCACGCGTACCAGCCAGAGGCACGTGGCAGTTTGATCGGCGTCGGGCAGCCCGTAGCGCCTAAACGCTGGCGCACGTACGTTGCGCCCGCTTGCCATCGTCGCGGCCTCAAGGCCGGCACGACCACCTTTGCCAACTGCTCGTCGAACTGTGTGCTCGTTTGCCGCCCTAGCCACCTCGCAGCTGCGGATCTTACAGCCGCGTGCCTCTGGCCGGTACGCGCGGCAACAAGGCGCGGAGCGCCCCTCGCGGGGGGTCGCCGCGGAAAGTCAAAATGGAAGGGCCGGCGCACGCAGTGAACGTAGGTTGCGCAGGCGGACGAAGCTCATCCTGTGTAGAGCTGCATACGTAGAGGTCGGCCCAATGACCATGATGCACCATCGGCGGACTGTAGCAATCGCCCCCGATCCGTACTCGCACGGACGGCCGGTGCCTCAGGCGGCTTGCAGCTTGTCCTGCCTCACCGAGTCGAGCAGGCGCGAGACGTCGCCGCCGTTGCGACTGCTGCGCGTTTCGCACTGGTCGGTATAGAACCGCGCGACGACTGCCGCGCGGTACACGGACAGTCGGGCAAGTTCCCGAGCGTTGAAGAAATAGCACGTCGTTTCGGTGGTTGGTACTGGCTGGCTAGACACGTCACGAATCCCCCGTAGTTGGCCCAACTCTAGACCTGCGCGCCTGCCGCAACAGTGAAGGAGTTCACGCCCGCGGTGTGAGTTGTCTCACACGCCTGGAGTTCGGAGGCCACACACCTTGAACGCTATTGGCCAGACCTTTCGTGGCTAAGACCTGTAATGTTTCGCGGCCGGGTCTGCCCGTACACTCGCCGGGCATGACCCTTGGCGCGCCGAAATCACACGTGCTGGTCGTCGACGACGAACCGATCGTGGTCGAAGTCGTGGGTCGCTATCTCCGACGGGATGGCTTCGCGGTCACCACGGCCAGCACGGGACCCGAAGGCCTGTCGGCTGGCCTCGACACCCAGAAGCCGCCCCACGTCATCGTGCTCGACGTCATGCTGCCGGGGATGGACGGGCTCGAGGTCTGCCGCCGACTGCGTCAGGAACACGGCGTGACCGTCCCGATCATCCTGCTGACGGCGCGCGCCGAGGAAGCCGACCGGATCAGCGGCCTCGGCATCGGCGCGGACGACTACGTCGTGAAGCCGTTCAGCCCGGGCGAGCTGGTGGCGCGCGTCAAGGCGCAGCTGCGCCGGGTGCGCCTCGATACGCAGCCGCCCACCGACGGGCGCTTGCGGGGCGGCGAAGTCGAGCTCGACGCCACCAACCGCGCGCTCCGCGTGCGGGGTGAGGCCGCCACGCTCACCGCCAAAGAGTTCGACCTGCTGCATTACCTGATGGCGCATGCGGGCGAGGTCTTCAGTCGGGATGAGCTGCTCGACGCGGTCTGGGACCGCAACTTCGTCGGCGGGCCGGCGACGGTCACGGTGCACATTCGCCGGCTGCGCGAGAAGATCGAGCGCGACCCGAGCCGGCCCAGCCATCTGAAGGTGGTGTGGGGCACGGGCTACAAGTTCGATCCGTCGGCGTGATGCCCATGCTGAGGGGACCCCTCGTCGTGGCCGCCACGTTGCTCGGCGCCATCGTGGTCGCGCTCGTCGTCGCCGACCGCATTTTCGGCGCACCCCGACGCGATGTCGAGTTGCTCGCGCTCTTTATGACCGCCTCGGGTGTGGTCTCGGTGATCTTCGGCGCGCTGGTCATCCGCTTCGCCGGCGCTCGAATCGGCAGCGTTCGGCTGCGGCTGGCGGTGGCTTCTGGCGTTGGCTTGCTCGTCACCGTCGTCAATGTCGTGACCACCTCGGTGCTGATGTTCCTGAACACGCACGACCTGGCCCTGCTCCTGTTGCTGCTGGCGTTCGCGGCGGTCGTGTCGCTGGCGTTTGCCTACACGGTCTCCGGTGTCCTGACCGCTCAACTCGCCGTTCTCTCGCGAGTTGCCAGGCGTCTGGCCGAGGGCGACCTGAGCGCGCGCGTGGGCGCGCACGGTTCGGATGAGCTGGGTCGCCTGGCGGCCGCGTTCGACGACATGGCCGAGCAACTCCAGCAGGCGTTCGGCCGCGAGCGCGCCCTGGAGGCTGGCCGGCGCGAGCTGATTTCGGCCGTCTCGCACGATCTGCGCACGCCGCTGGCGACCACCCGGGCGATGGTCGAGGCGCTCGCCGACGGCGTGGTCACCGACAAGGCGGATACGCAGCGTTATTTGCGGCTGATCCTCCAGGAGACGCAGCACTTGAGTCGCCTGATCGACGACCTCTTCGAGCTGAGCCAGATTGATAGCGGCGCCCTGCGGTTGCGGTGCATCCCGCTTGATGTCGCGCAACTGGTGTCGGAGACCGTGGCGGCGTATCACGCGCCGGCGGCCGAGCGCGGCGTGCGGATTGACGAAACGCTCAGCGCGGGGCTCGAAGCGAGCCGCATTCAGGCCGATCCTGAGCGGCTGCAACGCGTGTTGCGGAATCTGCTCGACAATGCGCTGCACCATACGCCTGCCGGCGGCACCATCCAGGTCTCCGCCGCCACCGCGGATCAGGACGTCCAGGTGAGCGTCAGCGATAGTGGGCCGGGCGTCGCCACTGACGAGATGGAGCGGATCTTCGACCGCTTCTATCGCAGCGAGCGGTCACGCCGCCGTGATGAGCCCGCGGCGGCCGGAGCCGGCCTCGGTCTCGCGATCGCCCGCGGTCTGATCCAGGCCCACCGCGGCCGCATCTGGGCAGAGCCATCCCCGCTGGGCGGCGTCGCGGTGCAGATACGCCTTCCGCGTTGAGCGACCGCAGCGCGCAGCCCGCATCGCTGTGCTCGCTCCCTCCCGTCGCTAAAAGAAGAACAGAGGGGAAGTTTTCGACGGTAGCCGTATCCGAGACGCCACAGCTCGCCGCGCGGGCCCGCATCGCCGCGCCCGCTCCCTTCAGTACCCACAGGGCAAGAACAGACGGAAGCTGCGACGGGGGCCACGGCGAGCGATGGGAGTTCGCTGCGCTGGGCTTGCAGCGCTGCTTCGCTCCCTTCAGTACCCACAGGCAAGCACAGACCAAAGCTAAAGACGGGGGCCGCGGCGAGTGGTGAGAGCTCAGCTCCAGTGCAGCACTGCTGCAACGTCGCTTGCGAGTTTCAGCGGGTCAAACGGCTTGCTCAAAATGCCGGCGGCGCCGAGTTGGCCAAGCTCCAGGCGTTGCGCGGCCTGGGTGTTCGCGGTCAGGAATACCACCGGGATGTCGCACGTGGCCGGGTCGGCGCGGAGCTCGCGCAGGGTGGTGGGGCCGTCCATCTCGGGCATCATCACGTCGAGCAGGATCGCGTCCGGCTGGCTACCCCGCGCTTGCGCGAGCCCGTCGCGCCCGCTGGAGGCGGTCAGCACCTCGTAGCCGCCGATGAGTTCGAGGCTGACCTGCGCGACCTCGCGAATGTCGTCTTCGTCGTCGACGATCAAGATGCGTCGAGGTGTCATCCGGAACCACTCACCATAACGAACGGGCTCAGCCGATCCGCGGCGGGGCATCGGCGCCGCCCGGTAGGACGCCGTCTTCGATGAGCAGCCGCGGCTCGCCGCCGATGAAGTAGTACCCGGGCGGGTCTCCCCCGAAATGCGCCGAAGCCGGTGGCAACTGGATGGCCCAGTCCTGGCCGATCGCCACCGGCGCCAGCGTCTGCCCCTGCGCATCGAGCAACCGCGCAGCCGCAGCGGCGTGGCGCGGCACCCGCACTCGGAGCGGGGCGCCGTCGCCGTTCCAGAGCACGGTTACCCGGCGATTGCCGGGCAGGTCAAAGACAACCGCGTAGATCTGCCAGTTGGGCACAAAGGAGTTTGGATCGGTCGGCCACGCCGCCCAGCGCACCTGGGGTCTGACCAGCGGCGTAAACCGCGCCTGCGAAAAGCCTGAGAAAGCCTGGACGGCCGTCTGCAAGGAGCGCGCGACCGGTCGCTGCGACCCGTCGTCGCGCGTGATGCCCCAGACCGCCGACTGCTGGCAGGGATCATCGTCGACCATCTGGTAAAAGCCGATCCGCTCGTAGCCCGCGCCGGCCGCGAGCGCGAGGGCCTGGATCGCGTAGGCCGCCTGCTGCACCTGGGTGGTCTGGATCGGGTTGCCAGCGTGCGTACTCGCGCACGGGATCAACGTGTCGTCGGTGGGCATGGCGTTCAGTTCGAGCAGCCACATCGGCTTGTCGACGCCGTAGCGCTTCTGCAGATCCTTGAAGGACTGATGCAGACGCACCAGGTCGTCCGGCGCGCGATACAGGTTCAGAGGAACGGCATCGTGAAAGAAATTGTGCTCGCGGGCCGTCGGATCGTTGGCGACCAGCCGCAAAAAGCGTTCGTAGAATTGCGGCCGCCCGCTGTTCTGATCGACCCAGTAGGACGTCCCGGGAAACGCGACGATCGCCCGCGGATTGGCGCGCTTGGCGGCCCGATACGCCACTTCCATCAGGCGGGCAAACTGCTGGTCGGAGCCAAGCCAGGTATACGAGCCCTGCCCGGCGGCGTCGGCAGGTTGAAACTCTGGTTCGTTCCAGACGATCCAGTCGTCGATGCGGCCAGCGTAGTAGCGTACGGTCTCAAAGACGAACCGGCCCCAGTAGTTGCGCGGATCGTCGTCCGGCAGATCGAGATTGACCGGCACCGAGCGCCCGGGGTCGTCAAGATTGGTGGCGGCCCAGGTCGGCGTGAATTGCAGCAGACCCGCCACCCGCACGCCTCGATTCAATTCGCCGGCCAGCGCTGGCGGCGGCAGGGTGCGGCCGAGCCAGCTGAAGTCGTCAGGCCCGTCCGGCTGGATGTCGGCCCAGGACAGGACCACACGTTCCCAGCCAGCACCGATTGCGGCCATGACGGCTGGGTCGCGGAAGCCCTCAGCGATGCCGAAGCGGGGATCGAGACCGCCGGGGTTCGGCGTCTGCAGTGGCAGCGGGGTCGGCGGCGGCAAGGGCGACGGGCTGGCCGCCACAGCCGCGGCGGCTGAGGGGACGGCGGACGGGGCGGGCGAAGCCGCGCGGGTCACGACCGTCGATGTCGAGACGCTCGCCGCTGTCTGGGTGCCAGGGGCCGGGGCGGATTGACAGGCCGCGGACAGCACCAGGAGCGCGAGCGCAAGCCGGCCGCCGGCCACCTGGCTCAGTGTTCCAGCTTCAAAAAGCTGGCCATTCTCTCGTAGAGCACCTTGCGATGTGAAGGCTCAGACGGCAGCAGGCGCTCGTGGTTGATGAGCCGGGTTTGCTCCTCGACCCACTCGTGCCAGCAGTCGCCACACGTCTGGGCCAGGACGACCGCACCCCACTTACCGGGCAGCGGCGCCTGGGTCAGGGTCGGCTTGGGCTGGCCGCAGCGGCGACAGGCAATGTCAGTCAAGTCCCTAGAGTCTAGCGACCGGGGAAGCGCACATAGATCGGCTCGATGTCGACGAAGTCGCGGCGCTGCAGGACGCCTTGCTCGACCAGCCGTTCGAGGATGCCGCGGACGCGCCGCCGGCCGATGCCCAGTTTGTCGGCCAGCGACATGACCGATTCCGACACTCCGCCCGGGGAATCGACGAAGTCGCGCACGCGGCGTTCGTCTGGGCGCAGGGTTTGTTCGACTTCCACGGGCCGGATCCACAACAGGTTCATGTGGGTTTTAGACTAAGCTCCAGGAATAACAGCAGCACTACAACCGGCGTCAGCTCTATCACGAACAGGTCTCTTACGCTTTCATTACGCTGTGAACGGGAAACGTAACCAGACGTTGACGCGGCTCGTTGCTTACGAGGAACTCAGGGAGGTCTAGTAGTCATGCCCTCTGGTCTAGTGGCGTCGACCTCGTCGGCGTCGTCCGTCCTTCGCCGGCTCGCGCCCTGGGCAGTGGTGCTGCTCATTGGCGTGCTGCTGGTCGGCATCCTGCCTATCGCCCAGGCGCAGACAGGCACGAGCGCGGCTGACGCGATCCCGATCGGCACCGATGGCAAGTTCGCCGGGAACGACGCCGCGACGACGAGCCTCTGGTACAAGTTCAACTACATCGGCGGCAACCAGGCCGTCACGGTCACGGTGACCTTCGAACCGGCAGATTCGAACCGACTCGACATCTTCCTGTTCACTGGCGATCCAGCCAACCCGACGCCAGTCGGCGGGCCCTCGAGCCTGAACAACAACGTCCGGGGGATCACCTACAGCGACCCCGGCGGCCCGCGGGTCGTGTTGATCAAGGTCGAGAACGATCACCCCGATCGCACCGTCAGCTTCGTTGGCGCCCTGACCCCGCTGACGGTCATCTCCACGCCGACGCCCACTTCGGCCACCAACCCGGGCACGCCACCGACAACGCCGACGACCGGTCCGGTCGCGAGCAGCGGGGCCACCGCCATCCTCATCGCCACCAACAATGGCATTTTTTCCGGCACGCTCGCGCCAGGCCAGGCCGTCTGGTATCGCTTTTACTACGGCAACCCTGGCGCTGATGGAACCGTCAGCATCACGGTGGCCCCGTCTGCTGACAACAGCGATTTGAATCTCTACACCGGGACCGACCCCAACAATCTCGGCCCCACCCAGCAAGGTGGCGGTCAGGCTCGCAACGGCAACACGATTTCGCGCCACGTGAATGCCGCCAGCCCGCAGTTCGTGTTCTTCAGCCTGGCCAACAACGGCAGCGAGGTCAAAGCGTACGGCGGCAACATCTCGCCGTTCGTCGCACCCCCGCCGACGATGACCCCGACCGCCCTGGCGACCGGCACCGCCACCCCTGGCCCCACGGTCGCGCCCACGGCCACGCCGACCCCCGTGGTCGTCCAACCGGCGCCGGCCGTCACGCATGACGCCCAGTACTACTTGCAGACGGGCTACCGGGTCGACGATCAGGCCGTGTCGTTCTTCCAGTCACGCGGCGCCGTCGACACCTTCGGTTACCCGATCTCGCGCCTCTTTACCTTCTTGGGTTGTCCGGTGCAGATGTATCAGCGGCTGATCATCCAGCTGTGCCCGGGCGCTGGACCGCAGTTGATCAACCTGCTCGATCCGGACATCTTCCCGTACACCCGGGTCAACGGCAGCGTCTTTCCGACGCCGGATGATTCGCTCAAGCAGCGGACACCCGCCGTGGGCACCCCGGAGTACGCCAACATCCTGTCGTTCATTCAGACCAACACCCCCGACACTTTCAACGGTCAGCCCGTGAACTTCTGGCAGACTTTTATGGCGCGCGGTGGGCTCGAAATTCTGGGCGCGCCGATTTCGCAGCCCCAGGCTGACCCGACCAATTCCACCTTCATCTACATGCGCTTCCAGCGGGTCATCCTCCACTTCCACCCGACGGTCGGTGGTGGCACGATCACCGAGCCACTGCTGCTGGCCGACTACCTGAAGCAGATCATTCTCGGTCCCAGCGCGCCGAGCCTGCCCCAGGACCTGTCGCAGCAAGCCAGCGGCAGTCGCTTCTACGCTCAGTACTGCCGCGGCGGGCTGCACTGGCTGTGTCGCCCCGATGCGCTCGGCGGCACCGACCTGACGTTCGCCTTCGAACAGGGTTGAAGTGAGGGGTCAGGGATAAGGAGAGGCGGCCAGTGTCCCTGACCCCTGGACCCAGGGTGCTCGTCGTCGACGACGACCCGCGCATGCTGAGCATGATGCGTCGGGTGCTCGAAGTCGATGGCTATACCGTGCTGATCGCGGCTGAGGGCGACGCGGCGCTCGACATCCTGCGCCACGAGTCGGTCGATCTGCTCATCCTCGACGTGATGATGCCCGGTCGCGATGGCTTCGAAGTGTGCCGCGCGGTGCGGCGCGAGAGCATCGTCCCCATCTTGATGCTCACCGCTCGCGACGAAGCCGTCGACAAAGTGACCGGGCTCGACTGCGGCGCGGATGACTACGTGGTCAAACCCTTCAATCCTGACGAGCTTCTGGCGCGCGTCCGCGCGCTGTTGCGCCGGCTGCAGCCGCGTCAGGTAGAAGCGCTCCGATTCCAGGACGTTGAGATGGTGCCCAGCGAACGCGAGGCGCGTCGCGATGGCGATCTCCTCGAGCTGACTGCGCGAGAATACGAGTTGCTCGAGTTATTCCTGCGTCACCCCCGCCAGGTACTGTCGCGCGAGCAGATCCTGCAGGACGTCTGGGGCTTCGATTATCTGGGCGATTCGAACCTCGTCGACGTCCGCATCAAGTATCTGCGCGACAAGCTGGAGTCCGGTGGCCGGTCGCGACTGATCCAAACGGTGCGCGGCGCCGGTTACGCCCTCCGGGGTTAGCGGTCGATGCTTCACCTGGGCGTGTCGCTGCGCACGCGTCTGACCCTCTGGTATGGCGCGCTGCTGGCGTTGACGCTCCTGGCATTCAGCAGCCTGCTGTATTTCACCCTGCAGCGGAACCTGTCCAGCAGCATGGACGAGCGGCTGACGCTGCGTGGCGATCAGATCGTGCGTGAAATCGGGCCGAGCATTGGCAATCTGCTGCAGCCCGAAGACGTCGCGCCCGGGCAGTTGGAAAGTACGCTCGGCGCGTTTGTCCAGCCGGGCATTTTTGTGCAGGTGTTGAGCTCCAAGGGCGCTATTCTGGCCGCGCCACCCAATCTGTTCGGTGGCGAGCTCCCGGTTCCTCAGAGCAGCCGCCAGGCCATTCTGCAGGACACGCGCATTTTCGAGACGATTCCCGTCGCCTCCGGGGACGTGAACGTGCGGCTGCTGACCGAGCCCATTCACCAGGCCGGCACGCAAGAAGTCGTCGGCGCGGTGCAGGTCGCCGAGTCGCTCACCCAGTATGAGAACACGATGGCCGCCGTCGAGCGCCTGTTGCTGTCCGCCGGCCTCGGCGCCCTGGTGCTGGCGGTGGTCGTCGGCTGGCTGCTGACCCGCGCCGCGCTCAGTCCGGTGGCGCGGATCACCGAGACCGCCCGACACATCGCCGCGACCGGCGACTATCGGCGGCGCCTGCACGTCCAACCGCCGCGCCTCGGCCACGGCGACGAGTTGTTCTCGCTGGCCAACACCTTCAACGACATGATCGCCCGCCTCGAACATGTGCTGGAGTCGCAGCGGCGCCTGCTGGCCGATACGTCGCACGAGCTGCGGAATCCGATCACCATCATCCGCGGCAATCTCGCCCTGCTGCGGCGCGAGGGCGTGCCCGAGTCGACCCGACGCGAGGCGGTGGTCGAGGCGGAGGAAGAGTCGGCGCGCATGGGCCGGCTGGTGGGGGACCTGCTCTTGCTGGCCCGGGCGGACGCCGGCGGGCCGCCCAGCCTCAAGCTCGAGCCCGTCGATCTTGCCGAGCTGGCCTCGGAGGTCGTCGAGCAGGCTCGTCCGCGGGCTGAAGACCGCCGCCTGTCGCTGTCGATCGAGGGGCAGTGCGTCGTGGTCGGCGATCGCGACCGCCTGCGACAGCTCATCACCAACCTGGTGGAGAATTCCATCCGCTATACGCCGCGGAATGGCCGCATCGACGTGCGGGTTACCGGCGCATCCCGGACGCCCGGAGTGCAACAGCCCGCCAGGTCTGCTCGTTCTCGAAGAGCACGTGCACCCAGCGCGTCGACTTCAATGGCTCTTCTCACAGTTGCCGACTCGGGGTTCGGGATTTCGCCGACCGACCTGCCGCACGTCTTCGAGCGCTTTTTTCGTGCCGACCGGGCCCGGTCGCGGGCGCACGGTGGCAGCGGCCTGGGGCTGTCAATCGCCGAATACATCGCTCAGGCCCACGGCGGCAGCATCCAGGCGGCCAGCGAAGGGACGAACCGGGGCACTATCTTCAGCGTTCAGTTGCCGCTCCTAGCGGATACGTCGCTGTCGGCCCCACCAGCAGAAGCTCCGGCGCCTTCGATGCACGTGCCGCTCGGCCGATGATCGTGGTGATGCGGTTCGCGCTGGTGCTCGGTCTGTTGGCGTCGGCCCTCCTGTTTCAGCCGGTCGTGGCGGCCGCTCAGCCCAACGCGGGTTCATCTCCGCCCGCGCCGGCGGGCATTGCCGTCGACGGCGACGGCAATGTCTACGTCAGCGACTACGCCCAGGATCGGGTGGTCAAGTTCGGCCCTGACGGCTCGGTGCTGGCCCAGTGGGGTGGCTCTGGGAGTGCGCCAGGCCAGCTCAACGCCCCGTTTGGTGTCGCGATCGACGATCGCAACACCCTGTTCGTGGTCGATCAACTCAACAATCGGGTGCAGCGCTTCGCGGCCGACGGCACCGTGCTGGGAGCCTGGGGCGGCGCCGGCGCCGGCGCCAGTGACCTGCGGACGCCGTTCGGGGTCGCCGATGCTGCCGGGCGCGTCTATGTCGCCGACTTTGGCAACGACCGCGTCCAGGTCTTTTCACCGGACGGCACGCTGCTCAGCAGCCTGGGTGGACGTGGCAGTGGCGACGGCCAGTTCCTGCGACCGGCAGGCGTGGCGGTCGATCGGGACGGCACGCTGTACGTGACCGATCACTTCAACGACCGCGTCGAGAGATTCACTGGCGACGGTCGGTTTCAATCTCAGCTCGGCACCCTTCAGGTGGCCGCGACGTCGACGCCGACCGCGCTCCCAACCGGCGGCGCGACGGTCGTTTCGACCGCGACCGCCGTGGTGACCTCGACACCCACGGTGCTGTTGACGCCATCCACGCCGTCCAGCACGCTTGCTTCAGGTACGCCGCCGACCCTACCACTCGCGACGCCACTGACCGGTGCGCTCGCGGCTCCCGCCGCCGCGACACCAACCTTGCCAGATGTGCAGCTGCGTCGACCCGAGGGCATCGCGGTCGATCGCGATGGCAATCTGTGGGTCGCCGATTACGGCCACGACCGGGTCGTCAAACTCGCGCCAGACGGTCGACTGCTGCTCAGCTGGGGCAGTCGCGGCTCGGCCGCGGGCGAGTTCGTCGGCCCCAAAGGCGTAGCCCTCGACCCCACCACCGGCCGCCTCTACGTGACCGATACCGGCAACGCCCGCATCCAGCGCCTGGCCCCCGACGGCACTGCCGAAGCCATCTGGCAAATGCCGTAGCGAAGCGGTCAGCCATCAGCGGTGCGAACTCCGCAGCGCGATCTCGTCACTGCGTTCGTAATTGTTCTGTAATCCACTGGTAAATTTGCAGTAATACACCGGCCCTACAGTGGACATATGCCCTCAGCCGAGGTCCTGTCCCCGCCTTTGGCCGAGACGCGCCGCGAGCCAGTCGCTGTCGAAGACGCGTTTGCCATGCACTACTCCGCCGTGTTCCGCCAGGTCCAGCGCCTGATGCGCGACCCTGACGATAGCTACGACCTGACGCTCACGGCCTGGGAAAAAGCCCAGCGCGCCTGGGACCGGCGCCCGAACGTCGCCGTCGAAATCAAGCCCTGGCTGTTCCGCATCGCCCGCAACGCCTGCGTCGACGAGCTGCGGCGACGCCAGCTGGTCCGGTGGGAGCCGCTCGAGAGCACCCGTCACGGCGGACGCGGCCAGTCGGGCGAGGGCCCCGTGGCGGCAGCCTCGCTGCTGACGAGCGATACGTACGATCCAGAACGCGAGATGCTGCGCAACGAACGCGCCGAACTGGTGCGACGGGCCCTGCGCCGGCTGCCGAATCGCTATCGGACGTGCCTCCTGATGCGCGAAGCTGAAGGGTTGTCGTGCGAAGAGATCGGCCACCGTCTGGCGTTGTCGTCGGGCGCAGTCCGCACCACGCTGTGCCGCGCGCGACAGCGCCTGCGCGTCGAGTACACCGCGCTCGGCGGCGAACCAGCCGCCGCCTGACACAGTACATTTAGTAGTGTGGCAGTGCCGGCGTACTGCACCTCGCGGGGCGGCCAGGTCTTCCGCGTGACGCGTTCGTCCGAGCTTGTTGCCGCCGATCGCGTGCGCTACGCCTTGCGGGCGGTGCCGATCAAACTCTGTGGGCCAGACGCGATGATCGAAGTTGCCCGCGAATACGACACCACGCTTGTGCGCGACAAAATCGCCCTCGGGCAGGCCATTCCGACACCCGAAGAGACGTACGAACAACTCTGGCAGCAACTGCGGCTGGACCTCGACGTCGGCTACAGCTGAGCAGGCGGCTGGTATCCTGGCAGTGGTCGCCGCGACCGCGCAATGACGCGCGGATCGGACGTGCGTGCGTAACACCTCGACGCCGAGGAGGAGCCGATCGCCATGACGCTCAAGCCGGAACAGATGAGCGTGTCGTCCCTACCGTCCGGTGGTGGACTGGACCGCAACATCGCTATGGAGTTGTGCCGCGTGACCGAGGCCGCGGCGCTCGCCGCGGCGCGCTGGATGGGCCGCGGCAACAAAAACGCCCTGGATCAAGCCGCGGTCAACGCGATGCGTGATCGGCTGAAGGTCATCCAGATGGACGGCGTGGTAGTCATCGGTGAAGGCGAAAAAGACGAAGCGCCGATGCTGTACATCGGGGAGCGCATTGGCAATGGCCAGGATCCCAAAGTCGATGTCGCGGTCGATCCGGTGGACGGGACGACCTTACTCTCAAAGGGTCTGCCGAACGCGGTCGCCGTGGTCGCCCTGGCCGAGCAGGGCTCCATGTACAACCCGCCGGGGATCGTGTACATGGAGAAGCTCGCGGTTGGCCCGGCGGGTCGAGGCATCTGCTCGCTGGAGATGAGCGTCGAGGACAACATCGCGGCTCTCGCCGCCGCGAAAGGGGAACGCGTCGACGACTTGACGGTGGTAGTCCTGGATCGCCCGCGGCACACCGAGTTGATCGATCGCGTGCGCGCGACCGGCGCCCGGATCAAGCTGATTACCGATGGCGATGTGGCTGGTGGCATCATGCCGTCTCTGCCCGACACCAACGCCGACATGCTGATGGGCATCGGCGGCTCACCCGAAGCCGTGCTGACCGCGGCCGCGCTCAAGTGCCTGGGCGGCGACATCCAGTGCAAACTGTGGCCGCGCAATCCCGAGGAGCGCGCCCAGGCCGAAAAACTCGGCCTACCGCTCGATCGCGTGCTCAGCATCGATGACCTGGTGCGGGGCAACGACGTCTTCTTCGCCCTGACCGGGGTCACTGATGGCGAGCTGGTGAAGGGCGTGCACTACTTCCCGCACGGCGCCACCACCGAAACGCTGGTCATGCGCTCCCGCTCCGGTACCGTCCGCCGCATCCAGGCCGTCCACAACTTCGAAAAGCTAGAACACTACGCCGACCTCGCCGGAATCTAAGCTCGCGTGCTCCCGCTTCGCTGCACTCGCTGCTCGCGAACTGCCGCGTCCCAGCGGCACGGAGGCCAGCGGCGTCACGGCGAGGGCAAGGTGCTACAGACACGCATCTCGCCCATCTGGGTGATCTTTTC
>Ga0070730_10002398_pt1 | contig 17015 bp, 18 predicted proteins | sample Coa_R1_3_FD_66447 | JGI IMG/M metagenome (GOLD analysis project Ga0070730, IMG submission 66447) | Surface soil microbial communities from Centralia Pennsylvania, which are recovering from an underground coalmine fire - Coalmine... | ecosystem: Environmental > Terrestrial > Soil > Unclassified ... | reverse complement strand
TGGAACATGTTGACGGCAAACCCAATTTTGCGCCCCCCATTCCGCCTTTGGCTCCGGCAAAATTTACCGGCAGCCTGTTTATTACTGACAGCACCAGGGTGATTCCTGAATGCAACAACTTCAGTTCCTCGCTGGAAGACTCGACCGGCAGCTTTGTTCAGACTGTGGCTCCAGCGGGGGCCGGAACCACTTCAGGAATGCTTGGTTACATGTTCTGGGCATCCGAATGCCCTTCTTCGCGGAACGTCTGCACCATTCCGCCCAACACCTGTCAAGGCGGCGTAGGAGTAGGCGCCAAGACCTATAACGTTCCTGTTCCGATGCCGGCCCTTCGCCAGCAGTAACTAAGTTCAGTGACGGGCGAGATCATAGATGTCGTGAAGGATGTCCATGATCCGCTGGGTCCGCGAGTCGAGGATCACCACGTCCGCACCAAGACATAGATGATAGTAAGACCACGTCCTGATCCAAACTCTCCGATTCCAAATGGATACTTGGCTCATGGCCACTCAAGCAAGTGGCAATGAGCAACATTTATTCGCTTGAGAGCGAGAGGTCCTGACCATCTCAAAATAGGAAACTAGTCGACCCCGCGAACCGGGGTGCAGACTGGGAACCCAATCGATGGCGGGCATTTATGGGAGAATATCGCGTTGCCGGCCGGATTCTTGTCCGTAAGATTCTTTACGGTTTCCTGATTGAGTGTCAGTCTGTTAAGCCTTTTTGTCTCCATGGCTGTAACGTCTCCTGTGGTTAGGTTGATAGGGCGGCGAGATTATATTATGTTTGCGGGTAGAGTTTTTATTTAAATATTCGATCTCGGGAATTCCCAAATAGGGCATTACTATACGCCAGAAGCATTCTTTAAAAAGTGATCATGTCGAGAATGCGGCTGCCACCTTGCACCATGAGCACGCGGTTCCCGAAGATAATGCGCTCCACGTCGCGGGGCAGGCGGGGTAGACGCGCGTTGCAGGAGTCCGGCAAGGAATGCAGCTTCTTAGCTTGTCCCGGAGGAAGCGTTCCGCCGCGGGCCAGCTTCTTCTGGATTCCGGGAGGCAAGCTCTCGAAATCATGCCCGGAGAGGCATCCATTCAGGACATCACGATCATGGTCGGTAAAGATGTAGCGGTCATCGCGGCGTGAGTCCCGCCCCCGGTCGTCTTCATCATCATTGTCATCGTTGTCGTCACCGCGCGAGCGAGGCCGATCCGCGTAGTTGTCGTTACCGGGTAAGCGGGACCGATCAGAATAGCTGCCTGAACTAGAGCGGTTGTTGGCCGTACGGACCGGTGAACCGCTGCTCACGAATTGCAGCACGGCTTCGGATTCGACCAAGGCGGGTTTCTCCCCGGTGGCAGCGGCAGTTGCGGTTCCTGCCCCTGCTCCAACTCCTGCTCCAATCGCCGCGCCTTTGCCGCCGCCTACGATTCCCCCAATAATTGCGCCGGCCGCCGTACCTCCGCCGATCTTGGTCACGTTGCTCTTGGTATGAGATTGGCCCTTGATGACAAATGGCTGTGACGAAATACTGGCGTTATTAATTGAAACAAGCATCAGTTCAAGTACACCGGGATCGCTCAGCCGGCCCGACTTCTTGACCGACATTATCTGCCCGGTGATAGTTGCGCCCCTGGGGAACGCTGTGGCGCCGTTCGCTACCACCGGCTGCGTAAGGACACCACTAAACTCATCACCAGCTTGGGCAGTCTCGCTCGACAGGTTTTCATTGATTCGGACACTAATCGGCGTATCGGCCGGCAAGCTCGGCGATCGCGATGAGCGCCGCTGTGCTTGGATCAAAGACCCCAATAGCAACACCGCGCAAACTGTGATTGATGCTCTCGAAACATGATTCATCATGAGCGCGAACTCCTGCCGAACGGGCATTTCTTGAGGTCTTGTTAAGAGGGACCTTCCAGGGAAATGTATTCTGCTGCCGCTCTCCAGACAATAGGCGCACTTAGACCGACAGTGCATGTACTCCAGATCATCGTGTGAGAATTAAGACTAGCTTGCGCCCGCAAGTCTGATCCTTGATTCAGCAAACGAGACCACCAATCAAAGGCAAGCGCAATCCCGCACTGCTGGTGTGCGAGCAGCCGTGTGAGGAAATGGTGACACCCGCGGTGATTCGCGGGCGTCCATGCTGGTCGTACGGATACTTACGAGTCTTTATGGCGACGGCCCCGACGGTTACCGTCATGATCTTGGTCTCGATGCAGTTCTCTGCGGTCATGGCGAATATCAACCTTATCTTTCCTGTCCTGCCCTATGTCCTGCTTTACGCGGGCCTTGTCAGCCTGAATCTGCGACTGGCTGGCATGATGCCGTCTGTCTCTTCGTAACTTCTGCTCATCAGTCCTGGTTTGCTGGCGGTCATGCCGCAGTTTGGATTGATCTTTTCTGATGTCATCTTTCACCCCATCTTGGCGATGGTTGCGGTGACGATGATTCGGGTTGTTGCTATTGCCATTGTTGTTCTGGTTGCTGTTACCCTGGGCAAAAGCCAGAGAGCCAACAACCAATGTGACGGTCAAAACCAATTTGTTTCTCATGTGTCGAATTATTCCCTAAGAGAGGGATTCCCTTTCTGGCCAGAAGCCAACCATTATATTTGGAAGAGCTTCAGCCAAACGGGCGCCATCGGGTGCACCAGAGTTCATGAACTGGTGGAATAAGCAAATTCAGACATCTCGCACTCGTGGGCTCAGAAATGGGCGGCGATCATAGGGCAAGATCATCAGCACAACAAGACGCCGCCCCCCTGGTCCCGAACCGGCTCAGAGATTTTTTTGAAATTCAGGGTGGGATGAAGGGGGGGAGAATGTTTGTTTTCAGAGGCGAAATAAATTTCCCCTGACAACCAAGCTGGTAATCAAAAATTCCTGTTTGTGGCTGGATTTACTACGACATCTTCGCCAGTGACTTGCCACTGCTCGTTGCGGTTGGTCTGTAAGAAGTCGACCTCATGCACCTCGCCAACAATGCGGAAATCCTTATTCATGTTCGAATGCCTAGATGTTACAACACTTCATTCATTTTCGGTGTTGCTGACTCTGGACTCGTTGCAACTCCCGGTACAGCTCACTCTTTGAAAGGCCCTGTTCTTTGGCCAGCACTTTCAACGCTGCTTTTTCATCAAGTCGTTCGAGCTGCATGATCTCCTTCAACCGTGTTGGAAGATTCTTTTCTCTGGTTCCATGATCGGCGGTCTCGGCTTTACCGATCAGCAGGGTAATCTCTCCTCGTAACTCCCGGCCCTCCAGGCTCTTGTGAATCTCTTTTGCTGTGCCCCGGATAAACTCCTCGTGAAGTTTGGTGAGCTCACGCGCAACCACCACCTGGCGCTCTGCTCCCGGAATCGCGGCAAGCTCCTGTAGCGATTCCAGGATCCTATGCGGTGTTTCATAAAAAATAACCGTGTGCTGAACATCGCGAAGAGACTCCAGTGCAGTCCGTCTCTGGCCTGACTTGGCCGGCAGGAAGCCCCGAAATTCAAAGGCATCGGTGGGCAGGCCGCTGGCTGCCAGCGCGGCAATCAAAGCCGAGGGGCCGGGAATGGGCGCCACCCTGCTGCCCTGCTCAATGGCCAGCTTGACCACGCGATATCCAGGGTCGGAGATGCCGGGCATGCCGGCATCTGAGACCTGCGCAACCGAGAGTCCCTGCTGGAGCTTGGCCACCAGCTCTTGAGCGCGCTCCTGCTCGTTGTAATCGTGGTAGCTCACGGTTGGCTTTTCGATCCCATAATGTTCCAGCAGCTTGCGCGTCTGGCGCGTGTCCTCGCAGGCAATCAGGTCAACCTCTCGCAGGATACGCACAGCGCGGTAGGTGATGTCTTCCAGGTTGCCAATGGGAGTGGCCACCACGTACAGCACGCCTTTTTCTTTTGTCTCAGACATTTGCGGGTGAGTCTCAAACGCACCTCAGCATAGCATCAGAAATGAAAGCGAGCGTATCTCAAGAAAAAAGGAGTAAAGACACACCGCAAACAAAACCCTTTTTACCGCTGATGAACGCGGATTAACGCTGAACCCCCAAACTTACCACTGATTTCTACTGATACCACTAATCAGCCAATCAGGGATCGGTTCATGGGTGATTCAGGATCTAATGTGGCAATGAGAAACTTGCGAGAAAAGCACGATTTCAAAGTACCTCGTGTACAAAGGGAGCACGAAGGAAAGTAAGAAGCAATGACGACATCACTTGCAGGGTCACTGTTCCAGATGATTGACGCATTTTCCCGGAAGCTCATACAATCTAAGCGACAACTCCCGATGGTAAGGTGCCCTTAAGTGCCTATCTACGAATATCAGTGCAAGAAATGCAAGCACAGGTTTGAAAAGATACATCAAAAATTCTCGGATTCGCGGGTCAAGAAGTGCCCGGAATGCGGTGGTCCGGTTGAACAGCTTCTTTCCGCGCCGGCCGTGCAGTTCAAGGGAAGCGGCTTTTATGTGACGGATTATGTCCGCAAGGGCGACTCCGGCGGTTCCGATTCCGGCTCATCTGACAAGGAGAGCTCTGCCTCCAAGTCCACGGAAAAATCCGACTCCAAAAAGACAGAAAAATCCGAGTCAAAATCAGAAACTAAACCCGAGGTAAAGACGGAGACGAAATCCGGGTCAAAGACGGAGTCAAAATCGAAAAAAGAAAAATAACAGGACGCCATTTCCAGCGTCCTGTTGCGTCACGAGACGATGACCCATTATGCCGAGAGTAAACTCCTGCAAGTAGCTTCTTCCACTCCTAGCGGCCAGGCGATTTCGCGGCTTCGTTGCTTCCCTTCAGAAGATGAAGTTCTATGTTCATCAAATCGGAATCAATTATGCGCAAAAAAAGGACGCGCACAGCGTCCTGAAGTCTTCGTTTGTGAAATGCGCCCAGATCGCAGAAAGGCCGGCGCTAGGCAGCTTTTTTCCTGGGCACTTTAGCGCCCTTTTGCCGCGCCTTGGAAAGGCCGATCGCAATGGCCTGCTTGCGGTTCTTTACGGGATGTTTTCCAGAGCGCATGTGGTGCATCTCTGTCCGCACTTCTTCGCCGGCTTTCTTGCTGTACTTGCGCCCGCTGGTTTTCTTTCTCGAACCAGTGGAACCGGACTTACTGCTGGAGCTTGAGTTGGATTTTTTCCTCGAACTTGATTTCGTTGCCATCAATTCCCCTTCTTAATTGAGACGTTCCTCAGATGGAAGAGGTTGGCAGTGATGCACATCGAGAATTTAAAATCCTATCGATGGCCACCAACTTCTATTATGTGTACGCTTTGAAAGATCCCAGGACGTCGCCAGCTATGCCATTTTATATTGGGAAAGGCACGGGTAGTCGTGCCTTTGATCACCTCGTCACCCCTGATGCGAGCCAAAAATATTTGCGCATTAAAGAGATTGTTGCATCGGGCAAGAAGCCAATCGTCGACATCCTAGTGGAAGATCTGACGGAGACTCAAGCACTGCGGATGGAGGCTGAGTTGATCGCGGCTTTCGGGACGTCCGCCTCGGGCGGCTTACTTACGAACGCAGTTGTACCCTCCGGCCTTAGCGGCAAGAAACGAGAAGGTATAGTTGTCCCCCAGGGTTGCGTCGAGCGGGCTCAAATCGGGCTCCAGTTGCTAAAAACAGCAATTGTCGATCTTGCCAAAGCGAATCCGGAGGGGATCACAAATTCAGACGCAGCAAGCATGCTCGGGTTGCGCAGCGACTATCGTGGCCAGCAGAAGGACTACCTTTCTTACAGTGTTCTCGGCCTTCTTCTTCGGGAAGGCCGAATTTTTCGTGAACAAGATTCTCGTAAACACAAGGCAAATCTATAAGACGCCTGGACGGGAATTTGGTAATCGAGAATCAACAAGCAATTACCAAATTCCCATTTACGTAATCTTAACCGGTGCAGTCTTTTGCCGCCCCGCTACCACGAAGTTCATTTGCCGCTTGGGAATATCGGCGTCAATGACTACATGATCGCCGTGCTGGATCTCGCCTTCCAATACCTTCAGGGCCAGCGGGTCTTGGACCAGTCGCTGGATGGCCCTCTTGAGTGGGCGCGCGCCATAAGCGCGGTCGTAGCCTTCCAGGAACAGCAGCTCTTTGGCCGGTGGAGTAAGCTCGATGGTGATCTTGCGGTCCGCCAACAACTTGCGCAGGTCATCCAACCGCAGCTCGATGATGTGCGTAAGCTGCTCTTCTCCCAGCGGGCTGAACACGATGATGTCGTCCACGCGGTTCAGGAATTCCGGACGGAAGTGCTGCCGCAGGGCCTCCATCACATGCTCGGTGGCCTCGGCAAAAGCCTCCGGTGAGCTGACCCCTTCGGCCTGCAAATAACTTGCGCCGATGTTGGAGGTCATGATGATCACGGCATTCTTGAAATGGACGGTGCGGCCCTTGGAGTCGGTCAAACGTCCGTCGTCAAGAATCTGCAGCAGGATGTTGAAAACATCCGGATGCGCCTTCTCGATTTCGTCGAACAGGATCACGCTATACGGGCGGCGACGGACGGCTTCCGTCAGTTGTCCACCTTCGTCATAACCCACATATCCCGGAGGCGCCCCAATCAGCCGGGCCACCGCATGTTTTTCCATATATTCGGACATGTCGATGCGCACCATGGCGTGCTCGTCGTCAAACAGAAATTCGGCGAGCGCGCGGGCCAGCTCCGTCTTGCCTACACCGGTTGGACCTAAGAAGATGAATGATCCAATCGGCTTGTTGGGATCGCTCAACCCTGCGCGGGAGCGCCGGATGGCATTCGCTACTCGGTTCAGCGGCACATCCTGTCCAACCACGCGCTGGCGCAGCCGGTCTTCCATCTGCACCAGCTTTTTGACCTCGCCTTCCAGCATCTTGGAGACCGGTATGCCTGTCCATTTGGAGACAATCTTGGCGATGTCTTCTTCGTCCACTTCTTCTTTCAACATGCGAGTCTGGCTGTGATTACCGTCCATCTCCGCGTTCAAGCGTGCCAGTGCGGCTTCCGCCTGGCGGAGTTCGCTATAGCGAATCGTGGCTACCCGCTCCAGGTTTCCCTGGCGCTCGGCTTGCTGCTCTTCGATCTTCAACTGCTCAATGTGTTCTTTAAGCTCGCGGACGTGTGTAATCGCCTCTTTTTCCTGCTTCCAGCGGGCCTTCAACGCCCCGGATTGCTCCCTGATCTGGGCCAGTTCGCGCTCTACGACTGCCAGACGCTCGCGGGAATTCGGATCATCTTCTTTCTTCAGCGCCTGCTTCTCGATCTCCAGTTGCGTCGCCTTGCGTTCCAGTTGGTCGATGGCGACCGGCATGGAGTCGATCTCGATGCGCAAAGAGGCAGCGGCTTCGTCCATGAGATCAATCGCCTTGTCGGGAAGAAAGCGGTCGGAAATATAACGGTGCGAAAGCGTGGCCGCGGCCACAATCGCCGAGTCCTTGATACGGACGCCGTGATGCACCTCGTAGCGTTCCTTCAATCCGCGCAGAATCGAGATGGTGTCTTCCACGTTGGGCTCGCCCACAAAAACGATCTGGAAGCGGCGCTCGAGCGCAGCGTCTTTCTCGATGTATTTGCGGTATTCGTTGAGGGTAGTGGCGCCGATGGCGCGCAATTCGCCCCTGGCCAGAGCCGGCTTCAGCATATTGCTGGCATCGATCGCCCCTTCGGCGGCCCCCGCCCCCACCAGCGTGTGCAGCTCGTCGATAAACAGCACAATCTGTCCGTTGGAATCGGTGATTTCCTTCAGGACAGCCTTGAGCCGGTCTTCAAATTCACCCCGATACTTGGCTCCGGCCAGCATCGAGCCCAGGTCCAGCGACACCACCCGCTTATTTTTCAGGATTTCAGGAACGTCCCCGGAGATGATGCGCTGCGCCAGCCCTTCCACAATGGCCGTTTTGCCTACACCTGGCTCGCCAATCAATACAGGATTATTCTTGGTGCGCCGCGAGAGCACCTGCACCACGCGGCGAATCTCTTCGTCGCGCCCAATCACCGGATCGAGTTTGCCCCGGCGCGCCAATTCCGTCAGGTCTTTGGCATAACGCTCCAATGCCTGGTATTTGCCTTCGGGGTTCTGGTCGGTCACGCGCTGCGAACCTCGGATCGAGGTAAGGGCCTTCAGAATCGCATCATGTGTGGCCCCGGCTGGCACAAGCAACTGGTACGGCTCGTTGCCTTTGTCCTTTTCCTGGGACATGGCCAGCAAGAGATGCTCCGTGGAGACATATTCATCTTTGAATTTTTCCGCTTCTTTGAAGGCCTGATCAAGCACCTTCTGCCCGGCAGCGGAAAGATGGGGCTGCACCGCGCCTCCCCCGGACACCTTGGGCAAACGGCCAATTCGCTCGGCGGCTTGCGCTGCAAGAGCGTCAGGGTTTACCCCCAGCTTGGTGAGCACCGGCACAACAATTCCCTCGCGGTCTTGCAACAAAGCTGCCAGCATGTGAGTGGGCAGCACTTCCGGATTGCCGTTTTGTGAGGCAATATCAGTCGCCTGTTGAATCGCCTCTTGCGCCTTGATGGTGAATTTGTCCCAACGAATTGCCATGTCTCTCTCCCACGCCTTCGAACATTCAATCTGCGTACTATTTTACGTTGATGGTTCCAAAGTAAAGATGCTTTCAAAGAAAAACGGGAGATCAAATGTCTCCCGTATCTATACCTATGACGTCTCTCCTGACGGGAGGTACGCCCTTTGTTATCCCTGTAAGGTCTTGCTGACGTTGCTGGCTCCCACTTTGATCTGCTTCGGCTTGGCTTCAGCCCGTTTGGCCAGTGCGATCTTGAGGATACCTTTGTCGTAGTGCGCTTCCACGTTTTCGGAATCAATGGTGCTGGGCAGACGGAAGGTACGCAGGAAGGTGCCATAGCGGCGCTCAATGCGATGGAAATTCTCTTCTTTCTCTTCCTTTTCAAACTTCCGCTCGCCTTTCACCGTCAGGGTGTTGTTTTCTACCTGGACATCCAAGTCTTCCTCATTGACGCCTGGGACTTCGAGCTTGAGCACCAGATTGTGCTCGTCCTCGTACACGTCCACCGGCGGAACAAAGGTGCCCGCCGAGAGCTGCTCTTTGCCGCCCGGCTGAGCAAAATTCTCGAACAGGCTGGCCAGTTCGCGGAAAGGATCAATTCGGGTAATCATGGTCATGTGAGTTCCTCCAAATGAACTTAAGTTTCAAGGTTGCACTGCATTGGATGCAGTTATTATCACAATCGAATCATAAAATATGAGTTACTTATTGTCAAGTAAAGATTGCAAAAATAATCCATTATTTTTCAATAACTTACAATTTAATTCCCCATTTTTATCTTCCGCGGCTGCTCCTGAAGTACCCAAATGCTGTACACAGTACACTTGGCTGACGCGTGGGTCGGAGCAGAGAGATATTTGCGATTCAGGCTAAACGCAAGACCCTTTCGGGGTGAAAATAAATAACACTTCTTATAAATATTGCTCAGGAGGCCATGCAGATAAGGCACTTCAGGTAATGGGTTTCGGGAACCCCCAGCAGAATGGGATGGTCTTTGGCCTGGCCGCGTTTTTCGACGATTCTTACCGAGCGGTGGACGTCTTGGGCAGCGGTGTTCAGTACTTCAAGAAACTCGGTCTCACTTATGTGAAAAGAGCAGGAGCACGTGACTAAGATGCCGCCTGGCCGCAGCATCTTCAAGGCTCGCAGGTTCAACTCCTTATATCCTCGAAGGGCAGGCTCCAGGTTGCGCTTGGATTTGGCGAAGGCCGGGGGATCGAGAACGACAGTGTCATATTGACGGCCTGCGGCGGCATAGTCTTTCAGCAGATCAAAGGCATTGGCCTCCATCCACTCGATCTCATTTTTGTTATCAGCGGCATTCAATTTTTCGTTCTGCTCCGCCACTTCCAGGGCTTCACGCGAGATATCAAGGGCGGTCACCTTTTCGCATACTCGGGCAAGATGTAGAGCAAAACCACCCTGGTAGGTACATACATCCAGCGCCTCACCATGGGCATAGCGGGCAGCGGCGGCATAGTTCTCTCTCTGGTCCAGAAATGCTCCGGTCTTCTGGCCGCCCGTGGCGTCATAGTGAAACTGCACTCCGTTCATGGAGAAGATGGTAGTGTTGCGGCGGCCATGAACGACGCTGGATGCCAGCGCTGGAAGCTGCTCCAGCTCCCGAATCCGATCGTCAACCCGCTCGACGATGTTTTCTGCTCCGGCAAGGTCGCACAGGGAGTGGAGGACAGCACGTTTGCGCTCCGGTTGGTCCCAGCCTTGAGTCAGGACCTGCAAAGTGTAGATGTCGTTATAACGATCGATCATCAGGCCGGGCAGCCGGTCGGCCTCACTGAAGACTACGCGATACGCATTCGAATCTTGAACCACCAGGCTTCGATAGGCAATCGCCTCGGCCATGCGCTTCCGGGTGAGATGAAGCAGCTCATCTTCAGACTGGATCGAGGCGGAGTGGATCGGACTGCTGAGAGGGTTGCGAGTCAGCAGGCGCAGGGCAATTTGCGAGCTGCTGCTGTAGAGGGCCGTGCCTAAAATCTTGCCCCGTGGATCGGCAACTTGGACAAGAGCGCCAGGCTCAGGCTTGTTGCTGCCGGCCAGATCGGATTCGTAGACCCATACATGACCGGCGCGCAAACGGCTGACGGCGCGCGAATTGATAGAGATCTGGGAAAGAAGCGAGGTAGCTGCCATGTACCAGGAGAATACAGGAAATCTAAGGAGCGGGCGCGGTTTCCGGTTCGGTCTCGGGCTGTGCGACGGGCGATTGGGCCTTGGATTTCTTCTTTGCGGGCGGGGCTTCAGCCGGAGGTTCGTTGGCCGGATCGTAGTAGAAGATGCGGCCACAAGACCCGCAGGTGATGATCTGCTCGTTGGTGCGGATTTCTTCCCAGGTTTGTGGACGAACCATCACGAAGCAGGCCATGCACTTTTGCGAACGAGCTTCCGCCACGGCGGATTTGCGCTGCCGCATAACTCGATCGTAATGCGCAAGCGAGCTGTCACTCACGCCGGGGCGCAATCCGTTGCGTTTTTCAGCAAGTTCACCCAGAAGTTTTTCATCTTCCGCAGTGCGCAAACGGGCGTTGGATTTTTCTTTCTCAACCTCGGCCGTTTCCACCTTCAGGGCGGCCTCGGCGGCCTTGAGGGCCTTTTCTTCAGCCTCCAGGGTGATCATCAACTCGAGGATCTTGTCTTCACAACTGCTGATGTGCTGCTCCGAGAACTCCACCTCGTGCATCAAGGCCCGGTATTCATCGTTGGTTTTTACGCTGGAGGACTGTTCGCGATACTTCACGATCTTTTGCTGGAAACCCTGAATCTCGCCTTCCAGCTTGCGCCGGCTGGCCTCGTTGGCCTTGATCGCGGCTTTGGCGCTCTCCACCTCCGCCTTATGGTTAGCCAGTTTTTCTTCAATAGCAGCCACGCGCTTGGGCAGGGCGGCGACCTCTTCGGTCAACCGGGTGATTTCTCGGTCTACTCTTTCAAGTTCGATCAGTTTTTCAAGATCAGAGTTCATGAATTGCCCGTGGAAGGTCTAGCTTGAATTTTAACATGCGGAAACACACTGTTCAGGTAAAGATTTGCGCCATTAAATAGGTTCTTCTACCGATTGCAGGCTTCGGCTGCAATGCTTAGAGTCAGAGAACTATGGTGGTGGAGATCACAAGATTGTTGTTAGGCGTGCTCATCGCCCTTTTCCATCGCCCCATTGCCGCCAAAATCATGGCCCATGAGCGCGCGTTGGACGGTTTCTTCCGCCGTCGAGGTATCTCTCTTCCCGATCCGCCCAGCGATGCCGTTGCTCAGAACCTCTACTTTGGGATCGGAATTTTCATCTGCCTGCTGGAAGCCGGGAAGCTCTGGTTTTCCGTCCTCGTGTGAAGTGGATGACCGTATCATAAGCTGTGCCAATTAGGCTTGGAACGCTTGGATTATCTTTTCCTTTTCGTTTTCGCTGGCTTCTTTTTGGCTCTTGAGGATTGCCTCTTGGGAGCGAGCACCAGCAGGACCGCCACATGGGCGATGGCCGCGTTGTCCGTTCCCATGCCTTCAGGAGTTTTGGCCTTGATGCCCACCTGATCAGGCTTGATTCCCAGCAGTTTGGCTACACGGGCTTGAATCTTGTTGCTATGGGGACCAATCTTGGGCTGATCCAGAACCAGGGTTGAATCCACATTAGCGATCGCATACCCGGCTCGGCGCACCTGCTTCAACGCTTCTTCAATGAAGATGACGGAATCAGCGCCCTTCCATTTAGGATCGGAGGGAGGAAAGTAACCCCCAATATCGCCCGCAGCCACCGCACCGAGCAACGCATCGGTCAAAGCATGCAGCAGGACATCGCCGTCCGAGTGGCCTGCCAGACCTTTGCCATGAGGCAATTCCACGCCGCCGATTTTCAAAGGGACGCCTTCTTTAAACTCGTGGGAATCCCAGCCATAGCCAATTCTCATAGGTCTTTACCACTGATTAACACTGATGCCACTGATAAGAAGAAAATCAAAGAGAGCCTCCCGCACTATAAGCGCGGATATGTTTTCGTCGATTATCCAGCAAAAGGCGGCGCACTTGGGGTTTGGGCCCGAAATTTAGAATTAAGGCAAGTTCAAGCGAAGTTGCGCGGAGGTAATTCAACACTTGCGCTTCATGGGCTGCAGCAATAGCGTCCGCTGTCTTAAGTTCCAGCAAAATACATTTGTTCACGATCAAGTCGGCGGGAAAATCACCAACATTCCTGCTGCGAAAAAATACGGAAACAGAAACCTCCGCTTCCACGGCAAGCCCCTTATCCTGTAGGGCCAGCTGGAGGGCATTTCGGTAAACCGATTCAAGAAACCCAAATCCCATCTCGTTATATACATCGTAGAAAACACCGATAATCAGATCGGGTAGCTCAGAATGCTTATAAGTTGGTTGAATCGCCATAGAATCAATCAGTGGTTTCAGTGCAAATCAGTGGTATATCCTATCCTGCAAGATTTGTCGTTCTGCGGCCGGTATGGGTCAGCAGGAATTCTGCCAGTTCTAGATCTGCGGGTGTGGTGATCTTGATGTTGCGGGATGAGCCCATCACGACGGATACGCTTTCGCCTGTCCGTTCTACCAAGGACGCTTCGTCGGTGCCGATAAAGCCGTCTGCAATGGCGCTGTCAAATGCCTTCTTGATCAAATCATAGCGAAACCCCTGGGGGGTTTGGGCCTGCACCACTCGTTCTCGCGGAATCGTGGAAGTAATGATGGCCCCTTCGGCGGTGCGGTCCACCTGCTTGATGGTGTCCACTGCCGGGAGGGCTGCAATAGCCGCGCCATGCTTTTCCACTTCACGGACAACGTTGGCGATGATCTCATCGTCCACGAAGGGCCGCACAGCGTCGTGTACCAGCACAATATCATTGGCCTCGGCATTGAGCTTGGCTAGGGCGTTAGCCACGGATTCCTGCCGGTGCTCTCCGCCCTCTACCATCTCTACTTTGGCCGACAGTTTTTCTTTTTCCAACTGGCGGCTGAAGCGCTCCATCTCATTCTTACGGAGCGCCACTACAATCTGGCTGACTTGCTGGTTGTGGGCAAATACGCGCAGGGTGTGGATTATGATGGGGGTTCCGCTGATCTCAAAAAACTGCTTTGAGGCAACGCCCTTTTTCCCGCCGGGCGACATGCGCGTGCCGAGTCCAGCGGCCGGGATGATCACGATGACCTTCATAGCGAACGGTAAAAAAGTATAACAACTTTGCCGAACTGCCTGTTTGCGGTGTCTAAGCATGCAAGAATATTGGCCACGAATTTGCACGGAACAGCACGAATTGAATTTAAAAGAAACCAAAGAATGATAGGACCGAAAGAAATAAACTTTGAAGAGAGATTGTGGAAAGATTTACTGTTCTGCATTCGTGTTGATTCGCGTAAATTCGGGGCTAATATTGATGAGTGCCTGTGATTGAGAAGGTCCAGAGGTACATCCGGGAGCATGCGCTGGCCCGGCCAGGAGAGCGCATTGCTGTGGCTGTTTCCGGAGGCGCAGATTCTGTCGCCTTGTTGCGCGTGTTGGTTGAGATGCGCGGTGACTTGGGAATCGTGCTATCCGTCGCCCATTTCAACCACCGGATTCGCGGCGCAGAGGCTGACGAGGATGAGCAGTTTGTAAGAACCCTGGCGGCCGGCGTAGAACTCCAATTTCATTCCGGCTCCGCCGATGTGCCCGCCTATGCGCAAGAACACAAGCTGGGCCTGGAAACGGCAGCGCGTGATTTGCGCCAGAAGTGGTTTGCCCAGCTTGTTCATCAGGGCCTTGCAGACAAGGTGGCTACCGCCCATACCCTGGATGACCAGGCAGAGACGATCCTCATGCGTATTTTGCGGGGAACCGGCAGCCGGGGATTGACGGGGATTGCTCCCTGGCAACAGGAGAAATGCCTGATCCGGCCCCTATTGGATGTGACCCGTCGTGAGGTCGAAGATTATTTAGCCGCCCTGAAGCAGGCTTGGAGGGAAGACAGCAGCAATAAGGACCTGCATCATACTCGCAACCGCATCCGGCATGAGCTGTTGCCCCTTTTGGAGCAAAACTATAACCCGGCTTTGCGGCAAAATCTGGCCGATGTGGCTGAGGTCGCACGCGCTGAAGAAGAGTATTGGGAAAAGGAGATCCCGGGCCTGCTCCGCCGGCTGGTTCGGTCTGGCAAACCCAGTCGGAGTGGGCGTAGCAGCAGCCCCTCGGAACCCCCTGTCCTGGCGCTGGAATTAGCGCCTTTTCAGGGGCTGCCTCTGGCGGTCCAAAGGCGGGTATTACGGGCCATGACTGAGCAGTTTGGCGTGGTGTTAGAGTACAAACATGTACAACAGCTTTTGGCGCTGATCGTCCCGGCCCATGCGAACCAGGCCGCGCGGAAGCAGCCGGGCAAAGAGTTGAATTTGCCTGGCGGGCTAGTGGCCACCAGATCGTTCCGGGAGCTACAGATCACGCTGGGGGAAAACCAAACGTCTCCGGAGGACTATTGTTACTGCCTGGCAGTGCCGGGTGAGGTGGACGTTCCTGAATTAAAAACCAGGATCCGTGCCCAGCTAGTAAGTGCTGGAAACAGCGTTTCAGGATATAATTCCGCGCTATTGAACCACGCTTTGCTGGCTCCGGAACTGATGGTCAGAAACTGGCGACCCGGTGATAAATTTTTTCCGGCGCACACCCGATCCCCCAAGAAAGTCAAGGAGCTGTTGCAGCCTGCGCGACTCGGACATGAGCTTTCCTCTGCTGAACGTAAGGCGTGGCCGGTAATTGAAAGTGCAGGCGAGATTGTTTGGATGCGTGGCTTTTCTGTGCCGGAAGCCTATGCAGCCATCGCGGGCCGGGCAATTGCGATTGAAGAGACTAGAATCTAGGTTCTGAGGCGGAAAATTGAGCATTCGAGAAGTAGCGCAGGAATACCCTCGCGTACTGTTGTCGGCAGAGCAAATCAGGAAACGTGTCCAGGAGATGGCCCGCCAAATCAACGCCGACTTTCGCGGAAGAACCGTATATCTGGTGGGCGTTCTGGAAAACGGCTTCATTTTCATGGCTGACCTGGTACGGGAGTTGCAAGTGCCGGTCGTGTGCCAGTTCGTAAAGCCTGCGTTGAAGGAAGCGGACGCCAACATCACTGAGATTTTCTTCAGCCCTGAGGTGGATGTAAATGGCCAGCATGTGCTGCTGGTGGAGACCCTGGTGCAATCCGGCGTGACCAGCGAATTCCTTATGCGAAACCTTGTGGGGCGGGGTGCAGCCAGTGTCAAGCTTGCGGCCTTGTTGGACAAGCAATCGGCCCGCCGGGTGCCCTTGCAGCCTGATTACTTTGGTTTTCTGATGAATGAGAGTTTTGTCGTAGGCTATGGACTGGGAACCCCCCATCTGGGCCGCAATCTTCCCTATATCGCCGCCAGGGAAGCGGGTGCCCCGGCCTAACTCGGACTAGGCGCTTTTACCGACCCTGAAAATGGCCTTATGGGTATAGAATCTAGAGGAGCGAAAAGTTAAATCGAGGCGGTCTTTTCGGCATCTAACGCCTTAGGGTTGTGCCCGCGAGGGTGCAGTTCGTGAAGCGAAGTTATTTTTAAAATATTTTCCAGTTCTGCAGCGTCTTTATACTTAGAAGCGTTCGGTGCAGGTGGGAACAGCATAACAGGATTAAAAATCCTGAGCTGAGGGAAAGCTAGGAGTCTATCGGTGAATTCAACAATGAAGACAGTCGTCCTGTGGCTGACACTAATTGTCGTCGGCCTGGTGCTCTGGAAGATGATTTCCAGCGGAACCAGCGGCGCCAAGGTCCAGGAAATCAGCTACACGGAATTTATGTCTCAAGTGGCCCAGGACAAGATTTCGAAAGTTACTATTGTGGGCAATGAGGCCCATGGAGAATACAAGAACGACAAGAACCATCAGTTTCATGTGATTGTTCCGGCCAGCAATCCAGAAATGCTCAAAGCGCTGGATCCGAACAAGATCAACGTGGAATTTAAGGACAGCCAGAGCGGCAATTGGTCGCTGTGGCTGGTGCAGCTCTCTCCGGTGATCCTGCTGGGCGTGTTGTGGTTTGTGATGATTCGCCAGATGCAGACCGGAGGCAACAAGGCTTTGAGTTTCGGCAAGAGCCGCGCCCGGCTGCTCTCTATGCAGCAGAAGAAGGTCACATTCAAAGATGTGGCGGGTGTGGACGAAGCCAAAGAAGAGTTGCGGGAGATCATCGAGTTTCTGCGCGAGGCGCAGAAGTTCCAGAAACTAGGGGGACGCATCCCAAAAGGCGTGCTCCTGGTCGGTCATCCGGGAACGGGTAAAACCCTGTTAGCCAGGGCCGTAGCTGGTGAAGCCAATGTGCCTTTCTTCAGTATCTCGGGCTCAGACTTTGTCGAAATGTTTGTAGGCGTGGGCGCCAGCCGTGTCCGCGATCTGTTTGAGCAGGGCAAGAAAAACGCCCCCTGCATCATCTTCATCGACGAAATCGATGCTGTAGGCCGTCATCGTGGCGCTGGCCTTGGCGGCGGGCATGATGAGCGTGAGCAGACCTTGAACCAGTTGC
>Ga0070730_10002397_pt1 | contig 17024 bp, 6 predicted proteins | sample Coa_R1_3_FD_66447 | JGI IMG/M metagenome (GOLD analysis project Ga0070730, IMG submission 66447) | Surface soil microbial communities from Centralia Pennsylvania, which are recovering from an underground coalmine fire - Coalmine... | ecosystem: Environmental > Terrestrial > Soil > Unclassified ... | reverse complement strand
GCCTGCAAGGTGGTCGCTTGTCGCGTATCGGCCTCCGAGCTTTGCGCGGACGCCCTTCAGCAGCGGATCGACAGCAACGAGAAAATCTTCCGGCGGTAATCCACCCAGCGCTTCGTTCCAGATCCACTTATGACCCATCGCACAGATCGACCGAGGGGCTTCTGCTGGACTTGTGAGGCCGCAAAGCACGGCTGCCGCCATGTCGCAATGTTCGAACGCCGTGACAAAACGCTCGCGCTTCTCTGGATTGTGGCGAAGCCAATGCAGAAGTTTTGAAAAGCCCCATTCGGAAGAGTAGACGCCACCGCACCACTTGATCACTTCGAGCTTTTCGCGCCGCGCGGTCTCCGTGATCAGCGCGGCTTCTCGCCACGCGCGATGGTCGCACCACAAATAATAATCGCTGAGGGGTTCGAGATTTTCGCCGACGGGAATTACGCTCGATCCTGTCGTATCGATGGCCAAAGCCGCAATCTGGTCGCCCGAAATTTTCGCCGAACTCACGGCCTTTCGCATGGCTTCTGCAAGCGCCCGCATGTGCTCCGCGTGGCTCTGCGTGGCGTAGTCCGGGTCGTCCTTCTTCCGTTGAAGAGGAAACTCCGCCACGCCCGAGCCCAGCCGCCCTCGATCGGTGTCCACAATCGAGACGCGTACACTGAGCGTTCCGAAATCTACGCCCGCAACAATCGCCATCAGGTCCTTCTAACCTAGTTGTATTTTCAGGCAGCGCGAGCCAATCAAGTTTGCCGGGCTAGCCCACTTGGCACGTCGGCCACTGCGCACCGCGAGCAGGCAGAATAAGGACTATCCGCCAAGAAAGGCAAGCGGTCTCTCTGCTGGTCACATCCTTGGGAGATAAAAAGTTCCTGAACGAACATATCTGGCTCAGTTAGCCCGAGCGCGTGCATGCGTCTGAAGCGCCAGCAGCTGTACGCCAATAGACCTGCAATCGACGACGGCGTGAAAGTGCCTGACGGAAAGGACCAAAAGCAGCGAATATCAGTTTTGTGGAGTGGTCGGGGCGAAAGGATTTGAACCTTCGACCTCCTGGTCCCGAATAAGCAGTAGAAACACTATCTTATTGGCCCGTTTGGCTTTGTTCTGTGTCAAACATGCTGATATGGGCAGGTATTCGGCAGCAATCGGACTCAAATCGGACTCAACTATTGGGGTCGCAAGATCGGCCGTTTGATCGCTTCGTTCCTCGGATAAGATCTTCCGCGGAGCTTATAGAAATGAACAGCCGCATGCCTGATCAGGACAATCTCCAAGAGCGCCTGAAAACCGCGCAAGATGAATGTCAACGGCTCCGTGAAGAGAATGCGCAGCTCCGTGCGATGCTCGGGATTAATCAATCGTCCCCCCACGACGCCGTTCCGCAAGCCGCATCCGTCCCAAAGCTTTCGTCCACTACGAGAAGCGGAGTTTCCACACCAGAGGAGAAAATCTCGCTCTTTCGAGATCTGTTTCGTGGGCGCGAAGATGTTTTCGCCATTCGGTGGGAAGGAAAGAGTGGCAAATCTGGGTATTCACCTGCCAGCATTATGGACTGGCGTGCCATCCATGTCGCGAGACCAGAAGAGCGAAAGAAGGTTGCCCGCAAAACCAGAATGCTCCAGCCACTGACGGATGACGCGATCCGCAATCATCTAACTGGAAAGCAGACTGTCGGCATTTATCCACTTCTGCCTGACGACACTTGCTGGTTTCTTGCCGTGGATTTCGACAAGAAGTCCTGGGTAATTGATGCGGCAGCGTTTGCCGCAACATGCAGGCGCTTTCAGGTTCCCTTGGCTGTCGAGCGGTCGCGATCAGGAAATGGCGCTCATGTATGGATCTTCTTTGACCGTCCTGTGTCTGCTTCCGATGCGAGAAGGCTGGGATGTGCCTTGTTGACACGCACTATGGAAAATAGGCATGAAATCGGCCTTGATTCATACGACCGTCTTTTCCCCAACCAGGACACCACGCCCAAAGGTGGTTTCGGAAATCTAATTGCGTTGCCATTGCAGAAGCATCCCAGAGAACAAGGCAACAGTGTATTTTTGGATGAACTGTTTCGGGCGCACCCCGATCAGTGGAGCTTTTTGGAGTCCGTTCAGAGAATGCCAATCGATCAGCTCGCTCGAATAACTTCCGCGATAGCCCCCGAGGGAAATCCAATCGGAGTGCACCTCCATTTGCCTGATGAAGACGAGGGCGAAGCCCCATGGCTCTGGCGCCCTTCCCGGAAGCGAAAGGAAAGACAAATCACCGGTCCGCTGCCGCCGAATGTTCGCGTAGTGGCGAGTAATCTTATTTATATCGAGAAAGAGGGCTTGCCGCCCGGGATGGTAGATCGCCTGGTTCGCATCGCTGCTTTTCAGAACCCTGAATTTTACAGAGCTCAATCGATGCGACTCTCGACTTACGGTAAGCCGCGCGTCATATCCTGCGGTGAAGTCTTCCCCGAGCACATTGGCCTTCCAAGAGGGTGCATGGAAGAGGTAGTCCGTGTTTTCAAATCACATCACATCAATGTGGAAGTTCATGATGAACGAACCGCAGGGCGGCAAATCGATGTTTCTTTTCAAGGTGAATTGCGCGCTGAACAACAGGACGCCGTCGAGCAAGTGCTTGCCCATGACCAAGGCATACTCTGTGCGCCAACGGCGTTCGGAAAAACAGTGGTGGGGGCCTGCCTCATCGCCAAACGAGCGGTTAACGCCCTGATTCTTGTGCATCGGCGTCAATTGATGGACCAATGGCGCGAGCGTTTGACGGCGTTTCTAGCTTTGCCGATTGGGCACATCGGACAGTACGGGGGAGGGAAAACTAAGAGAACTGGTTTGATTGATGTTGCTGTAATCCAGAGCTTGCAGCGTAAAGGGGCAGTCGAAGACTTCGTCGCGGACTATGGACACGTGATTGTGGATGAATGTCATCATCTGTCAGCAGTGACGTTTGAACGAATCCTTCGTGAAGTCAAAGCAAAATACGTTCTGGGATTGACGGCAACACCGACTCGAAAAGATGGGCATCAACCCATTATCTTCATGCAATGCGGCCCGATTCGGTTTCATCTCAGCGCGAAGAAGGCCGCCGAGTCTTCGCCACTTCAACATAAGGTTTTCCCAAGAATCACTAATTTCGTTTGGAATCGGTCTGAAAGTGAGACGGCCATTCAAGATATTTATGCTGCTCTCATCGTTAGCCAAGAGAGGAACAACCTGATCGTTCGAGACCTTCAGCATGCTTTGTCCAGCGGGCGCTCGCCACTTGTTCTGACAAGTCGGACGGGACATCTCGATTATTTGGCTGGGCGCTTGGGTGGGGTTTGTCCACACATTTTTGTATTGAAGGGTGGGGTGGGCACGAAGCAAAGGAAGAAACTGGCTGAATCTCTAGCAGCCGTTCCTTACGATGAACCGCGCTTGATCCTGGCGACCGGAAGTTACCTCGGCGAGGGATTTGACGACCCACGTCTTGATACGCTTCTTCTTGCAATGCCGATTTCGTGGAAAGGTACTTTGCAACAGTACGTGGGCCGCCTGCATCGCCTCCACGACAACAAGAGTGAAGTCCACGTCTACGACTATGCGGATGTGATGGTGCCTATGTTGGCTCGCATGTACAAGAAGCGGCTTGCAGGGTATTATGCACTCGGCTATACGGTTGCCGAGGTTGTGCGGACCTGATGCCTTGGGGTAGACCGGGACGATTACTTTCAACTCGATAACGAACGTTGATTTATACGGAGAGTTCTCATCTCATGTTGACGAAGCCTTCGATAAGACTTGGGCACATCGGTTTTTCCGGTTGACCTCAATACGCCTGCAATGTATATTCGCTTTTTCTTCACCGTCCATAGAGTTCCGCCCCCTGCAGGGATGTACATGGCACTTGGTGGCCCAAAAGATGGGAAAATGATCTAAGGATGAAGCCTTCAGCTCCAGTTGATCCGATAACTCTCCTGCAATCCACCGTGGGTGAAGAATGGCCGGCAATAAATCGTGCGATAGCTTGGGCAATCGACACGAACAAGAAGCTCGACAAGACGGTTAAGGGGCTCTCCTCAACTGACGCCAGTATGGTGGTCTTTGGTTCGCTGGCTCGTAAAGAGTGGACATCGAAGAGCGACGTTGATTGGACTTTGTTAGTCGACGGTCAGGCAGATCCCGAGCACATAGAAGTGTCCCAAAAAGTGGCTGCGCGACTGAAAGATGGCGGGTTCCCCGCCCCCGGCGCAACAGGAATTTTTGGCAACATGACCTTCAGTCATGACCTCGTTCAGAAAATAGGCGGACGAGAGGATACGAATGAAAACACAACTCGCCGAGTGCTTCTCTTGCAGGAGTCAGTCCCTTTCGGCAAACCGGATGCACATGAGAGAGTGCTAAGGCTTATATTAAGCCGCTACTTGAAAGATGACCGTGGCTTCCGCTTTGGCACCTCGCCTCGTAAAGTGCCGCGTTTTCTACTAAACGACATCGTGCGCTATTGGCGCACTGTCACCGTTGATTTTGTCGAGAAACAGCGTGGCCAAGCAGGACACGGTTGGGGTTTGAGAAATGCGAAATTGCGGATGTCCCGAAAGCTAATCTTCGCGACAGGCATGCTGACCTGCTTCAGTTGTGACATGCTGAGTAGTTCGAATGCGCGCAGGGAACTCGTGGAGCAGAATTCAACGATTCAAATGGAAGAGCACCTCAGAGCTTTCATTAAGAAAACTCCATTGGAAATCTTGGCCACCTTTCTTATCGACCTCAAAATCAACTCTAAGACAGCTCTCAAGCTGTTTTCATCCTATAATTCGTTCCTCAAGCTTCTGAATGACTCAAGCAAAAGAGACCATTTGAAGAACCTTCGCCCTGACGATATACCCGGCGATGCCGTGTTTAAGGAAGTTCGCAGATACAGCCACGACTTTCAGGATGGACTTACAGCACTGTTTTTCTACGACCACAAGAAGTTGCGCGACCTGACTATTTTTTACGGAGTTTTCTAATGAGACCAATAGGATTTTCGACCGGCGCCCTTGCATATAGTGATTTTCAGCTTGGGCTTAAAATTCTAAGGAACAACCATACTAGAACCATTGAGCTGTCTGCTCTCCGAGAAAATGAGTTGTCTCCGCTTGTCGAGGCGCTCGATTCTCTCGACCTTACAGACTTCACTTATGTTTCTGTCCATGCACCAAGCAAGTATGAGCCCATCCGCGAGAAGGAAATCATTGCCTTGCTGACGAAAGCGGCCAAACGGAAATGGCCAATCATTCTTCACCCCGACACGATCTATAACTTTTCCGCTTGGCACGTGTTCGCAGATCTTCTTTTCATCGAAAATATGGACAAGCGGAATTTGACAGGACGAACAGCCCGAGAATTGTCTGAGGTCTTCCAAAAACTCCCTCAGGCTCGATTGTGCTTTGACCTTGGCCACTGCCGGCAGGTCGATCCGACAATGAACGAGGCATATTTGATCCTCCAAGAGTTTGGAACACGGCTCGGGCAGCTGCATGTTAGTGAAGTCAATAGCCGCAGTACCCATGACCCTCTGTCAGATGCTTCAATTGGTGCATTCGAGAAAATCGCATATCTGATTCCGGAAGATGTGCCCGTGATCTTAGAATCTCCGGTTTCCTCCGATGAAGTTGAGTCGGAAATTCAACGTGCGCGCTTGGCCCTCCGTGCCACGGTGTCCGCTAATGGAACTCGTAAACGTGAAGCGAGACACTTTCACAGCGCAGTTACCTGAGTTCTGCGCCTTGGTTCTATTTCCAATCGATGGACCGGCTAGCTAGATCAAATGCAACTAGCCGCTACTGAGACAACCGACCTCGTACCAAAGACGCACAGCTTTTGACTGTGGAAACACCCCATAATCAATTTCAAGTGCGCCAAATATCGATGTATATACGACACTGGCGTCCGCTTGAGCACATATTATGAAAGTGATTTCACAACAACTCCGGTTGTCTGCTACAGACCTCTCGAATCACTTGGCCTGCCACCATCTTTCGGTCCTCGATCTGTCTGTCGCGAGGGGAGCGCGAAAGTCTCCAGAATGGAAATCACCGGATCTGGAGATCATTCGACAGCTTGGGATGGAACATGAGCTGGCCTACCTGCGCTATCTTGAGAAATTGGGCTTCAAGGTTGGGGACCTTCGAGCGATGGGAAACGAAGAGGAGGCCATCGTCGAGACAGTCAAGCTAATGAAGAAGGGTACGGACATCATCGCGCAAGGTGCCCTTGCGAAGGGCCGGTGGTTTGGCCGCCCGGACGTGCTGCGGAAGACTCCGCAGAAGAGCGGACTCGGTGAATGGTCCTACGAAGTATACGATTGCAAGCTAGCGCTTGAAACCAAAGGCACTACAATTCTTCAGCTTTCCCTTTACACGGAACTCGTAGCTGAAGTACAGGGCCACTTTCCTGAATGGATGTACGTCGTCACTCCCACGGAACAGTTCGAGCCGGAACCTTACCGTTTCGCGGAATACGCCGCCTACTGCCGGTACATCAAAACACGCTTTGAAAGGCTGTGCGACGCACCGCCAGACAGCGTCAAAACATATCCAGAACCTGTCCCTCATTGCCCCATTTGCCGTTGGTTTGCCGAATGCGACAAGAAACGCCGCGACGACGATCATTTGTCGCTCGTGGCCGGTATCACCCGGCTTCAACAAAAACAGTTGCGCGTGTGGGATACAGATACAACCAGAAAACTCGCCGTCCTTCCCATTCCCCTTCAGAGACGTCCAGACTTTGGCGTGCCAGAAGGCTACATCCGAGTGCGGGAACAGGCTCGAGTGCAGGTCGCCGGAACTCACCAGCGGAAGCCCGTTCACGAATTGTTGCCCGCGGAAGAGGGGATGGGCCTGGCAAGGCTACCCGAGCCTTCCGCAGGCGATGTTTTCTTTGACTTGGAGGGCGATCCTTTTGTTGCGCCGGGTGGCCGCGAATATTTGTTTGGATTCATTGCGAGCGACGAAAAGAAATTGAGCTACTACGAACAATGGGCTCTCAACGCCGCGGATGAGAAGCAAGCCTTCGAATCGTTCGTACATCAGATGATGTTGCGATGGGAGGCCGATCCCAAGATGCACATCTATCATTTCGGTTCATACGAACCCTCCGCCCTCAAGCGTCTCATGGGACGCTACGCGACGCGAGAGGAGGAAATTGACCGCATGTTGCGAGCCGGCTTGCTCGTGGATCTGCATACCATTTATAAACAGTCAATTCGTGCAAGCGTCGAGGAATACTCTCTCAAGGCGGCAGAAGTCTTTCATGATTTTAAGAGAAGCACGCCGCTCGAGGAGTCTAGGCGGGCGATGCGCTTTGTAGAGCACACTCTCGAGTTGAGTCGAGTACAAAATATCCCACAGAAAGTACGGTTTACGGTCGCAGGCTACAACTGGGACGATTGCCTATCTACGAAGTCGCTCCGCGATTGGCTTGAGAAGAAGCGAGCGGAGCAGGAAGCAGCTGGTAATAAGATCGCACGTCCTTCGATTTCTGAAGGTGCGGCACCCGAAAAGGTCGCCGAGCGACAGCAACGAGTGATCGAACTAGCTTCGGAATTGACGAATGGCTTGCCCGCGGAGTCCGAGACCCGAACCGAAGAAGAGTCAGCGCAATGGCTGATGGCGCAGTTTCTTGATTGGCATCGCCGCGAGGAGAAGTCGGGGTGGTGGGAATTTTTTAGACTAAAAGATCTTGGTGATGACGATCTGCTTGAAGAGAAAGCTGCGATCGCGCGTCTGCGGTTCGACCGTTGCGTCGGAGTCGACGGCAGATCTCCTGTCGACCGGTACACCTTTGAGAAACAGGAGACTGAAATCCGCGACGGAGACAAAGTGGTTCATCGTGGGGACCCAATCGGTGAAGTCCTAGGCAGCGATGTTGGCCAGCGAACCATTGACATCAAGAAGGTCGGAAAAGCTGTGGATTTACACCCCAGCTCCATCTACAAACACGAGATGGTACGGACCGAGGAACTAGCCGAGTCGCTATTCCGGATCGGCGAATGGATAAGAGTAAACGGCATCGTCTCGGCGGGCCAGTATCAGGCCGCGAGAGATTTGTTGCGGCGAACAGCCCCCCGCCTAGCCAACGGAGAGTCTGTCACGGTCCAACCCAACGAGTCCACTGAAGCTGCTGCCCGCCGTATCGTGGCGGCGCTCGATAACTCCGTGTTGCCCGTGCAAGGACCTCCCGGAGCAGGTAAAACGTATACCGGCGCCCGGATGATTAGCGAGTTGATTCGTCGGGGCAAGAAAGTAGGGATTACGTCGACCAGTCACAAAGCAATACGCTTGTTGATTGACGAGACGCTGGAGGTGTGCCGAACCGAAGGATTGGCCGGGATTCGGTGCATCCAAAAAGTGACAGAGAAGGCAGAGGAAGCGTTGCCGGACGGCTTGGAAGTTGTAAAGGACAACGGGAAGGTCTTGGCCGCGCTCGTGACCGGAGCCGCTCAAATCGCCGCTGGCACAGCTTGGCTATGGTCCCGTGACGAGTTCTTTGAGTCCGTAGATCTTCTGTTCATTGATGAAGCGGGCCAGATGTCGCTCGCGAACGTTCTTGCCGTCTCGCAGGCCGCAAAGAACTTGGTGTTGCTCGGTGATCCGCAGCAACTTGACCAGCCGCTCAAAGGTAGTCATCCGGAAGGGGCGGAAAAATCGGCCTTGGAACATTTGCTTGGGGGAGACAAGACCATTCCCTCGCACAGGGGACTCTTTCTCGAAAAGACCTGGAGACTCCATCCAAAGATTTCTGAGTTCACATCGGAGCTCTTCTATGAAAAGCGATTGGGATCGGCGGCAGGCCTTGAGAGTCAGCAAATCTCGAATCACCGGCATTTTTCCGGTGCCGGTTTATGGTTTGTGCCAGTATCCCATCAAGGGAACCAGAATTCGGCGCTCGAAGAAGTCGAATTGATCGCAAAGATCACCGCTGGATTGCTGGATCCAAAGGTGAAGTGGACGGACCATCAGGGTCAGACACGCGGGCTCAGTGCTGAGGACATCTTGATTGTGGCACCATACAACGCTCAAGTTTCAGACCTCTCGGCACGCTTAAAAGGGATGCGGGTTGGCACTGTGGACAAATTCCAGGGACAACAAGCCCCCGTGGTGCTTTATTCGCTTACAACCTCGTCTCCCGAGGACGCACCAAGAGGAATGGAATTCCTTTACAGCCTGAACCGCTTTAACGTCGCAACTTCGCGGGCGCGTTCGACGGTCATCGTTGTGGGTAGTCCAAAATTGTTTGAACCCGATTGCCGTAGTCCGCGGCAGATGCAATTGGCAAACGCCCTGTGTCGCTATCGAGAACTCGCGACCACGGTCGATGAGGCACGTTTGTGAACGATCAGATGTCCTAGGAAAGGTTGAAGTCTTTAACAGTCAGGTTCAGGGATTTGTCCTCTCGCGGACACGCTACGAGCTAGTTCGGCAGTGAAACACGATCTTCCAGCAATATGAGTTGGCCGGTCTCAACTAGTTCGTCAAAAGTATTCGCCAATGTCTTCTGGATATGATTTCCCGCTCTCTCAAACCCGAAAAGCCTTGCTATGAGCAATAGAAGTTTGTCGCGTTCGATACTTAAGCTGTCGCGTACAAGATTTCTCATCGCCAGTGCGACCTCTTCTGGAGGAATTTCTTCAATTGACCGGCGGGACTGATCATCTTTCGGATTTGGTTGACGGACAACTATTTGGAAAGACTCGGCAGTGGGCCACAGGAACTCGCCCTGGATTCGCAACAGCTTCTCACGGCTCAGGGATCGCAAAGCGGATTTAACCGCATTCATCATGCGTTCCCCCACGCGATCCAGATCCCATGCTCTTGCCAACCTTGTAGCAGCCACGTCCTTGTGAACGGGGCCCTCCACGTCGATGACCTGCGACAATGTCCGCTTTAGCGATGGCAATGCATCCGGGTCATGAAATTGCAGCCTGTTTGCGTACACCACACTTGGTCTACATACCTGGTAGGTCGTCACCCAACTCGGAATCACCAGGTGGTCATCAATGTTTGGGATCTCCTTCTCTACAACGACAGGAGGTTCAGTGGAGACTGGCCCGTTTGACGTTCTAGCGGAACTTACGGGAGAGTTCCGGGTTCTGTCTTCCAGCGCCATTTCAATTGCGGACTTCAATCGGTTCACTTCCGTTTCATTGCGCGTCACCCAGTCTGGAGACCAAATCCTATGGATCTTCCAACCCAGTTTTTCGAGGATCTGCTGCCGAATTCGATCACGATCTCTAGCTGTTGCCGAAGAATGGTATGAGGCACCGTCGCATTCAACGCCAATGACAAACCTGCCGGGATTCGATGGGTCGACTACACCCAGGTCAACACGGAACGTGCTACATCCCACTTGCGGGACAACCCCAAAGCCAAAACTGCGAATTTTTGCCGCCACTGCTTGTTCCAAGGGCGACTCAAACTCACCTTGGCCACCTTGCAAGGCAAGAGCATCCTGGCCCCTTTCGGCGAAATCCAAATACCGATGAAGGACTCTTACACCTTCCCTATTAACCTCACCGAGATCGAAATCGGATGCGCGGATCGAGCTGACAACCATGACCTTCTTTCGCGCGCGTGTCACAGCCACGTTTAGTCGTCTTTCGCCACCGTTGCTGTTCAACGGCCCAAAGTTCATGGTTAAACGACCAAACTTGTCCTTACCATATCCAATACTGAAAATGAGAACGTCTCTTTCGTCTCCCTGTACGCTCTCTAGGTTCTTTACGAAGAACTTTTCAAACCTGTCTGGAGCGAAATATCTTTCAAGGTCAGGATTCTGCCGACGGAACTGTTCAAAGTGATTCTCGATTGTATCGGCTTGAGTCAAATTGAAGGTCACTACGCCGAGCGATTGGTTTGGAAATCTGCGTAGATGTTCCTCGACTAGACTGACTACCTTCTCAGCCTCGCGGATATTATCCCTTCGCCCACCACGGTCGTAGACACCGTCGGGTACATGCACGAACTTTACGCCTAACCCTTCATCTTCCTGCAACCAAGACGGAAACGTTATCAAACTGTAGTCGTAAAACGTGCAATTTGAGAACGCGATCAGAGATTCGTGTTCACTCCGATAGTGCCATTTCAACTGGCGTTGTGGCATTACAGCCGCGCACGCGTCAAGCACGCTGTCGAATACATCAAACGCTCCCATCGCGTTCGGGTCCTCGCCCTCATCCGCCAGGTCATCGGACATTCCTTGTTCGAAGAAGGTCGTGGGAGGCAGCTGTTTGTTGTCCCCGCAGACGACCAACTGCTTCCCGCGATAGACAGAACAAATCGCATCTTCCGACCTAAGCTGAGAGGCTTCGTCAAAAATCACCAGGTCGAACTTTGTCTTCTCTGGGTCTAGAAACTGACTGACTGAGATAGGGCTCATCAGCAAGCAAGGCTTCAGTTGCGTAAGTAGATTTGGAATTGTTCCAAAGAGCTTCCTTAACGGAAGGTGTCGTCGTTGTTTGTTTGCTTCTTTGAATAAGACCTGAACTTCCCCTCCAGGAATAACTACGCTCGAAGCTGGTCTGTGTCGATTTACTTCTCGGATCACGCTGTGAACACCTTGTTCCCAATGCTTCTTGTCAAGCTCGCGGAATTCCGAAATCAGTCTTTCATGATTCTCACCACGGAATGTTCCTAAGCAGGAGTCTCCGGCGAAAACCCAGTTCAACCACGCTTGCAACAACGACCGCCGTACGGCTTTCGTAACGTCGTCGGCAGGGAGAGACTGTGCCTTTGAATTCAGGTTCGCAAAGAGTTCGCCGAGTTCCCGTTCCCGGAAGTCTCGCTCAAGACTTTTTAGGTCTACCCAATCTCTTAACGATTCAATCCGTTCCAGCATCTCGCGCAGTCGCGCGACAATTGAGGCGAAATCCGTCTGTAGGAGCGGTGTATTACCAATTGCAGGAAATCCTTCGTGGAAACTTCGCGACAACTCCATGAAGGCCACTCGGACACGATTCAAGTCAGTGGTTAGGGATTCGTTCTGAGGTGCTTTTTCTTTTCCCGCCACTACGATATCTAGTAGAGCTTCAGGGAATTGTCTTAGCCCCATATGGACTCTGAAATGGGAAGCCCATTGAACTGCTTCGAGAACATGGTTCCACGGGGTTTCAATTCCGACAAAACGCTTTCCGAATATCTTACGTAAACGTTCGGACTCTGTATTAATTTCAGCTTCGATTCTGCGAAGCTCACCGAGACGCTCAAGGTCTCTTATCATGCGCTCGCAGGTAAATCCTTCTGGAGACCGGATGCAAGACCAGATATTGCCAATCAGTTCGCAAGCCAGCGCAGTTGCAATGGCGAGTTGGCCAGACCATGACTTCAATTCAATCAGCGTTCTTTCCTCAAGTGGCAGACCCGAGCCATCCCAGAAGTCCTGGGGCAAATACTGCCTCACCGGAGGAAGCCTCTTTTCCCAGTCCTCAATACTCTGTTTAAGTCGGGCAGCAACCGTTCGCACATCAAGGGTGGCAAGCCCCTGAGCAGAAGCTTGGCGGACCACTTGATTGGGCAAGGGCTGAACCCCGGCCAATTGGACCAGTTCTTGAGCGCCGGATAAGGCGCGTCCAACGCGTCCGAAGTCTGTCTCGAAGCCTCGGAAACACACACCAAGCAATTCCTTGTAACGCGGAAATTCTGCAACGAGTCGAGCTTAAAGATTCCTCAGGTCATGAACCTTGCGCAGATCTTCTAGAATTGAGACTGGGAGATGTCCGCTCTTTCGGAGGCGTTTGATCTGTCGCTTTGTCTTGTAGTAGCCCGGCCGAAAGAGCCGGAAGATCGACGAATAAGGGCCTGAGAACCTCTCGATGAGGTCCTTTGTATCAAAGTCCAGTATGCCTGCCTTATATTCCGCAAGGATGGTCCTCCGCTCCTGGTTCCGCTTCTCGAAGCCTTCACGAATGGATGGCAACGACTGCGCAACATCCCTCAGTTTCGTTATCTCGAACCATGTCTCATCTGGCCTATCTTCTGATTCACACAGCTGTTCGATTCGAACTAATTGTCGCAACCGTTTTATGTTCAGGCTGCCTTGCAGTCCAAAGGACTTTTGTAATGATTCACCATCTTTGACCCAGTTTTCCAAGCGCCCAGAGAAATCTTGTGCCCACGCAACAAGCAAGGTGCGGTTCGGAGCAAATGTCGCGTCATCTGCTAGTGAGCGTCCGACACACCTGGAAAGCTCATCCAGAGACCTCTTTGAGCGGTCGCGGAGATCGTCAGGAAGCAGCAGGAATTCGGGCGTATAAAGAGAAGCAATAATTGTCCGGTTTTCTTCATATGACTTGGAAAGACTCAGGTATCGCTCAGTTTCCAAAATAATTTCGTTCATATCCGAGCCAATAACCCATTGTCTTTCGATTCCCGGGCACAACTGGAGCAGACGAGAGGTTTCCAGTAGCCACTCAACGCCGTCGAGGCGGTCGGGCACTTGTAAGCTCAGCCAATCCGCGAGTTGGCACGCTGCGCGTTGAAGAGCCGCGATAGAAGCCGTACATTCATCGAGGATCGCCCGAAGTTCAGCCTTGTTTGACAACGTGAACGTGGTTAGAGCACAGCCATACCATGGAAAATCTCGAGCAGCCACAGCGACATGCCAAAGTGGCTTTGACCGATTCGCCAGTTGCTCAGCGTTATCGAGGCTCTCAGAAGTCAAATGTGAAGCATCAAACGTGCCGGCAGGAACGTACAGGACGCCCTCTAGCTGAGAAACCCATCCAAGGGCGTCAAACACGCTGCATCCCAGCGTCAGACGAATAATGTGAAGTGAGTGGACGTAATCGTTCAGCTTTTTGCGCCGCTCAAGGAGCTGCTTCGCCTCAAATTCTGTCAGACCTTTCTTTGGCTGAAGCTGCTCTGTATAAGTTTTGTAAAGCTCCTGCGTAACCTCTCTCTTGTTTGCTCTATGACTATGCAGTTGCAAGCAGAAGTGTCCAAGGTTTGCGTGTTGAAGACGTTGGAAAACAACCTCAAGAGCCGCCATCTTCTCGCTGACAAATAGGACGCTCTTCCCCCGAGCGATAAATTCTGAGATCAGGTTAGTGATCGTCTGGCTTTTTCCTGTACCTGGAGGTCCCTGAATCACCAGGTTGCTGCCTGACTTGACAGTTTCAATGCAAACAAGTTGGCTGCTATCAGCATCAGCAACAAGGAAACTTGTGTCGGGACTCGTCCTTTTGTCTAAATCTCGCGGCTCCGGCGCATCTACCTTGACTGGTTCTTTTTCTTCCTCGCATAGGGATCGGACAATTCCGTGCGTCTCCAGCAGTCCAGCGTGGCTTTTCAGATCGTGGTATATCACAAGCTTGTGGAACGAGAAGAGGCCAAGCCAGCATTCCTGTTTTACATTGAACTCATATTCCTCGACTTGAGCCTCGAAACTCTTGAGGAACTTTTCGAGCGGCACAGACTCCCAGTCATCAGGAAGTGGCGGAATTTCTATCCTGAAATCATCTCCGAGCTTCACAACCAATGCGGGATTAATAATGATCTCCTCATCAACGGGAAAGAGTTGGAAGGGGTCGTTAACAGACTCTCGCCTCAGCTCGACAGGCACTAAGAGGATGGGAGATTTGACAATTTCGCTCTCTTCGACTTCTTTCCACTCCAAGACGCCAAAAGTGAGAAATAGTATTCGCACTCCACGTTCTTCAAAATCCGTCCGGGAGCGACGATACAGATTGCGCAAGATGCTCCGCAGCCTATTTCCATCTTTTGCGTCCGTCAGAAGCTCATCGGAGTCGAGATCCGGAGCACTGTCGTCCGTTTCGGAATCCCCGGTCTCCGCATTGACAAGCAAAGAGGGTTGCGCTCCGTCTGGTTCATTGGTCGTTTCGTTCCCAGACTCGCTGGCTTCTGGAATGTCCGGGGGCATATAGAACTCCCAGGCTTTTTCCGAGTTCACGAGCCGGTCAAACACTTCTGGTAACGTTGGTTCTTTAATCTTCAGCGTCGATCCGCGAGTCCGAGCGAAGTACAATAAGCGGTTTCGCCGAGACAAATCGACGATTTTCCGCTTCCATTCTTCGACGCGTTGTGTGATGCGATTCATCTCAATCGAATCCGCAAGACTTCGTTAGGCCGACCGTATCCCTTGCCCCTTGGCATCTAGTTCATCCTTCGAAGCAAAGACGGGTGCGCCAGCAATTCAGGCAGATGTCTAAGTCCCAAAACCTGCAATAAGTAAGAGACTATCTCTTCTGTGGTGATCCGACGCGGCACTAGAACGGTCCCTTGTCGATAAGCATAATAGACCTTTGACCGAAATGACGGGATTGCCGCGCAATGTGTAGACGCCGCGATTGGAGTTCGCTTGGAGAAACGGTTATCGGCGTCGGACGCTATTGAGGAAATCTTTGGGATTGAACTTCAGCACCTCAGCGTTCGCCTAGCCGGCTGGAAAAGCAAGCTACAATCAAAAACAACAGCGAAATCTTTGCCGAATACCATTCAGCACGGTACAAAACCCTGTTACAAGATCACAAACAAGCCACTATCCCGCAAGATTGGTCATGGTCACCCCTCAAATTATTTTTATCCGTCAGGAAACCTTTGGCATCCTTCTTGCGTCTAGAAACCAGATGAGGTGAGTTCCTATAGCCATGCGCACCTAAAAAATCCGCCTCTCAGCTCCACCGAGCCAACTATGACCCAGGCAAGGAGCAAAAATAATCGTGAGCAACCGGATCGATACGGGCTCACGCCTTCACTGGGCTGAGGCGTTCGGCACCCGAGTAAACGAAATTGAGAGCCGGTACCCGCGCAGACTCCCTCCACTGTTGGGCGGTAATGGGCCGCACGAGCGTTACCGCCCCTACTTTGGTACAGGAGCGATACACGCGTGTCCCGAGCTTATCGGCCTGCTGACTTTGAGGCTTTTCTTCGGAAACATTCCGATAGTTCTCCGTCCCAACAATCTGAGCAAGCAGACCGCGCTCAGATGGATCGCGGCTCGCGCGCAAGTTCGCATGGCGACCGCCAGAGTCGAGATCAAAGAGACTCCAACAGAGACAATTCCGGCCGCTTCCGCACCACGTATCACCAGCGCAATCGGGAATACTCGCTCCGTGAATCCGAAGTTCGGACTCTCGTTGAGCTAGGAAAGTTTCGTGTCGTTCCAACCGATGACCTTGCACGACTGGGGTATAGAGGCGATCGTTCCCAGATGGAGAACGACGTTCAGCATCTCCGTCACCAAGGACTCGTCGAGCAGCGCAGCATCGAAGGGCACGAGTCGTATTCCAAACAAGTCTTCACCCTCACCAAAGAGGGCCACAAACTTCCTTCAGAACAGAATTTGATTCCAGATCGACAGGCGATCTATCACGGATTCGTCAAAGCTAAGGAAGCTCGTCATGATGCCGACCTTTACCGGCTCTATCACAAAGTCGCCAAGGAAGTTGACCGCGTTGGTGGCAAGGTTCGCCTTGTCGTCCTCGACTACGAACTCAAGCGGGAACTCTACAAGAAACTATCTCGCATCCCTCCCGACAGGAACCTAGCCTACGAGCGAATCCGGCTCGCAAGTGAATACGACCTCAGTGTCGTAAAGGACAAAATTCCTGTGCCGGACCTTCGCATCGAGTACGAGGATGAGTGCAGAAATATCCATCGCCTAGACCTCGAAATCGCCACGCGTGATTACCGGCCTCAGGGGCTGGCAGAGAAAGCCAAGGCTGGATTCCATCTCTTCGCAAGGCCACAAGACCATCCCAAGCTGCGCCGCGTTCTAGACACGCACGAAATCACTGCGGAGATCTTTGCCCTATGAACATCGCACGCATGTATACCATCGCTCTGGGCTCGTTCGGTTACACCGAGGATGAGGCTCGTTTCCTTTATCTAGTCGCCGCACATTCTGGTTATTTCACCTGCCAGCAATTCCTCCGCTTCATCGACGGAAAGCCCGGCAAGCGCAGCCTAAGTTTCGTTCGGAAGCTCGTCGAACAGGGCCACGCCTCCGCCCGCCCTTATCTGCGGAATGGCAAGGTCTACCACGTTTTTG
>Ga0070730_10002396_pt1 | contig 17025 bp, 15 predicted proteins | sample Coa_R1_3_FD_66447 | JGI IMG/M metagenome (GOLD analysis project Ga0070730, IMG submission 66447) | Surface soil microbial communities from Centralia Pennsylvania, which are recovering from an underground coalmine fire - Coalmine... | ecosystem: Environmental > Terrestrial > Soil > Unclassified ... | reverse complement strand
ACGTTCGGCGCAGCCTACGTCCCCGACTGTGTCGGCACGCGCTTCACACTCGAATCGGGCCGCTAGCCTTTGACGGCCCCCATCGTGAGCCCGCTCACGATGCGGCGCTGCAAGATCAGCGCAAAGACCGCGACTGGCAGCATGATCGCCACCGCGGCCGCGCTGAATTGACCCCACAACAGGCCGCGATCGGAATCGAAGCTGGCGATCAGGACCGGCAGCGTGCGGCTGTCCGGGCCGGCCAGGATAAGCGAAAACAGAAACTCGTTCCAGCCAAGCAAGAATGCAAAGATCGCGGTCGTCGCAATGCCCGGCGCCGCCAGCGGGATCACCACCTTCTGCAGGATCTGCCAGCGGTTGCAGCCATCGACGGCCGCCGCCTCCTCCAGATCGATGGGCAGCTCCTTCAGAAAGCCGATCATCATCCAGATCCCGAAAGGCAGGGCAAACGTGGTGTACGAAATGATCAGCGCTGCGCGCGTGTTCAGCAGGTGGAGTTGGGTGAAGATGACGTACAGCGGCAGCACCAGGGTGATGCGCGGCACCATGCGCACCACCAGATAGAACAGCGGCAGGAATGTTCCGCCTCGAAAGTGGAACCGCGTGAACGCATACGCCGAGAGAAACCCAATCGTCGCGGCCAGCGCACTGGTCACCGTGGCCACGATCAGCGTGTTCGCCAGGTACCGCTGGAAGTCGGCCGAGGCCAGCAGCGAGACATAGTTGCTCAGCGTTGGCGGGAACACCCACACCGGCGGCGACGCTGCCACGAGCGTGTCGGGCTTGATACTGGTCAGCGCCATCCAGGCCACGGGGCCCAGCGCCCAGCACAGCATGAACGCAACCACCACGCGTTGAACAACCGGATGCATCGTCGTGCGCACGTCGGTTGTCAGTCCACTCGCGTCCGGTTCATGCGTCGCACAAAGTAGATGCCGAAAAGAAAGACGACCGCAAAGATGACATACGACACCGCCGAGCCGAGGCCCATGTCGTAGTTCCGGAAGCTGTAGCGATAGGTGGAGATGGCAATCGTCTCGGTGGCGTTGCCGGGTCCACCGCCGGTCATGATGAAGATCGTGTCGAACTCACGCAGGGCATCCATGCCGCGAATAATCAGCGCCACCAGGATCAGGGGCATCAGCAACGGCAGTGTGAGACTCCGAAACCGCTGCCAGAACGACGCGCCGTCGACGGCCGCGGCTTCGAAGAGCTCCGATGGGAGCGACTGCATGCCGGCCAGAAAGACCAGGAACATGAACGGCGTGTTGCGCCAGATCTCGACGGCCATCACAGACGGCAGCGCCAGTCTCGGATCGCCCAACCAGACCGGGTGCCCCAGGCCGACCAACGCCAGGAAGTAATTGACGATCCCGAGATCCGGATGGAGCATGAACCGCCACATAAAGGCGACCACCGCCGGTGTCATGAACACCGGCACGAGCATCGCTGTTCTGACCAGGCCCGCGCCGACCGTGAGGGTGTTGACGACCAGCGCGAAGGCCATCCCCAGCACCAGCTCGACGGCGACGGTGCCCACGCCATACACGAAGGTCGTGCCGAGCGAGTTGCGAAATGTCGGGTCGTTCAGGGCGTGCGCATAGTTGGCGAGTCCGTCGAAGTGCACATTGCGCGGATCCGTCAGGACGTAGTGCCAGAAGCTCAGTCCAAACGAATACATAAGCGGCAGCACCACAACTGCCAGCGTCGCCGCGAGCGCCGGCAGCACCGCCCAGTAGTAGAACGGAATGAGATGCCCGATTCGTTGACGCAGCGTGGCTGCACGATCCACTCGGCGGGACCGGCGCTCGGCCGCCGTGGCGAAACTCAACGCTCAGCTTTCCGTGCAACCTACGTCAGGTACGGCGCAACCTGTTGGTCCGCTGCTCTGATCGCGTCCTCGGGCTGCTTCTGGCCGGAGAGCACCGAGGTGGTCATGTTCATGATGACCGTGTCGATGGCGTTCCAGCTCGAAACCTGGGGCCGGGATCGAGCGCCGCCGAGCGCCTTCTGATAATCCTGGGCCCACGGATACCGCTGCGCGAATTCCGCGCTGTTGAGCACATCGAAGCGGGGCGAGTGGCCGCCGCCGTTCTGCGTAAACTCGGCGCTGCCGACGGGCCCGGTGATCCACTTGACCCACTCCCACGCGGCATCCTTTCTGGTGCTGTCCTTGGAGATGCCCAGGGTCCAGACACCCCGCTGGGCATTCGGCACCGACGCCCAGCCGACGTCCTTCGCAACCTGCGATTTTTCGGGGTTCGTGGCGTCCGGGCCAATGGATGCCCAGTAAAAGACCATCGCCGCTTTGCCGGTGTAGAACGCGTTGATCTGTTCCGCGTAGCCGTACGCCAGCACGCCAGGCGGGGCCGACTTGATAATGCGCTGATATGTCTGCAGCGCCTTGATCCCGGCTGGACCATTGAAGCCGAACTTCTTGTCGGGGGTAAGGATCTCGCCGCCGGCGTTCCACAGCAAGAACTCGGCGAGTGCGGACACCTGGCCGTCCTGGCCACCGGAGACCGAGATTCCGGCAACACCGTTGGCGGGATCGTTCAGCTTCTCGGCGGCGCCGATCACGTCATCAAACGTGGCCGGGGCCACGACGCCTTTGGCCGCGAACAGATCCTTGCGATACCAGAGCATCATGACGTTCGGATCGAGCGGCATCGCGACGCGGGTGCCGTTGTACACCCCGGCCGACAGGCCGTTTGGCACGTACTGCTTGAGGTCGAGGTTGTCGCGAGTGACGAGCGGTTCGACACTGGTCAGGTACGGGGCCAGCCCAGCGATCCAGGTCTCGTCCATCATGGCGACGTCGTAGTCCGGGCTCCTGCTCGCGAACGACACGGTCAACTTGTCGGCCAAATTCGGGTTCGGCAGCTTGTCAATCAGGACTTTGATGCCCGTGGCCTTTTCGAAGTCAGGAAAGGTCTTCTCGAGCGCGTCGCCCTTGTAGTTCGCCAGCGCGCCGAAGCGAATGCTGGAGCCGCTGAGCGCCCCGGCGCCCACGGCCGCCGGAGCCGTGGAGGCTGGCTGCGCCGGGGTTGCCGCTGGCGCTGCGCAGGCGGCCAGCAACAGCCCGACCGCGGAAACACCGAGTGTCTGAACGAAGCGGCGGCGAGTAACTATGGCGCGATTGACCTGGCCCGACATGACAGCTGTCCCCATTTCCGAGGTCGTCGTTCGTCCCAGTGTAAGTTGTTCAGGGTGAATCGCACGGCACTGTCCTGCCAGGTCGCGGCGCTCGGCACGATGGGTGCGATTCTGGGCGTCGCCAGCCTGGTGGCCATCGGGGGGCTGATCTTCGGGCCAGGCACGGCCAGCACCCAACTGTACGCAGCTGGCGGAAATGTGCTGACGATCACCGCGGCTGGTGCTCGATCCCTCACGAATGCCGACGTGGACGCCATCGCCAGAGGTGTGCCCGACATCGCCGCTCTCAGTCGCGCTGTCTTTGGCACTGCCCCGGTGGGCGCGGGCGGAGTGTCCGACGGCGGCCCGACCGCCGTCCAGGGAGTCGATCCGTCATACGCCCAGGTAACCCGCGACACGCTGGTGCAGGGCACCTTCTTTACCCCGCAGGATGGTGCCTCGGCCAACCGCGTGGCCGTGCTCGGGCAGACCCTGTCGAGCCACCTCTTCCAGACTGGCCAGCGGGCTGTCGGATCGACGATCCGTATCCGCAATGTCCCGTTCACCGTGATCGGCGTGCTGGCCAGTCAGACGAACAACTCGGATAACGCCGTGCTGATCCCGTTTGAGACCGGGCAGGTGCGGTTGTTCGGCACGAACGCACTGGACGCCGTACTGGTGCAGGTGGCGGATCCAAACCAGGCGGACGTGGTCAGCCAGGATGTGGAGCAGTTGCTGCGACAGCGCCATCAGCTACGGTCAGGACAGCCGGATGGATTCACCATTCGCGCCAACTCGGCGCAGCCTCCAGCCGCCAGCGTCGGCGACACGGTTGCACGCTGGCTGCCGCGGGTTCTGGATCGGGCCCGGCAGTACAGCTGCGAAGCCAAGGGGCTCTGCCGGCGCGCGCAGCCCGCGCAGCCGTAGGCCCGAGAGAACACGACCCGGCCGACGTCGCGCGGGCCGTTCGTTATGGCTCGGGCTCTTTGGTGGGCTCGGTATCGGGGACGATTCCCTGCTGGCGAAACTGCCGCCAATCGTCGACGAGTCGAGCCTGCAGGCTGGCGATATTGGCGGCGTTGGTCGGATCGGCGCAGATCATCCGGTGGATCGCGGTTTCGACCTGGTCCTTCTCTTCCGCATTCGGCTCGGCACCGGTCGGTTGGCTGCCGGGCAGCGTCTTGCCCCGTGGCTGGGGCCACAGGTTGCGCGGATCGTAAGGATGGCCCAGATCCTCGAGTGACAACTCGTGGTCGAGCTCGTAGTACTCGGGCGGCTGCGTCAGTCCGTAGGCCTTCATCAAGCGCTGCTTGAGCACGTTGGTGTAGCTGACTGGCGGCCGGATCGTCGTCGTGGAAAAGCCTGCCGCACACAGCTGCGCCACGGTCAGGCTGGGGTTGACGAGGCCCGGCGTACAGGTATGGTCGGCGATCCCGTTGACGATGTGGCAGCTGCCATCCGGGGGAACCGGGACCGCGTTGGGATCTGGCGGATTCCCCTGGGGGCCGATCGCGAGCGTCGGTACGGCAGCTGGGCGGGGGATCGCCTGACCGGCGGATGGGGTTGGAACGGAGGTGGCAGTCGGCACAGGGGCGGCAGGTGGCGCGCTGGGCGCGGCTGAGCAGGCCGAGACGAAGAACGCCAGGATGCCCACGCGAAGGAGGCGATCGATCTGCATGCCGCTAGCCTACTCTCACCGCCTCAGTCTCACACGCAGTCACATCCGTGGTCGGCGCCGCCGAGGTTCTCCTCAGGGCAAATGCCAGAGCTGCGACGTCGTCGAACCACAGGTCCGGATCTGGAACTGCGTGCCAGCAACGCCAACTGCGCCGGGATCGTCCAGACACCGGCCGGACTGTGGGTTGAGGAGCCGGTTCCACGGCGCGTAGCGCCACTGCTGCGCACCGGTGCCGTTGCAGTCCCACAGCTGGACCGGCGTTCCGTTCGCCCTTGCCCCGCCGGCGACGTCCACGCACTTGCCGAGCACGTGCAGCGCGCCGTCGCCGGTGTTCCAGGTGATGTGCTGTGCATTCGTACCGTTGCAGGTCCAGACCTGGATGGGTGTGCCGTTGGCTGTCGCGGCGCCACTGACGTCGACGCACATACCGCCCGTGCTGACGATCGGACCGCTCACCGGGCCTCCGTACCGCGCGCGCACGACTGGCGGCGTCTCGGCGGTGTACCCGGCGTCGATCGCCCGGGCGAGCCGGACGTACTGCCCTTCGGCCCACATCAGCGGCGACGCACTCCCGGTCGGTCGTCCAAAATCGAAGCAACCGATATCGGGTCGGTCCCAGATCTGCTCGGGCATGAAGTAGCCGGGGTTCGCGGCATCCGCCATCGACTGGAGGTAGATGGCGGCCGACCGGCCATTCGCCAACTCGTACTCGCCGCGTTCGCCGGAGAGGACCGGCCAGAGGCGGCCAAATCGGTTCGGACCCTGGGCGGGAAAGCCGCTGCAGTCCGTGCTGCTGTCTCCGTAATTGTCGTGGACATAGCGATGGAAGTAGACATCGCCGCTGGGCAGCGTGACCTGGAGGGTCGAGTTGTTGTCGAACGCCGCGGCTGTCGGAGACAGTGACGTCGCGATAGTGGAGTCGTTGGGCTGACGCACGCCGAGCCGCACCAGATCGAGAAAGCCGAAGTCGACGATATCGCGGGCGAAGAAACACCCTTCCTGGAAGCACAGCTGCGAGGTGTCGTTCGGGTTGGATGTGCTGCTGATGCGTTCGTAGTACTGGTGGCCGCCCCAGAAGCCGCCGGTCGTCAACGTCCAGCCGGCGAGGCTGTCACGCCAGCTATCGGCCGTCGATTCCCAGCTCGCCGCGCTCGCGGTGTCCCCATTCAGCCGGGCGATATCGGCGGCCGCAATGAGCCCGGCAATCTCGGCGGCGATCGACGATGGTGACTTGCCTCGCCGCTCCTCCCAGCGTTCGGTCGTGTCCGGACCCATCGCCTGGATGTGGTTGGCGGTCGTCTTGAGTCTGGCGAACGTGGCCGGATCGGTGAGGCCCGTGGTCCAGGCCAGCAGGATCGCCATCGCGTCCTGGTCAAATTGCTCACAGCAGCCGAGCTGCGCCGGCGTCGCACCGCTGCTCCCACTCACCGGGCTGAAGCGGGGGAACGACCCGGCCGAATACGTGTCCGGGGCGCCCGGCGTCGACGTGCTGATGTACTGGGACTCCCACATGAACCGGGCCATCCGCAGCGCCTGGGCCAAATCGCCCGCCGCGAGCAGGCCGGTTGCCTGCTGGTACAGGTCCCGACCCCAGACGCGGTGGTAGCCGTCGTTCAATGCGTCACCTCCGACGAAGTCGCCCCACGGCGTGGCGAGTCCGGCGACGCTGGCGCCGGGATGCGTCTTGTCTTCGGCGGCGTGCAATGCCATCACCGCGACGTAATAAGCGCGCCGACGCAGCGTGTCGCTCGCCACGCTGTCCGGGGCTGGCCTCAACGTGTCGAGGTAGGCGTTCCAGCCTGAGCGATAGTTCGCCTCAACAGTCGAGAAGCCGTCGGCGAGTGAGGCGTTGACAGCGTCGACCGCCGCGCTGGCGTCGGCACCGTAACCGAGTCCCAGGGTGAACGTCGTGTCGGCGCCGACATCGACCTGACCGCACTGGACGACGTTGCCCGTGCCGACGAGCGCGTCGAACTGATGCGTGAGCGTCTTGTTCGCCTTGACATCGACGAAGCAGTCGCTGGCGGCACCGGCGTAGCCAGTCGTATGCGCGCTGAAGCCGCTCGAAGCGCGGAGCGCTGCGACCGCGGTCAGCGGGGGGCCGAAGAGCGGCTGAGTGTTGCTTGACATGAGCGCGCCGTCCGCGCTGTCCCACCACGCGTCATTGTCCGCCCCGCCACCTGCCATGGACGCATTCTCGAGCAGATACAGCTGATACGCACTCCCGTCCAGAGATTCGAAGCGCGTATTGATCAACAGCGTGTTGCGATCCGGATCGGTGACGTACGTGTTGCTGATGCGGTACCGGCCGCTCTTCGCGGTGTTGACGATCGTGTACTCGAGCGATTTCTCGTCGGGCATCGAGACGGCGTGGTCCGTGGCGTCGCGCTCCAGGTCCACGAAGCTGACTCCGTCCGTCACGATGTATTGCATGTCCTGCATATTCGGGACGTCGGCACGCGGGTAAAACACCTCGGTGGTTATGCCGTTGGCCACGGTGAACCAGACGGTGCTTGGCGTGGTTGCCGAGGTGCCCAGAGCGACTTTATTACCCGTCGTCCAGGCGGCATGATCACCGCAACAGTCAGTCGCGCTTCCCGAGGCTATCGTGCGTGCGGGGGCAAGGGCGGCCACGATGAGGACCGCCAGTAAGCCCGTGCGCACACCGGTACGAACGACGCGCGAGGCAGGTTTCGTGCGCTATTCGTACCGGAGGGCGACGATGGGGTCAAGCTGGGAGGCTTTGCGGGCCGGGTAGATACCGAAGAACATCCCGATCGCCGCGGACACCCCGAAGGATAGAACGATCGCGTTCCAGGGAAGGACCGTGGTCCAGCCGGCGACATACGGCAGCACGAGGGCCACCGTTGCCCCGACCACGATACCGATGATTCCGCCCATGACCGACAACACGACCGCTTCCACCAGGAATTGCGCCAGCACGTCGCGGGGCTGGGCGCCAATAGCCAGGCGGATGCCGATTTCGCGGGTCCGCTCCGTCACCGAGACCAGCATGATGTTCATGATCCCGATGCCGCCCACGACCAGCGACACCGCCGCCACCCCGCCGAGCAACGTCGTCATGGTCGAGCTGACGTTCGAAACGCGCGAGATGATGTCGTTGTTGTTGCGGATGGTGAAGTCACTGGCCTGGCTCGCGCTGGTCAGCTTGTGCTGCTGTCGCAAGAGGGTCGTCATCTCCGTGGTCACCGCATCGATCTGGCTGCCATCGGTCACCTGGACGATGATCTGATTGATATTCGTCGCGCCGAACAGACGTACCTGACCGGTCTGGAAGGGGATCAGCACGGTATCGTCCTGATCGCCACCTGGGCCGCTGGCACCTTTCGCGGCCAGCACGCCGACCACCGTAAAGGGCACGTTGCGGATTCGGATGATCTGGCCGATCGGCGACTGACCGCTGGGGAAGAGATTCGTGGCGACGGTGTCGCCAAGGACCGCCACGTTAGCGGAGTTGAGATTGTCCTGATCGGTGAACGCGGCGCCCTGGGCGATGGTCCAGCTCTCGATCGTCAGGTACGGCGGTGCGACCGCCTGCACGCGCGTCGACCAGTTCTGAGCACCGGCGATGATCTGCGCGTTCCCGGCGACCACCGGGCTCACTCCGCTCAGCCCCTGGATGTTGGTCGTGATGGCCGTGGCATCGGCCGCCTTGAGCGTGATGGCGTTGCCGGCACCGGTGCGCGCGCCCCCGCTCTGGGTGCTACCTGGCTGAATCGTCAGCAGATTGGTGCCGAGGCCGGCCAGCTGATTGGCGACCGAGGCGCTGGCACCCTCGCCGAGTGCGACGATGGCGATGACAGCCGCGACGCCGATGATGATGCCGAGCGTGGTCAGGATGCTGCGGCCCTTGTTGGCGCGCAGCGCCGCGAGTGCTGAGGGAACGGTCTGCAGCAACCGCAAGTTGCCGCGGCCGCCTTTCGGAACGTCGGCCAGGAGGGCAAATGGGTCGGCCGCGCCGTCGTCAGCAGGTGCGGACAGCTGAGCCGCGTCCGCCTCTGGGGCGGACGCAGGTGGGTCGACGGCGGTGGTGGTCATGCTGGCAGTTTCCTCGTGTGTGGTGATGGTCATGGGAGTCGTCCGAGCTCAGCCGCCGGGGCGGCCGCCGGGAGGTCGACCACCACCGCCGAAGCCGAAGATGCTGCCGCCGGAGCCAGCGGATGAGCTGCTCCCGCTCGAGCCACTGGAGGCGGCGCCGGTGATGACCGAGTCACCCGCCTGCAGGCCTGCCACGACCTGGGTGTTGACTCCGTCGGTGATGCCGGTCTGGATTGGCACGCGCACCGGGGCGCCGTCGCGGAGCACGAAGACCGCCGCGTTGAAGGCGGGCGCTGGCGGCGTGCTGCCATCCGCCGCCGGTGCCCCAGCCGCCTGCCCACGCCCCTGCCGGCCACCTCCAGCGCCCTGGCCGCGCGTGGTGGCCTGGCTCGCCGCGTAGGCGATTGCTGAGTTCGGCACGATGACGGCGTTGTCAGCGGACTGGGTGATGATCGTGACCGTCGCGGTCATGTCCGGGAGCACCTGGACGTCGGTGGGATCGATCGCGATCAGCACCGTGTAGGTCACCACGTTGGACGTCGTCGTGCCCGCTGGCTCGATCGCCGCCACGCTGCCGGTGAAGGTCCGACTGGGGTACGCGGTCAGCGTGAAGGTCACTTTCTGACCTGGCTGCACCTTGCCGATGTCAGCCTCGCTGATCGCCGCGCTGATCTGGGGCGCCGTCACGTCGATGAGCGTGACGAACGAGGTGCTGGACGTGCTGGACGTGCTGGTGCTGCTGGTCGAGACCGAGGTCGTCGGCCCGCCGCTGATCCACTGGCCGACCACACCGTTCAAGCTGGCGACCGTCCCGTTGACGGGCGCCACGAGCGTCGCCGCCTGGAGGTTGTACTGGGCGAGCTGGAGCGCGGCCGTCGCATTCGCGACCTGCGCTTTCGACGCATTGATGTCCGACTGCAGCGGCGGCGCCAGCGTCTGCGCGGCGGTCGCCTGCTGCGTCTGCAGCGCGGCCTGGTTCTGCGCGACCGTGTTCTGGGCGGACTGCAGCGTCGCGTTCTGCTGGGCGATGGTGGTCTGCAGTGTGGCTTGAGATTTGTTCAGCGTCTGTTGAGCCTGGTCGACGCTGTTCTGAGCGGTCTGCAGGCTGCCCTGCTGCTTGGTCTGATCGTTGCTCAGCGCGTCCTGAGCCGTCAGCACGCCGCTGAGCGACTGGTCGAGCGATGCTTTGGCCGAAGCCAGCCCCTGCTGGTTTTGAGCCTGGGCCGTGGCCAGGGTCGCCTGGGCGGTCCGCAGGCCGTTGTCGGCGGTGGTGACCTGTTGCTGGGCCGTAATCAGGCTTTGCTGATTCTTGGCCAGGTCCGCCTGCTGCTGTGCCTGGACGGTCTTGAGGGCGTCCTGAGCCGACGTCACCTGACCCTGGGCGGTCACGAGCGCGCCCTGGTTCTTGGCCTGGTCGGAAACGACCGCGGCCTGAGCGGTGTTCAGCGCGTTCTGCGCCGAGGTCACCGCCGCCTGGGCATTCGCGAGCGTCGCGTCGTTCTGCGCCTGCGTCAGGCTCTGCTGAGCCTGGCTGGTGTTGACGCTGGCGCCGGTGGACGTCGGGCTCGACTGAGCCTGGCTGACCTGCTTGCTGGCGACGTTGTTCGACGCCGAGGCCACCACCTGAGCGTTGTTGAACGCGGCCTGCGCCGTTGACAGGTTGCTCTGGGCGTTTTGTACGGCGACCTGATCGGCGGCGACGGCGGCGGCAATTTGCTGCTGGCTGGCGGCCAGGCTGGCCTGGGCCGTGTTCAGGCTTTGCTGCGCGTTTTGCACGGCGACCAGGTCGCTCTGGTTGCTCTGGTCGAGCGAATTCTGCGTCGCGGTCAGGCTGGCCTTCGCGTCGTCGAGGGTCTTCTGGGCGTTCTGGACGGCCAGCTGGTTCTGGTCAAGCGTTGCCTGGACCTGGTCCCAGTTGCCGTGGAATGTCTGCATCTGGTCCTGGTACGCCTGCTGGGCGTTGGCGAGAGCAGTCTGATCGGCCTGCAAGGCGGCCTGGGCCTGGTCCTGTGCGCTCTGCAGGGCTTTCTGGCTGGAGTCCAGTGTGCCTTGCGATGTCGCAATGTCGACCTGGGCGGCGGCGACGGTGCTGTCGGCGCTCGCCTGGGCGGCGAGCAGGTTCTTCTGGGCGCCGTCGAGCGTGGCCTGGGCCGCGTCGACCTGGGCCTGCGTGACCGCGGCCTGCTCGGGAGTGGCGCCCGCGGACACCTTGGCCAGGTTGGCTTGCTGCTGGTTCAGACTAGCCTGGGCCTGGTCGACCGCGGCCTGCAAGTCAGTCGTGTCCATCTGGGCCAGAACCTGGCCCGCAGTGACCTGCTGCCCGAGGCCGACCATGAGCTGGGCCAACTTGCCGCTGCTCTTGAAGCTCAGCGGGATCGTTGACGGATTGGTGATCGGCCCGGTGGCGCTGACAGTCACCTGCAGCGTGCCCTGGCGTACGGTAGACGTCGGGAAGGTGGCCGCCTGTTGGGTTCGGGTGAGCGGATTGCCCTCGATCGCGACGTAGGTCCCGCCCGCGGCCACGACGGCCGCCAGGCCGAGCAGTAGCAAGCGAGTGGGTACGCGTCCGGGACTCCAGGGGCGTGAGCGGGGGGCAGAAACGGCCATCAAACTTTCTCCAGTGACTTGAATCTAGAGAGCCAACCTTGGAGTTGGCTGAGAACGGTGCTAGCGAATTCGTAACGGGGGTGGGTGGACTCGATGGCCGCCAGCGGCAACGCAACCGTCACTTGAGTGCCGACGTTCGGCTGGCTGGTCAGCGTCAGGTGCCCGCCATGAGCCTCGACCAGCATCTTGCCGATCGCCAACCCGAGGCCTGTCCCACCATCCGACCGGGCCTTGTCGGCCCGATAGAACCGATCGAAGATACGCGGTACATCCTCCGCCGCGATCCCGATACCGGTGTCCTCCACCTGGATCTGCGCGTGCGTCAGACCGGGGTGATTGACCCGCACGTCGACGTCGCCGCCGGCAGGTGTGTGCTTGATGGCGTTGTCGAGCAGGATCAGCAGCACCTGCTGCAGGCGTTCGGGGTCAGCTTCGACCCGCGGCGTGGTCGGGTCCACCGTGAGCCCGAGGCGCACGTCCCGGCTGTGCGCCAGCGGTGCGGTCCGCCGGACGACCTCGCGCGCGAGACCGGCCAATTCTACCGGGGCGGTCATGAGCTCCAGTTCGCCGCTGTCGGAGCGGGCCAGCGTCAAAAGATCCTGCGAGAGCCGCTGGACGCGGGCGATTTCGGCGCGCACGTCATCGAACAGCTCACCGTTGCGTTCGAGCGGGCTGGTCCGATGCTCATTGAGCACGTCGGTTGCCGACCGCAAGACGGTCAGCGGGGTACGCAGCTCATGGGATGCGTCGGCCACGAACTCCTGCTGGCGTTGGAACGCTTGCTGAATGGGGACCAGCGCCCGGCCGGCCAGAAACCAGGCGCCACCGAGCACCATCAGCAGGCCCAGGCCGCCGCCAGCAACCAGCACCATCAGCAGAAAGCGGAGCGCCGTCTGCTCGGGTGCCAGGCTTTGACCGACGATCAGGAGATCTGCATCCGGAGCGCGCAGCACCAGCACTCGGGTTGGCTCGTCGTTCAGGCTGATGGTGGCCAGGATCGGTGCCCGATCAGTGGGATCTGGCCAGGTCACGCCGGTCAGGCTGACCTGTTGGGGATTGGCCAGGATCTGGCCGGAGGGGTCCAGGTGCAGCACGAACACTCCGCCGCGGTACCCATTCCGGCCGCCTAGCGGCTGGTTGGTGTCGTCGTTGCGAGGGTTTCGACCCGGTTGGTTAGGCGCACCGAGCAGCGCTGGCAGGGCTTGCTGGCTGCTGATCTGGAGGTTGCGATCTACCTCATCGGTCAGACTGCGCGAGAGCGCCACATAGACCGTGGTACCCAGCAAGGCGAGGATGAGCCCGAGGATGAGCATGGTCCAGCCGACCAGGCGCCAGCGGATGCGCGTAAAGAGAGGTTGCATGGTGGTTTGGCCCACGGCGCAGGCCGGTGCGCATACGTGTCAGGCGGCGTCCGGAACGAACGCGTCGGTGAGATCGGTGCCACTCAGGCCGCCCGCCCGCAACAGCGGCGAGTTGGCTGCCTGGCTCGCGAGATCGGCGGGCAGGTTCTGCCCGGTGAGAATGTCTTTCAGATACTCGCCCATGGGCAGCGCCTGAGTCGCGCCCACGGTGGCGTCGTACATCAGGGTGCCGTTCTGAAACCGCTGGTAGACGAAGTTGGGATTGTTCGGGTCAGCCTTTGCCGCCGAGGTCGGCAGCCCCCAGACGTCAGTGCCGCCCGCCGCGGTGTACGTGGACCAGAACTGCACCGGCAGGCCATTCCACGAGTCGGGCACGCTGGTTTGCAAGAAGACCTGCAGGCGCGCAGCGTAGTTCGGCTGGTCGGGGCTGGGCGTCACGAAGGCGATGGCCGGATCGGCGGCCGGCACGGTCAGACCATCCATGTGGGTAAAGGGCACCAGGCCTGGATCGGTCAGCTGCATCACTTGCACCGAGCCATCGGGCTGGACGCGGAGCGCGGCGTCCTGAAACAACTGCACGGGTGCGCCCATCAGCGTGAACTCGCGCGAGATTGGTTCGCCGAAGGTGGCGCTCCCGCCGTGCTGGCTGAAGAAGGCCCAGATGGCATCGTCGGCGACGGTGTAGCCGGTGTCGGCAAATACCCGCGCGTCATCGGCGGCCTGGGCAAAGGCGAAGCTCGGCGTGAGCATGGCTACCAGCAGCAACCCGGCCGCTGCGAGCATTCGAATTCGCGTGGAGTTGAGGTGCATGGCTAGAGGTCCCAATGAAGTGAAATGATGAAGTCCGACATGAACTGACTCCCCCCAGGGGTGGAACGGAACGCGGGCCTGCCCCGTGGAGCGCAGCGGAACGCGGGTTTATGCTGCTTCCTCCTCCAGCGGCCAGCCGGCGAGCGTTTCGCTGGCTTGCACGATATGGCGATTTGGCTGGTCGGAGAGCAAGGTGCCGTCTTTGAAGGCGACGGTCCGCGAGCTGTAGGTGGCGATGTCAGGCTCGTGGGTCACCAGCACAATCGTGGCCCCAGCGTGGTTGAGGCGTTGGAGGATGGCCATGATCTCGACGCTGGTGCGCGAGTCCAGGTTGCCGGTTGGTTCGTCGGCCAGGATCAGGCTTGGCGCGTTGACCAGCGCGCGGGCGATGGCCACCCGCTGCTGCTGGCCGCCGCTCAGTTCGTTGGGCCGGTGATGCGCGCGATCTTCCAGGCCGACGGCATTCAGCGCGGCGTTTCCGCGCTCGCGACGGGTCCTGCCTGAGACGCCGGCGTAGACCATCGGCAGCATGACATTGTCGAGCGCATCCATCCGCGGCAGCAGGTTGAAGCCCTGGAAGATGAAGCCCAATTTGTGGTTGCGCAGATCGGCCAGTTGGGAGCGCGTCAGGCTCGGGACATCCACGCCGTCCAGCAGGAAGGACCCGCTGGTCGGTCGGTCCAGGCAGCCCACCAGGTTCATGAACGTGGACTTGCCTGAGCCGGAGGGTCCCATCACCGTCACGAACTCGCCCTGATGGACCTGGAGCGTCACGGCGCGCAGGGCGTGGACGACGTTCGCGCCACGGCTATAGTCTTTGACCAGATCGGTTACCTGGATGACGGGTGTGCGAGTATCAATTGCCGCGCCGGCAGGTGCTTGCACGATGCCGTTCGTGTGGACCCGCCCGTTGGTAGCGACCGCGGGACCTGGTGAAGACATGCTGGCAGTATCGGGAGCGAACCTTGGAAATTGCTGTGAATCCTGGCCTCAAGTTGTGGCGGGCGCTGACCGATACTCACAGCGACGTTACACTCTTCATTTAGCAGAGACCATATGCCAGACAATCAGGAAGCCGAAGCCACCGTCGTAAACGAATCGCGTGACGGCGTCGGCAGCGCCGACCACGATCAGCCGTATACGTTCGGCAATCGTGTGAGCTCGTCCGCGCTGAACCCATTTACGTTCCGCGAATACCTGCGCCTCCAGATGCTCCGCGGCCGCTTCGAAGATCCGACGTGGCCCATGGTCCGCGACGTCCGCGAACCCCTGGCCGCGTAAAGGCCTCGCCGAGGCTCGGCCCCAGCGGCAGGGGGCGAGCGAGCGTAAGCGAGGATCGCATTTATTTCGCCGCGCGGCGAGGGGTGGTAGCGTGGCTTCCATGATTGGACGGGGTTTAACGCCGGCGTGGGGGATCACGCTGGTGCGGATGATGATGGGGATCATCCTCATCGTGGCATCCTATGAAAAGCTCAGCGCGGGTGGGTTCTTCGGGTTCAGCGCATCGATCAGTAACTTTGGCTTGCCGCTGCCACAGTTCTTCGGACCCTTCATTACCGGCCTGGAGCTGGTGGGCGGCATCCTGCTGCTCACGGGCCTCGGTGCGCGCTGGGTGGCGATCTTATTTGTGTGCGAGTTCGCCGTTAACGTCTTCATCCTCAAGATCCCGCGGCAGCCACCGTTCGGCGGGTGGGACAGCATGCGGATCGATCTGATGATGCTGGCCACGGCGATCGCCCTGGTCCTGGTGGGACCGGGCGAACTGGCCCTGGAGAATCTGCTGCTGCGCCGCCGGAGCGCGCGCAGCATGCAGACCGCTTCGCAGTACCGCTAGGCGCGAATGTCGAAGGGGTTGGTCTTCGGGGATCGGTTCTTCGAACCCAGGTGAATGTTGGCGACGGGGGTCAGCTGACCATCCGTATCCAGTGTGAGCTGGACCTTTTCGGCGCCGGTCATCCGCAGGACGACGCCGTCCACGCCCTCTTGTGTTGAGAACTTGAACGAGACGGTGTGGCCATCGGAGCTGACGGCAACGCTGTCGTCTTTCTCCGGCTGAACCAGGTCCACCACCTCGATCGTCCCGGTGGTGGTCAGGTTGCCGGTGTACTCGTGGCTGCCGGCCTCGTCATGCGTGAGCAACTGGAGACGATCGCCGTCATGACGGACGGTGTATCCCGGCTCGAGGTCATTGGGGATGTGCAGATCCCCCAGACGGATCGCGAACGGGTTGGTCGCCGGATGTCGACCGTCGTCGCCGAGGAAGATGTTTTCAACCGGCAGGAGCTCGTCATTCGCGTTGATTCGCACGTGCAGGTACTTCGCGTCGTCCAGGCGGAAATCTACTCCGTCGACGCCCGAATACGTCGCGAATGAGAGGTCCAATGCATGCCCCGCATCGTCAAGCCGGATGTGGTCGTCCTTTTCGTCGCGTACCGCGGCGACATCGTGGAGCGTGCCATTCGTGACGATGTGCGCGGTAAAGGTGGTGCCCTGCGGAGTGCCGTGGGTCCGGAAGTGCCACCCATCGTCGTTGTGGAAGAGGAACGCTCCGAACGGGCTGGCGTCGGTGATGGTGCGGGTGCTGTCAACTGGCGTGGCTGGCTCGGCAGCGAAGGCCGCGGCATTGTTGATACCGAGCGTCGCGACCGCGATTAGCAAAACACGGGCAATCCGAAGAATGCGCATGAATCGTCTCCTGTCTGAGGTGAAGTTGGAGGAGCACTGCGCTCGACTCCAACATCACCACGTCGGACGGAGGCCGCGCGTTACGCGTTACTGGCCGATGTCGAAGGTTCCCTGGACGCAGCCGTCGGTGCCGGACACGCACACCTGGGCAGTCCAGGTGCCGAGGCTCTCGCCCTGGAACTCACTGGACGGCACGAAGTCAAAGCCGAAGTTGCCATCGCCATCGACCACCACGACCTGGTTCTGTGCGGCGGTGCTGAAGACGGTGCCACCGGGCGAGGTGAAGTTGATGTCCAGTGCCAGGCCAGCGGGTAGACCAGCCCCGCCGACGGTAAACGTGTCAGACTGCGAGCCCGCGGCGGGCGCGATGCTCACGGATGACTGAGCGGCGGCCGGCATCGCCACGACGACCAGGAGTGTGGCGGCAACGAAAGGCGCCGCGATGCGACGAAGCAGAGACATGGATGAAGATCCCTTCGGGCCCCAGCGCCGCACGTAGCGTGCCGCAAGGTCATCACAGTCCAGCGCTGCGCGGGTCAGCCCTCAGGCTGTAGCTGCGACCTCACGAATCCTTAGTTCGCCGAGGTACACCGGCAGATTTTACGCTGCCCAGGCTGGCTGGCTATCGCGCAGCAGGACGCTGAGTTTTTCAACGGCCGCCGAACGGATCTGGCTGACGCGCGACTCGGA
>Ga0070730_10002395_pt1 | contig 17027 bp, 15 predicted proteins | sample Coa_R1_3_FD_66447 | JGI IMG/M metagenome (GOLD analysis project Ga0070730, IMG submission 66447) | Surface soil microbial communities from Centralia Pennsylvania, which are recovering from an underground coalmine fire - Coalmine... | ecosystem: Environmental > Terrestrial > Soil > Unclassified ... | reverse complement strand
ATGGCCGTCCCCAATCAGGCGGCCGGGAGACTGCTCGACGGTGGGCGCTTCCGGGCCGCGGCCAGCTCCCTCGGAGGCTCGTCGTGAGATCGCTTGCGCTGCTGTTCGTTCTCCTGCCCGCGTCGCTGAACGCCCGGCAATACCCGTCGTCCCTCTTCGGAGGACTGCACTGGCGCTCGATCGGTCCCTTCCGCGGGGGGCGGACGGTCGGGGCGACCGGGGTCCCGGGCCACCCCAACACGTTCTTCATCGGGGTGAACGACGGCGGAGTCTGGAAGACCGACGACGCGGGGCGCACGTGGATGCCGGTGTTCGACGCCGAGTCGACGGGGTCGATCGGGGCGGTGGCGGTGGCGCCCTCGGCTCCCGACGTCATTTACGTCGGGAGCGGGGAAGGGCTGCAGCGGCCCGATCTGTCGGTGGGCGACGGGATCTACAAGTCGACGGATGGCGGCGCGAGCTGGACCCATCTTGGCCTGCGCGACGGACAGCAGATCCCCGCGGTGATCGTGGATCCGCGCGATCCCAACCGCGTGTTCGCGGCCGTACTGGGTCATCCCTATGGACCGAACCCGGAGCGGGGCGTTTTCCGCTCCACGGATGGCGGGAAGACCTGGGAGAAGGTGCTGTACAAGGACGAGAACACGGGTGCCTTCGACGTGGTGTTCGATCCCTCGAATCCCGGGACCGTCTTCGCGACGCTGTGGGCCGGACGCCAGGCGCCCTGGGAAATCGGGGGCTCGTTCGTCCTTTCGGCCAACAACGGCCTGTACAAGTCGACCGATGGCGGCACCACCTGGCGCCAGATCACCGCAGGGCTTCCGGACGCGGCTGCCGGATTGGGCCGCATCGGACTCGGCGTCTCACCGTCGGACCCGGCCCGGATGTACGCGGTCGTCGGCGCGGATTCCGGAGGCGCGCTCTACCGCTCCGACGACGGAGGCGAGCACTGGCACGCCCAGGACGCCGACCCCCGCATCTGGGGACGTGACGGGGACTTCAACGAAGTGAAGGTGAATCCGAAAAACGCCGACGTCGTGTACGTCGCGAACGTCGTCACGTGGAAATCGACCGACGGCGGGAAGTCGTTCACCGGATGGCGGGGGGCTCCTGGCGGCGACGACTACCACCGGCTGTGGATCAACCCGGACGACCCGAACATCATCCTGCTCGCCGGCGATCAGGGTGCCATCATCACCGAGAACGACGGGCGTACGTGGAGCTCGTGGTTCAACCAGCCGACCGCGCAGTTCTATCACGTCTCGACCGACAACGCCTTCCCCTATCGCGTCTATGGCGGACAGCAGGAAAGCGGCTCGGCGGGAGTGTGGAGCCGCGGCAATGACGGCGAAATCAATTTCCGGGATTGGCATCCGGTAGGCGCCGAGGAGTACGGGTATGTGGCGCCTGATCCGCTGAATCCGAACCTCGTCTACGGCGGCAAGGTCAGCCGCTACGACTGGCGCACCGGCCAGGTCCAGGATGTCTCGCCGGAGGCGGTCCGCTCCGGCAAGTACCGTTGGGTCCGGACGATGCCGGTGCTGTTCTCGCCGGTCGACCCGCACACGCTCTATCTGGGATCCAACGTGCTGTTCAAGACCCGGGATGGCGGAGACCACTGGCAGGTCATCAGTCCCGATCTCACGCGCACGACCTCGGACACGCCGTCCGTGATTCGCGCGTTCGCGGGCCAGGACCCGGAGCACGGCCACCATCGGGGCGTGATCTACACGGTAGCGCCGTCGTTCAAGAAGGTCGCGCTCCTCTGGGCGGGGACGGACGACGGGCTGATGTGGGTGACGCATGATGGCGGCCTGCACTGGGGGAACGTGACGCCGGCAGCACTCACGCCCTGGAGCAAAGTGTCGATGATGGAGGCGTCACACACGGACACCGCGGAGGCGTACGCGGCCGTGAACCGGTTCCGGCTGGACGATCTGCGCCCGCACATCTATCGGACGCGGGACGGCGGGAAGACATGGGCCGAGATCGTGTCCGGCATCCCCGACGACGAAGTCGTGAACGCCGTTCACGAAGATCCGTTCAAGCCGGGATTGCTCTTCGCGGGAACCGAGCGCTCGGTCTATGTCTCCTTTGATGACGGCGATCATTGGCAGTCACTGCGGCTCGATTTGCCCGCGACGGCGGTGCGCGACCTGACCATTCACGAGAGCGATCTGGTGGTGGGAACGCACGGCCGGGGGTTCTGGATTCTCGACGACATGGAGCGGCTGCGAGAGTTCACACCGGCGCTCGCGTCCTCCACGCACCTCTTCCGTCCCGCGACGGCGTATCGGGTGCGTTGGAACAACAACACCGACACGCCCATTCCGCCCGACGAACCCGCGGGGGAGAATCCTCCCGACGGCGCCATCATCGACTACACGTTGGCGGCGGATGCGAAGCGCGTGGAGATCGAGATCCGCGATTCGGCTGACGCCCTGGTCCGGCGATTTGCCAGTGACGACCAGCCGCCCGTCGTCGATGCGGCGGTGAACATCCCCCTGTACTGGATCAGGCCGTCACAGACGCCGGGCACGTCGACGGGCTCGCACCGCGTCGTCTGGGACCTCCACGGTGCACCAGTCGCCGTACTGGACCACGGATATCCGATTTCGGCGGTGGTGCACAACACGCCTCTGGAGCCCCGCGGCCCGCTCGTCCCGCCGGGGCGGTACCTGGTGACGCTCACCGCCGGCGCCACCAAGGTGACCCTGCCGCTCGTGGTGAGGATGGACCCGCGCGTTCCGGTCACCACGGCGGCGCTCAAACGCCAGTATGCACTGGCCACGGGCCTGGCGGCCGACTTGAAACGGGACTCCGACGCTCTCGCGTCGGTCCGCGCGATCCGTGGCCAGCTCGCGGCCCTTCACGCCAATCCCGCGGCCGACTCCCTGAAACCAGCCATCGACTCGGCGGATACCCAGCTGGCAGGGTTCGAGTCGGGCCGGAAGGGGTTGACCGGGTTCAACGGCGATCTCGCCCAGGTCTACGGCATCATCGAGGGCGCGGACGCCGCGCCCACGAGCCAGGCGGAACGCGCGGTGATCGACCTCAAAATCGATCTGGAACGGACCCTCAACCTGACCAGATCCTTCGATCAGTCACGAGTGCCGGCGCTCAACCAGCGGCTCAAGCATGCGGGACTTCCGGCCTTGTCTCTGAGCGCCCGCGATCTGCCGGGGGGTGCAGTGGGGAATGGCGAAGCCGATGAACCGTAGACAGCAGTGACTTAGCGACTTGGCCACTTAGCGACCTAGCGCTTCGCCTCTTGCGGCGCGCCGTATCTTGGGCGCCATGACGACCCCCTCCGCAGCCTATTGGGCGACGAACCTGTATCCCAGTCCCCGCCAGCGACCGAAAACCGACTCTCCTATTCGGGATTTGCCCCAGCGCGCCGCGGGCCGGTTCAAACGCGCACGCGAGGGCATCCGGGCGCTCAAGCATGTCACCGAGCAGGTGGTGTTCCTCGGCACCACCTGGAAATGGGTTTGGATGTACGAGGTCGGCGGCCGGAAGCTCGGATATCTCCACCCGATGCGGTCTGGCGTCAGCGGGACCTTCGTCCTCAACCCGGCTGAAGAAACGGAGCTGGGGCTGGGGGACGGGATTCCACGCGCGGTCCGGCAGGCGGTGAAGGATGGGACCATGGACGCCGGCGTGCGGTGGTGCTGGATGGAGTTCGACGACCTCGAACGGGTGGATGCATTCGTCGAGGTGATCCGTTTCAAGCATCACCTTTTGGCCCGACCGGAATGACGGTGCCCCGCTTGTGTCAGGTTCCCGATAGGCGCTACATTCACGGCGCCCGCTAGCCGTTCACAGGCGCCGACGCCTAGGCGCCGAGGCTTTCCGACTCGACTTGATTTCGCCATCGAGGCCCACGCATTGATGACGATGCACGGAGGGAGCAGGCTCGCGCTCGCGACCGTCCTGCTCATAGGCGCCGGTTCCGCGCTCGCCGCCCAAGCGGCGCCCAGATTCCAAGCCCCTGTCGTGACGGATACGGCCCGGCTCAAGGGCCCCCGCCAACCGATCTTTTTCCGCCACGACATCCACGCCGGTCAAGACCAAATCCCCTGCATGTACTGCCATTACACGGTGAAAGTCTCCACCGAGCCGGGGATTCCGTCGCTGCAGACCTGCATGGGGTGCCATCTGCTCGTCGGCGGCTCGACGCCGTCCCATCAGGCCGAGATCGCGAAGGTCCGAAAGGCCTGGAGCGACAAACAGCCGCCCGAGTGGATCCGCGTGCACGCCCTGCCCGGGTTCGTGCACTTCCCGCATATGCGCCACATCAAGGCTCTCGGGGACAACGCCTGCACGCTCTGTCACGGTGACATCGCGCACACGACCCAGGTCGCGCAGGTCCAGACGCTCCGGATGGGCTGGTGCATCCGCTGTCACGTGGAGAAGAAGGTGACGCGGGACTGCACGGTGTGTCATTACTAGCATGATCAGCGGAGACGACATGGTCGACGGGATGAACCGGCGCCGGTTCCTGAAGGTCCTCGGCGTGACCGGCGGCGGCGCGGCGGTGGTGGCCGGGTGCGGCATCGGCCCGGAGCCCACCGAGCACCTGATCCCTTATCTGGTCCAGTCGGAAGACGAAGTCCCCGGCGTTCCCACGTTCTACGCCAGCACCTGCCGCGAGTGCGCGGCCGGGTGCGGCATCCTGGTGAAGACGCGCGAGGGACGGGCCATCAAGATCGAGGGGAACCCGGCATCGCCGATCAACGCGGGGCGCCTCTGTGCCCGCGGCCAGGCGGCGCTCCAGGGACTCTACAATCCTGACCGGCTGACCGATCCGTTCGCGAAAGACGCGACCGGGAAGCTCGCGAAGATCACCTGGGAAGACGCCATGACGCGCCTCTCGGGCAAGGTGAGGGACGCGAAGGGCAAGGGCATCGCGTTCATCACCGGCCTGGAAGCTTCGAGCTTCGGCGACCTGGTGGATGACTGGATGAAGCAGGTCGGCGGCCGGCACGTCACGTACGAGCCGTTCGCCTTCGAAGCGCTCCGTGAGGGCAATCGCCTCGCGTTCGGGACCGCCGCCATTCCGTCGTACGATTTCGCCTCGGCCAAGTACATCCTCTCGTTCGGCGCCGACTTCATGGAGACCTGGCTGTCGCCCGTGGCGTTCCAGGGCGGTTTCTCCAGCGCTCATGGATTCCAGGCCGGCCGGGATGCGCAGATGGCCAAGTTCGTCGCGGTGAGCCCCCGGATGTCCCTCGAGGGGTTGAACGCGGACGAGTGGATCGCCGTCGTCCCGGGCTCCGAGGGACTCCTGGCGCTCGCCATGGCCTACGTGATCCAGAAGTCCGGTGGTGCTCCGGGCGATGCGGGCCGGCTCTCCGACCTGCTCAATCGTCACCGGCCCGCGCTGGTCGCGGAGGCGACCGGCGTCGATGCGCAGACCATCGAGCGGCTCGCCAGGGAGTTCGGCGGCGCGAAGGGTGGCCTGGCGGTCGCCGGCGGCATGGCCGCCCAGTATCCGAATGGCGCTGAGATCGTCGCGGCGGTCAACATCCTCAACTACGTCGCCGGCAATGTCGGCAAGACGGTGAAGTTCGGCGCCGAGCTGGCGCACGGTCAGGCGGGCTCGTACCGCGAGCTCACGGCCTTGATGGCCGACATGGCCGCGGGGAAGGTCGCGGTTCTGATCACCCACGGGGCCAACCCGGCTTACTCGGTCGGCGGGTTCACCGCCGCCGCCGGCAAAGTGCCGTTCCGGGTGGCGTTCGCGACCATGCTCGACGAGACCGCCAGCGAAGCGGACCTCGTCCTGCCCGATCTGCATCCGCTCGAGCAGTGGGGCGACTCCCGGCCGCGCGCCGGCATCTTCGCCCTCCAGCAGCCCGCGATGCAGCCTGTTCAATCGAACGCCCGGGGCGCCGGCGACGTGGTCGCTTCGCTCGCGGGGAAGACGGGCACGTTCAAGGACTACGTGCAGGCCAAGTGGAAGGCGCCGAAGGGGCAGAGCTGGGCCGATGCCGTGCAGCACGGTGGCGCGTTCGGCGACGCGCCGTCGGCCGGCACCCGCCTCGGCGGCGACGCCCCGAAGATTTTCGCGGGGGCGCCCGCGGCCGCACTGGCGCCGGGCAAGGACGAGTACGCCCTCATCGTCTATCCGCACTACGCCTTGTACGACGGCCGCGGCGCCGACAAGCCCTGGTTGCAGGAGCTCCCGCACCCCGTCTCGAAGATCATGTGGCAGTCGTGGGTGGAAGTGCACCCCGACACCGCGGCCAAGTGGGCGGTCGAGAACGGCGACTATCTCCTGATCAAGACGGCGTCCGGGAGCACGGCACGGGTGACCGCGTGGGTCACGCCCTCGATCCGTCCCGGCGTTCTCGCGATGCCGACGGGGCAGGGACATGCGACCTACGGCCGCTACGCGCAGGGCCGCGACGTCAACGCCTTCGACCTGCTTCCGGCGGATGCCAACACCTACGGCGGCCGGACGTTCTCGGTGCTCGCGAAGGTGGACGTCACCCGCGATCACCGGTACCTCGCGACGCTCGAAGGGGACCCGCGCGAAGGCGGCGAAGGGATCATCGAGCTCCTGACCCTCGGGAAGGCGGCGAGCCTGCACGCGGGCCAGCACCCGTTCGAGGAAGCCGCCTCGCCGGCGTATGCCGACTCGGCGGAAGCCGGTTGGGCCGCCGCCCAGAAGGAGAAGGCGGACCTCGGCGACTATGCGAATCCGACCACCCGCTGGGCGATGGCGATCGATCTGTCCAAGTGCACCGGCTGCTCGGCGTGCGTCACGGCGTGCTATGCGGAAAACAACATTGCCACCGTCGGGGAGGATCTGACCCGGCGCCGGCGCTTCATGCCGTGGATGCGCATCGAGCGGTACTTCAACAAGGGTGAGAACGGAGCCATCCGGGCCGTCACGACGCCGATGCTCTGTCAGCAATGCGGCGAGGCGCCCTGCGAGCCGGTCTGCCCGGTGTTCGCGGCCTACCACACGCCGGATGGCTTGAATGGTCAGGTCTACAACCGGTGCGTGGGCACGCGCTATTGCGCGAACAACTGCCCCTACAAGGTCCGCTTCTTCAACTGGTTCAACTACGCCGAGCGGGGTGGGGAGTACGAGGCGTGGCCGGCGCCGCTCGATTGGCAGCTGAATCCCGACGTGACGGTGCGTGAGAAGGGCGTGATGGAGAAGTGCACCTTCTGCGTCCAGCGCATCCGGTCCGCGCAGCACAACGCGCGGGTCGAAGACCGCACGCTCAAGGACGGCGACATCGTGCCGGCGTGCGCGCAGGGCTGTCCGTCGGACGCCATCGTGTTCGGTGACCTGAACGACCCCACGTCACGGGTTCACGCGCTGAGCGAGGATCCGCGGGGCTACCACGTGCTCCAGGATCTCAATACGAAGCCCGGCATCACCTATCTGGCGCGTGTCATCGCCGGAGCGGAGGCCTGATGGCCCAGACCACGGCTTCCGGCACGTCGGGCGTGCGCGTGACCTACGACTACGTCACCCGCGTCATCCACAAGACGCTGGGGGACCCGACCAAAGGCTACTTCGCGTTGCTCGGCGTCGCGGTCGGCCTGCTCACCATCGGGATCATCTGCCTGCTGTTCCTGCTGCGGTACGGGCTCGGACTCGCGGGCTATTCGCACCCGGTGTACTGGGCGGTCTTCATCACGTGCTTTGTGTTCTGGGTCGGTATCGCGCACTCGGGCACCCTGATCTCGGCCATCCTCTTCCTGTTCCGGTCGGCGTGGCGCACCGCGGTGTACCGTGTGGCGGAAGCGATGACCGTCTTCGCGGTGATGACCGCCGGCCTCTTTCCGCTGATCCACATCGGCCGCCAGTGGTACTTCTACTGGCTGGTGCCGTATCCCAACGAGCGGGGACTCTGGCCCAACTTCAAATCGCCCCTGATCTGGGACGAGTTCGCGATCGGCACGTACTTCACGGTGTCGACCTGCTTCCTCATCATGGGGTTGATCCCGGATATCGCGGCGGTGCGCGATCTCGCGACCGGCTGGCGGAAGAAGCTGTATGCGCTGACGTCGCTGGGCTGGCGCGGCACCAACGAGCAGTGGCGGCACTACTCCCGCGGCTATCTGTATCTGGCGGCGCTGGCCACTCCCCTCGTGCTGTCGGTGCATAGCGTCGTGTCCTGGGACTTCGCCATGGCGCAGGTCCCGGCCTGGCACGAGACCATCTTCGCGCCGTACTTCGTCGCCGGCGCCATTTACTCGGGCGTCGCGATGGTGATCTCCCTCCTGGTGCCGATCCGGAAGCTCTTTCACCTCGAAGAGGTGGTGACCATCCGGCACTTCGAGAACCTCGCGAAGCTCTGTTTGCTCACCGGCATGATCGTCGGGTTCGCGTACGCCACCGAATACTTCATCGCCTGGTACGGCGGCCCGACCCCCGAGCACAAGGCGTTCTACTATCGGGCCTTCGGGCCGTTCTGGTGGGCCGGCTGGACCATGAACGTCTGCAACTGGTTCCTGCCCTGGATCCTGTGGTTCAAGAAGGTCCGGACCAACCTGACGGCGCTCTTCGTCATCTCGATTTTCGTGAACGTCGGGATGTGGTTCGAGCGGTTCACGCTGATCGCGATCCACCTCGCCGGTGAGCCCTTCGAGCCGTTCGTGAAGGCCGGCTACAACCCGACCTGGGCCGACTGGGGCATCATGGCCGGCTCGTTCGGCTGGTTCTTCATGTGGTTCCTGCTCTTCGTGAAGAACTTCCCGGCCGTGTCGATCTCGGAAGTGAAAGAAGTGCTGCCGCCGCCGGTGCGGAGCGGGAAGGGGGCGCACTGATGATGAACCCCCTGAAGGAGCTCTTCGGCGGCGCCATGACGCCCGGTGTGCTGGGCGTTTTCGGGCACCTCGACGATACCGCTCGTGCGGTCAAGGATCTCAAGGCCGACGGCCGCGAGGACTTCACCGTCTTTTCGCCGGTGCCGCGCCACGAGCTCGAGGATGCGATCGATCGTCCCAACAGCTCCGTACGGATGTATACCCTCATCGGCGGCATCGCGGGGTGCTCCATCGGTGCCTGGATCACGCTCTACATGTCGTGGGACTGGCCCACCCAGGTGGGTGGCAAGCCGATCGGGTCCATCCCGCCGTACGTCGTGATCATGTTCGAAATGACGGTGCTCTTCGGAGCCTTGAACACCCTCGTGGGAGTTGCGTTGAACGCGCTGCGTGCCGCCCGCCGGGAAGGCACCATCCCGTACGACCCCCGCTTCTCGAACGACAAATTCGGTGTGTTCGTGCCGTGCGGACCGGACAAGGCGGGCGCCACCGAGGCCTGGCTGAAGCAGCACGGGGCCGAGGAGGTGCGCCGTGCGTAAGGTGCTGCCGGTGCTCGCGGGCGCGTTGCTCCTCGCCGCCTGCAACCCCGACGACGCGGTGCATCACGTCGGCTGGTTCGCGACCATGCGCCATCAGCGGAGCATCAAGCCGTACGCCATGCCGCGCCTGCCGGCCCCCGGGACCATCCCGGTGACCGGGCACGATCCCGACTCGCTGTCCATGGCGGACGCCGACAAGCTGACCAATCCGCGGACGCGGACCTCGGAATCGCTGAACCAGGGCAAATGGGTCTACCAGACGTATTGCCAGGTTTGCCATGGCGAGGCCGGGCGCGGGGATGGGCCCGTATCGACGGCGGGTGGCGGGCCGTTCGTCGGCGTCCGCTCCCTCGTGACGGACACGCTGGCCCGAAAGCCCGACGGCTACATCTACGGCGTGCTGGTCTACGCGCTGCCGATGGGGCGGGGACTGATGCCCCGGTATGGAGACAAGGTGCGGGGGACTGACCGCTGGGACGTGGTGAATTACATCCGCTCCCTCCAGGAACAAGCCCGGGGGGCCAAGTGAGCGCCGTGGCCACGATCAATCGCGCGGAGATCGTTCAGAAGGCCCGCGAGGCGCCGGTCGCCCGCTTCCGGATGGTTGGAGCGGTGCTCGCCATCGCGGGCGCAGCCGTCCTGATCGGCGGACTTCTCACCGGGCACGCCGCCCAGGTCTGGCACGCGTACCACTTCAATTTCCTGTTCTGGACCTCCACGGCGCAGGCCCTGATCATCTTCGCCGCGACCCAGAAGCTGGCCAAGGCCCACTGGGCCGGCGTGATCATCCGGTTCGCCGAAGCGGCTGCCGGCTTCCTGGTACTGGCGCTGGTGTTGTATCTGGGCTTGATCGTCGGCCGCGAGTATCTGTTCAAGACTCTACCCGTGGACCGGCCGCAAGTCGGGTTCTGGTTCGGCGGCACGTTCCTCTTCGTCCGGAACTGGCTGTTGCTCGCGCTCATGGCCTGGCTGTCGTGGCGGTTTGTGCGGCGGGACATGGCGCCCGACGTCGCGGAGCTGACGACGGGCGTGCCGGCAACGGATGATGTGATCTCCAAGGGTCTGGTCAGCAAGGACGCGGCGATCCTGATCGTCACCTGGGCCTTCGCGTACTCGATCCTCGGCTTCGACTTCATCATGTCACTGGCGCCGCGCTGGATCTCCAATCTGTTCGGCGCGTTCTTCTTCATGGGGTCGTTCCTCACGGCGCTCATGTTCCTCTCCGTGCTCCTGCATTGGATGCGCGGGGCCATGAAACTCGAGAATCTGATCACCCCCAAGCAGCGGCACGACCTGGGCAAGCTGGCCTTCGGTTTCACGGTCTTCTGGGGTTACCTCATGTGGGCCCAGTTCCTGGTGATCTGGTACGGCAACCTGCCCGAAGAGACCTACTTCATCTTCTACCGGCTCTGGGGGCCATGGCGCGCCGTGGGCACCGCCGTGTTCCTCATGGTCTTCGTGATCCCGTTCATCGGGCTGCTCGGCGTGAAGCCCAAGAAGACACCATCGACCTTCGTGCTCTTCGCGCTGATCTCGGTGGCCGGCGTGTGGCTCGAGCGGTACCTCGAGGTGGTCCCGTCGCTGACGCCCGGGCAAGGACCCAGCCTGGGCCTGCCTGAGTTCGGTGCGCTGGCGTTCTTCGCCGGCCTGTTCCTGCTGGCGTACGGGTGGTTCGCGGGCAAATACCCGATGATCTCGCCGCGTCTGGCGGTGGACACGCTGGAGCGGGAGCAGCACTAGCGAGAGGTCGCGGTCCGGCACAGGGGGGGCTCTGGCTCAGGCTGGAGCCCCCTGTAGTTTCAGGCGTATCATGAGGGATTCCATGTTTGATGCTTCGCGGGGGGACGCATGAACAAAATCTTGTTCGGGCTGCTGGGAGCCGGCGTGGCGGTTGGCGTGGCCTGCTCCAATCCGACCGGCAATGGGAACGGCTGCGGTGGGAATGGGGCGAACGTCGTGGTGATCACCGCCCACGACAACCACACGTTCACGCCCCAGAACGCCACGGTAAGTACGGGTCAGCAGATCTGTTTCCAGAACCTTGGCACGGTCGTCCACACGGTGGACCCGGACTCGGGGGTGAACGCCGACTCGATATGGTTCCAGAACTATTCATCGTCAGAGGCCCTGCCGCCCAACTTGCCCTACCAGATCACCTTGCCCGTCGGCAACTACAACTATCATTGCCACATACACGGCGCCCCGGGGTCCGGCATGTACGGAACGATCGCGGTTCGATGAGCCCTCGGACTTGGGCGTTGTTGACGCTCGCCGGTGCCCTCGTGGGTTGCAAATCGGCGACTGCGAATGGCGCCGCCCACTCGCTCACGGTGAGTGTGCGCGACAACACGTTCTCCCCGAAGGTGGACAGTATCAGCGCGGGAGACACCGTGACCTTCACCTGGCAGGGCAGTCAGCTGCATGACCTGGTCTTCCAGGACAGCACCGTCGGCAACGTGACGCCACCGCAGTCGACCGGGTCCGCCAAGCGCGGGTTCGCCCTTCCCGGGATCTACGTCTACCGCTGCACCCTCCATTCGTCCGACTTCAACACGGGATCCATGATCGGCACCATCGCGGTTTATTGACCTAGCCGTCTACCCGTCTAGCCGTCTAGGTTTGTCGTATGACCGACAGCCTCGAATCGTTCCGCCACTTCCGCGAAAAAATGAACGCGGCCATCCTGGCCGCCGGCAACACCACCATCAACCGCTTCTTCGCCCTCGACACCCGGACCTATGAGGCTGGGGCGCTTCCGGTCAAGACCAAGGAGCTCCTGGGGCTGGTGGCGTCGATGGTCCTGCGCTGCGACGACTGCGTGACCTACCACGTCATCCGGTGCCGGGAAGAAGGCGTCAGTGATGCCGAATTTCAGGATGCGTTCGCCGTGGCGCTGGTGGTGGGAGGGTCCATCGTGATCCCGCATCTCCGCCGCGCCGTTGCCCGGCTGGAAGAGCTCCCGCCCGCGTGAATCTCTGGGCCAAGGCGTGCGAGATGGCCCGTGCCGGCGCGCGGGGGGCGTTGGCCACGATCGCGGACACCTCGGGATCCACGCCCGTGCCGGCCGGCGTGAAGATGCTGATCGGGGAGGCGGATCGCCTGACAGGCTCGATCGGCGGTGGCTGTGTGGAGGGGGATGTCATCCAGGTGGCGATCGACGCGCAACGGTCCGGGCATCCGGCGCTGGTCACGCACCACCTGAACGCCGACCTCGCCGGGGACGTGGGGCTCTCCTGTGGCGGCACCGTGCGCATCTTCGTCGAACCGCTCTCGACGGACCCGAGGTACGTGGAGGCGCTCGCGGCCGCGGCCACGGCCGCGCTGGGACAGGTGACCACCGCCGTGGACTGGTCGAACGGGCCGCACAAGACATTCATGCCCGTGCCTGCCGTGGCATCCCCCGTTGCGGGGGCCCACATCTCGGATGACGAACGCTTTGTGGTCGAGCGCCTGGTGCCGGCACCCCGGCTCCTGGTGTTCGGAGCCGGGCACGTTGGTGCTGCCATTGCCCGCGCGGCGGGCGCCGCCGGGTTCCGGGTGACGATCACCGACGATCGCCCCGAATTCGCCGATGCCGCCCGTTTTCCGGGCCTGGACGTCCACGCCCTGCCTCCAGATCGCGTGTTGAGCGAGTTCGCGCCGGGGCCCGCCGACGCCGTCGTCGTCGCGACGCGCGGCCACCGGAACGACGCGGAGATCCTGGACCAGCTGGCGCGAATGACGGTCGGGTATGTGGGGTTGCTGGGCAGCGCCCGGAAGCGCGCGGTGATCCTGAAAGCCCTCGGCGCCGCCGGCGCGCCGGCTGATGCCCTGGCGGCGGTCCGGGTGCCGGTGGGACTGGAGATCGGAGCGGTGACGCCCGAGGAGATCGCGGTCAGCGTCACCGCGGAGCTGATCGCCTGGCGGCGATTGCCCTCTACCGGACCCGGTCGAGCAGCTTGAGCAGGGAGTCGGGCGCGAGAGGTCCGGAGATCCGAACCTGCAGACGCCCCACCGCTTTCTGGAGTGGATTTCGCGAGTAACCGTAGCCCATGGCCTCCACGGCCGAGTCCAGGGGCGACTGCAGCAGCTGGATGATGGTTCCATCCGCCACTTCCTGCTCCACCATCACTTCGTTCGGCACCTTGGGGTTCTGGAGAATGTCGCGTACTGGAATCCCCGGGATACTGGCAACGTCGGTGCCCAGAGCCCTCCGCGCCGGCTCGGCGGCAATCGCGGTCCACGTCGTTCCGATGGCACGGCGTTCCGCTGGCCGCGCCAGGTCCGCCGTTTCCCCAAGCGGCGGGGCTGCCGCGGATGGCGTGATGGCGACGGTCGCGGGCGGGATGGGTGCGGGGGCCGCGCCCCGGAGGGCAGGACGTCCGGCGTTCTCGATTACCCCAGGCTTCACGACCGGCACGAGGCTCGATTCGGCCGCGACGCCGACTGAATCCTCATTGGTCTTCGCCGTTTGCAGACGGGAGGCGCGCGAGCGATACAGGGTCGCCGGAGCGGCAGCGTTCTGGCGTGATGCGGCGGCCGCCGAATCAGCGGGAACCAGGGCCGCGACCTGCTTGGTCTCATCTACCGCATTCCCAGTCCCCTGGGGCGTCGGCCGCAGCAGCCATCCGGTGACGAACGCCAGCGCGATGGACGCGGCCCACGCGGCCGGTACCACAAACCGGGGCCGCCGACGCACCGCCAGCATGGGTGCGGGGGCCGGACGGTGTGTGTGGCCGGCGGGGAGCTCCGCGAGCGTGAGGAGCCGGTCGGCGCGCTCGAGGAGTCCGCGCTCCTCCGCCAAGCGATCCCGGCAGGTGGTGCATCCGGCCAGATGAGTCTCGAGCTGAGCGCGCTCCGCGCCGGGCAGCTCGCCGTCCAAGTAGGCGTGAAGGGTGCCTTCGTCAACGTGCGACACGGACGTCCTCACTTCCCGATCCATAGGCTTCGACCAGACGGCGGCGCGCGCGTGCCAGCGTGGTGCCGACGGCGGTGCGGGCGAGGCCGGTCTGCGCCGCGATCTCGTCGTACGAGAGTCCGGCATCCCAGAGGAGCAGCACCTCGCGGTCTCGTGGGGTCAGCTGATCCAAGGCTTCACGCACCCGGCGCCGGCGCGCCTCGTCATCGAGGATCTCTTCAGGTGAAGGTCGATGGTCCTGCGGCTCCGCGGCGAGGAGCGTGAGGTGCCGGCGCTCGCGCGCCGCCTTGCGGGCCTCGTCACGCGCCATGTTCGCGGCCACGACGAAGAGCCAGCCCCGCGGGTTCTCGGGACGGTGCGCCAACGCGCGGGAGAACGCCTCCTGCGCGAGGTCCTCCGCCCGCTCGGCGTCCCATACCTTGCGGTACAGGAAGCGCACCAGGGCGGGGTAGGTGGTGCGATAAACGTCCGCGAGATCGTCCGGCATCGACGCTCAGGGGCCAGGGTAGCGCAGCCAACGAACAGGACTTGTGAGACACCTAGAGAGACGCCGGCCGGGCCGACAGTTGCACACTACCCCGCGGCGCACTGGTTGGCGCCGGCCTCCAGGATGTCGATATCGGCGTCCGAGAGCTCCAGGAGGCCCAGGTTGGCGAGTTTGATGGTGCGGTAAGTCTCAGGAGGAGGCGGAGTTCGAGATACCCAGTCCAGGAATTCCCGTTCGGCGGGGATGGCGAGCGCCACGTTCTCCTTGCGCAGGACATCCAGGGTCCGAGAGATGGACCGGTCCCCGGCGCGCTCGCTTTCGGACGAATAGTGCCCTGGGAGGATGAGGCGATCGGAGGGCCAGCTCCGCGAGCGCTCGAGGGTCTTCCAGAGGATCGGTGCCCACTCGTCGGCACGACCGCCCAGATCGGGGCGGCCCAGGGAGCGGACGAAGATGAAGTCGCCGGTAAAGGCGGGGCCTCCGGCGGCGACCAGCGTCATGCTGCCGAGCGTGTGCCCGGGAGTGTGCTCCACCCGGAGGTTGCTGTTGCCGAACGCGATCACGTCGCCATCGCCGACGGCGTTCACGTCCATCCGGGCCGGGGTGCCGTCGTAGGGTGAGCGGGTGTCGGCTTCGTGCAGGAAGTAGGGGACACCCCAGCGCTTCGCGGCCATCCGGGCGCCGCTGACATAGTCGGCGTGCGCGTGGGTGTCGATCACCGCGCGGGGCGTCAGTCGCTCCGCCTTGAAAATCGCCTCGTACGGTTCGAGGTGGCGAGCGGCGTCGATGACGACGGCTTCGCCGTCCGAACCGAGGACGTAACTCAGCGCCCCCTTGCCCACCCGGTCGAGTTGTATCAGGTGCGAGAGCCCCGAGGGCGCGGGGAGGGCGCGGGGGATGAGGACCTGCTCCCAGGCCGCCATGCCGCCGGTTACGGAGAACGCGGTGACCCCATGCTCCATCAAAAAGCGCGTGGCCCGCTGACTCGAGTTGCCATGTCCGCAGATGACCGCGATGGGGGCGCCGGTGTCGAGCCCGAGACCGTCCAGCGTGGGCATGGCGTAGAGCGTCGAGCCCTTGAGGTTCTTGAACGCCAGCTTTTCCCCCAGCGTCACTCGACCGGAGGTGAGGCGCTCGGGGGCGCGGACGTCCAGGACCTGGACCGGCTCGCCCGAGTCGAGGCGACGGGCGAGATCTTCCGGTGCGAGCTGGGGAACGGCTGGAGGGGTCACGCGCATAGTGTCGCCGGAGGCGGCTCGAATTGCAACCGCCTCCGGATCTGCTACGGCTGCCCTAGTTGACGGGGACGATGGCTCCCACCATCAGGGAGGTGACCGAGAGGGGCGGCTCATGCCACGCGCGCTGCCGGGCCAGGATGATATGGCTGAGTTCGAGGCGACCGTCCCAGGCGCCGGCGAGTTTGAACTCGTAGCCGCCCTGCACGCTCAAACCCGTGAGGCCGACCATCGGTGTTCGGGTGGCTTTCTTCGTGACCTCGACGAGACCCGCTCCGCCATACCAGCCACCCCCAAGAGCGAGGTTGAGGTGCGTCGCGAGGGCCCCGGTCGCATAGGTGAATCCGTTGTAATGGGTCCGGTGCAGTTCGAACCCCGGCTCGAGTGTGAGCCGGTCTGAAAGAGGGATGGTTACAAAGAACGCCGGAGGCGAGACGAAGGGCGCTTGAGTGCCGCTGCCCGGAACGGACAGTTGCAGTTGATCCGACCCGTTGGTGATGTGCTCGTCGGATAGCCCTCCCGCGATTCCCAAACGGATCCCCCGGTGCGTGTGGCGGGCATCGCCGCCGACGGTGCGGCTCGCCGGCGTTCCGTCGAGCGGCGCCGAGAATCCGAGCATCAAGGAGTAGGCATTCTGCGCCACGGCGACCCTGGTCTTCCCCCAGAATTGCGCCTGCGCTTCTGCCCTGCCGTCGATGACACTGGTGAGATGGAAGCGAGCGCCCAGCCCCGCCTGAGCACCGACGCTGTACCCTGACGTATTGGTCACCCCGTTGCCCCCCGCCTGGCGTACGAGGACGCCACCCACGGCTCCGTAGAAGGTCGACGTGATGAGGTAATCCGCTCTGAGTCCGAGTTGGACGTGTGTGCCCCAGAAGAAGAGGTTACTCGAAAGTCCCACGGTGACTGACGGCTCGAGGGCGAGCCGCCCGGACATGGGCACAATCAAGTAGAGGGATGGGGGTGTGGGGAGGGCGGTTCCGTCCGAGAAGCCGGGAAGATGCAGCTCCGAGTCGAAGAACTTCGTGCCCGCATACTTGATGTACGTAAACCCGCCTTCGAGGCCGAGGGCGGTT
>Ga0070730_10002394_pt1 | contig 17028 bp, 15 predicted proteins | sample Coa_R1_3_FD_66447 | JGI IMG/M metagenome (GOLD analysis project Ga0070730, IMG submission 66447) | Surface soil microbial communities from Centralia Pennsylvania, which are recovering from an underground coalmine fire - Coalmine... | ecosystem: Environmental > Terrestrial > Soil > Unclassified ... | reverse complement strand
CGGTCGGCGTCGGACATCATGGGCGGAAGCCTTTTTCGATCAGTGACAGGCCGCCGCGAGTACGACGGTTTCAGTGGGACATTCGCCGGCTGACGGCTGCCGGCCGGACAGCAGGACGGCCGGCGGACAGTTTTCCGACGAGCGCACGCTGATCGGATCGCCGGACGCAAAACCCTTGCCGCGGCAGACATTGGTCGCGGCCACACGGCAATCCGGCGCGCCGTTCGGCGCCAGCGGACAAAGCGCGCGTACCTCGACGACGCGGGTCCCGGGAATGCGGCCGATTGCGGTCACCGCGTCCTTGGTGGCTTCGGCGGCGTTGCGCATGGCATTCTGCGTGGCATTCGCCGCGTCCCTGGCCGCTTCGTTGGGCAGAGGCGGCGGAGCTGGCAGAGGGGGCGGAACTGGCGGAGGCGGCAGCGCACCGAGCTTGCCGCGGGCGTCGTCCAACCAGCGGCCCAGTTCGCTGATGAAGCCGGGTTTTTCCCCGCCGGCCTGAGCCGGAAGCGCCGATCCGGGAGCCGACTGCGCCTGCGGTGCCGGCACGGCCGGTTGCTGGGCGGGCGCCGGCGCCACGGCTTGGCCCCATGCGGCGGACGACGTCAGCGCCGCAAGCGCAACGGCAGCCAGTGCTGCACGGCAGCGCGGCCGATGCTTTGCCGTGATCGGCATGGTTCGATCGCCCACCCTCAAGGCGCCGAAACCCGACGCCCGCGACGTACAAAATGGTTGCTTCCCGCGTCCCCGCCCGAAGCAGCCGGAACCGTGGCCAGTAAATTAGGCGGTAACATGGTCACAAAGACCGCAATCCGCCCCAAAGCCAAGGAAGCCGGCAGCCGGCAGCCGGCAAAGCCGCTGATACTCGGGTTACTGCTTCGCTCGGTGAGTTTCGCGCCAGCGCGACCAGACGAACCAGGCAACGCCGGCAATGAGCGCGCCGACGATGACAACGTCGAACTCATGAAACAGCCGGCGCAAGGTAGGATCGCTGTCCCAGCGCGCGCCAAGCAGCATACCCACATAAGCCAGCGCGAAGCACCACGGCCACGAGCCGACGAACGAATAGATCTGAAATTTCAGCATCGGCATGCGGGCGAGCCCGGCCGGAAACGAAATGAACGTGCGGATCACCGGCAGCAGGCGGCCAATGAAGACCGTGACAGCACCGTAGCGGCCAAAGAATTGCTCGGCCCGGTCGAGTTCGACCGGACGGATCAGCACGTAAGCGCCCCAGCGCTCAATGACTTTGCGGCCGCCTTGCGCCGCCACCACGTAGGCGATGGTCGAGCCGAGATTGCAGCCGAGCGCCCCCGCGGTGGCGGCGCCGACCAGGCTGAAGCGCCCGAGCGAGACCAGATAGCCGGCAAACGGCATGATGATCTCGGATGGCAGCGGAATGCAGGCCGACTCGATCGCCATCAGCACGACGACGCCGAGATAGCCGCCGGCCGAGATCACTGCGACCACCCAGGACGCGAGCAGAGAAATGATGTGTTCGAGCATTACGGGTCTTTGCTTATGAGATGATTTCGGTCGGGGCCACCGCCGCGAACTCCTTCTCCCCGAAGGGAAGAGGTGAAATAAGCGCGGCGCGCGGCAGTGATCTAACCGATGATGCTAATCAAAGCCAGGACGGGAGAAAGCGCATCAGCGCCGTTTGCGCGCTCGGCGGCCTTCGAGCACGACGACCTTGCGTCGGGCGGAATCGTCCACGAGCTTCTTCGGCACCTTCTCGGCGATGCCGAGGAGCCGCTCGCGGCGGTCCATTTCCTTCCAGACGTCGTCGGGTCGGATGCCGGTCGCCACCCACAGGACGACCAGATTGTAGATCAGGTCGGCGCTCTCGCGGATGACCGCGTCGCGGGCGCCGTGCATGGCGTCAATCACGACCTCCACGGCCTCCTCGGCCAGCTTCTTCGCCATCTTGCTGCGACCCGAGCGCAGCAGGCGGGCGGTCCGCGAGGTCGACGGATCGTCATGCCGGCAGTCGAGCGTCGCCTGATAGAGGCGGGAAATCGAATCAGTCATGGCGGTAAGCACAATAGCGCGATCTTGTCGCGATTGTGTTAATGCCGCGGCCCGGCCACGGTTTCTTTACCGTTCATTCGTCCGCCGCCAGCAGGCTGGCGTTGCCCCCGACTGCGGCGGTGTTGACGGTGAAGACCTGCTCGGTGGCGAAGCGGCGCAGGTAATTCGGCCCGCCGGCCTTGGGGCCGGTCCCCGACAATGCGGTGCCGCCGAACGGCTGAGTGCCGACCACGGCGCCGATCATGTTGCGGTTGACGTAGATGTTGCCGTGCGGCAGCCGCGCGGCGATGCGCTCGACAGTAAGGTCGATGCGGGAGTGGATGCCCAGCGTCAGCGCCGTACCGTTGCCGGCGATGTCGTCGAGCAGCGCATCGAGCTCATCGGCGCGCCAGCGCGCCACGTGCAGCACCGGCCCGAACACTTCTTCCTTGAGGTCGCCGGCACGGTCGAGCGCGATTACGGTCGGCGCGACGTAAGTGCCACGGCGCGGCAGGGACTGCCCGGCATCCCACCGGAAGCGCACGCGGCCGGCGCGCTCCATGCCGGCGATCCAGTCTTCGAGTTTCGATTTGGCCTCGGCGTCAATGACCGGACCCACATGGGTCGACGGCTCACGCGGGTCGCCGACTTTCAGCTCGCGCGCCGCACCGATCAGCATGTCGAGGATGCGGTCGGCGACGTCGTCCTGCAGGCAAAGCAGCCGCAGCGCCGAGCAGCGCTGGCCGGCGGAGCGGAACGATGACGCCACGACATCGTCTACCACCTGTTCGGGCAACGCGGTGGCATCGACGATCATGGCGTTGATGCCGCCGGTCTCGGCGATCAGCGGCACAATCGGTCCGGCCTTGGCGGCGAGCGCCCGCCCAATCACGCGGCCGACCTCGGTCGAGCCGGTGAACGCCACGCCGGCCGTGCGCGGATCGGCGACCAGCGCTTCGCCAACTTTGCCGCCGCCGGGAGCGAGATGAAGCGCCGACGCCGGTATGCCGGCCGCATGCAACAACGCGATGGCGCGCGCAGCGACGAGCGGCGTCTGCTCCGCCGGTTTCGCCACCACCGTGTTGCCGGCGGCGAGTGCCGCAGCGACCTGGCCGAGGAAAATGGCGAGCGGGAAATTCCAGGGGCTGATGCAGACGAACACGCCACGGCCGCGATAGCGCAGCACGTTGCTCTCGCCGGTCGGGCCCGGCATGGTTTGGTCGGCCAGTGCAGCGCGCGCCTGCGCGGCGTAATAAAGACAGTAATCGATCGCCTCGCGCCATTCGGCGAGCGCGTCGTCGAGCGTCTTGCCGCCCTCGTTCTGCAACAACGCCAAGAGCGGCCCGCGATCCGCTTCGAGCCGTTCGGCGGTGCGTTCGAGAAGCCGTGCGCGCTCGGCGCCGGGCGTAGCCTGCCATTGGGCATAACCCGCTGCCGCAGCGGCCATTGCAGCCTGCGCCGTTGCGGCACCGGCCTCACGCACCGCACCGATGCGCTCGCCGTCGATCGGCGACGACACGTCGCGCTTGGCACCGTCGCGGGCGATGCCATCGATCAGCGGCGCCGCTTCGGCGGCTGCCATACCGGCGCGGATTTCGACAAGGAGCGCTTCGAGACTTAAGCGCTCACCGAATTCGACGCCGGCGGAGTTACGGCGCTCCGGCAGATAAAGATCGCGCGGCAGCGGGATGTTGCGGTTGCGCGCCACGCCGGCATCGACGATGCGTCGTTCCGGCCGGCGCAAAATCTGCTCGATCGGCACGCTCGGGTCGGCCGCGACCGACACGAACGACGAATTGGCGCCGTTCTCCAAGAGCCGGCGCACCAGATAAGCCAACAAATCGCGGTGGCCGCCGACCGGCGCATAGATGCGGCAGGCGGCGTCCGGCAATTCGGCGCGCAGCGTGTCGTACAGCGCTTCGCCCATGCCGTGCAGCCGCTGAAACTCAAAACCCTCGGCGCCGCCGGCGTCCTCGATGATGCCGGCGACCGTGAGCGCATTATGGGTGGCGAACTGCGGAAACAATGCCGGCCGCGCCGCCAGCAGCTTTTTCACGCAGGCCATGTAGCACAGGTCGGTCACGGCCTTGCGGGTGAACACCGGATAGTCGGCGAGCCCGCGTTCCTGGGCGCGCTTGATCTCGCTGTCCCAGTACGCGCCTTTGACCAGCCGCACGGTGAGGCGGCGGCCGGTCGCCGCGGTAGTATCTTTGATCCAGTCGATGACGGCCAGCGCGCGCTTCTGATAGGCCTGCACAGCGAGCCCGAAACCGTCCCAGCCGGCCAGCGCTGCATCGCCAAGCACGGCGGCGATTATGTCCAGCGACAATTCGAGCCGGTCCGCCTCCTCGGCATCAATAGTGAACTGCAGGTCGTGCTGCTTGGCGAGCCGCGCCAGTGCGCCGACGCGCGGCACCAACTCGCCGAGCACGCGTTCGCGCGAGATCGCTTCGTAGCGCGGGTGCAGTGCCGACAGCTTTACGGAAATGCCGGGCCGCCCCGACGGCACCGCATTGCCGGCGTGGCGGCCGATCGCGTCGATCGCGGCCGCGTAGGCGGAAAAATATTTTTCCGCGTCGGCCGCGGTGCGCGCGGCTTCGCCCAGCATGTCGAACGAATAGCAGAACTCGGCGTGCGAGCGGGCGCGCTGCAGCGCCTCTTCGATGGTCTGGCCGAGCACGAAATGCGCGCCGATGAGCCGCATGGCCTGGCGGGTCGCCGCACGCATCGCCGGCAGACCGATGCGGCGGACGATGGCGTCCAAAATGCCATGCGGCGTCTCGCCCGGATGAATGACGCGGGCGGCCACGCCGAGCGTCCAGGCCGACGCCGACACCAGTACCGCCGTGGCTTTCACGTCGCTGTCGAGCCAGCGCCCGGCGGCGAGCTTGTCCTCGATCAACCGGTCGGCCGTCGCGGCGTCGGGGACGCGCAACAAGGCCTCGGCCAGCACCATCAGCGCCAGGCCCTCCTTGGTCGAGAGCGAGTAGGCGTGCAAAAAGTCTTCGACGCCGCCGAGACCGGTTGCCCGCGCGCGAATCGCCTCGACCAGACGCCGGGCGCGCGCATCGACGCGGGCTTCGGCGGCCGGCTCGCGCCGGGCTTCGGCGAGCAGCGCGGCAGCGAGTTGCTCGTCAGGCGGCGCGAACGGCGCTTGAAATGGTGTCAGGCCCGCAACCGCGCTCAGCATCGCACGCTCCGACGACGTCCGCGCCGCCGCATTGAAGCGGCGCGCGGAAAGCCGTTCGACATGATATCGCGAATGGGCCGGCCGTTTGCCAGCCGCTCAGCCCGGCGTTCGGTCCTAAATCAGCCCGCGGCGGCGCGCTGCAGCGCCGCCACATCGAACTTCTTCATCGCCATGACGGCACTGATGATGCGTTCGCGCTGTTCGCCTTGCGCGTTGGTGATCAGCTGCGGCAGCGCCGCGGGCACGATCTGCCACGACAGGCCGTAGCGGTCCTTGAGCCAGCCGCACTGGCCCGGCTTGCCGCCGTCCGACAGTTTTGACCAGAAGCGGTCGATCTCGTCCTGGCCGTCGCACATCACCTGAAACGAGACCGCTTCGCTGAACTTGAATTGCGGACCGCCGTTGAGCGCGGTGAAGGTCTGGCCGGCGATCTCGAATTCGACCACCATGACCGAGCCCGGCGCCTTGCCGTGGACGTCCTGCCCGGCCTTGCCGTAACGGCTCACCTGTTTGATGCGCGAATTGTCGAACACCGCGGTGTAAAAATTCGCCGCTTCCTCGGCCTGCGTGTCGAACCACAGGCATGCGGTGATTTTCTGCGTAATGCTGGCCATGACGTTCCTTTTGGGCTACGCGCGTTGGAGATACGCCTCGAGCTGCTCGAACGAGCCGCTCCAGCCGCCGCGCATGCCGTCGTGCGCGGCGTCAAAGGTGTTCTGCTCCTCGGCGGTAGCGTCGAGCGGCGACCAGCGCAGCGTGAGCCTGGTCTTGCCGGCGCCGATGTCCTCGAACGTGACGGTGGTCAGAAGCTTGAGCGGCCAGGTCGCGCTCAGCGGATGCCGCGTCAGTCCGCCAGCCTCATCGGAGAACGAATGCTGCCAGGCCAGGCGCTGCGGCGGCACGACCTCGCGATAAATGAACTTCGCCCACATCACCGGCCCGTCGCCGGTGCGCAGTGCGCCGTGATAGGTGCCGCCGACGCGAAGATCCATTTTGGAAGAGACCACGGTTGAGCCCTTCGGCCCGAACCATTCCTTCATGCGCTCCGGCTCGGTGAAGCACCGCCATACTTTTTCGCGCGGCGCACCGAACACGCGGCTAATGACAAAGTCGCTCTTTGCTGCAGTCGTCATATTCCCCTCCAGCCGCGCTATTGCGCCGCTATGACGAACCAGTGCACGCCGAATTTGTCGACCAGCATGCCGAAACGCGGCGAGAAAAAGGTCTTGGTCAGCGGCTGCGTGACCTGGCCGCCGTCGACCAGCGCATTGAACAGCCGGTCTGCATCGGCTTCATCCTTGGCGTTGAGGGCCAACGCAAAACCCTCGAATTTCGGCTGCCCGCTGTTGCGGCCGTCCGATGCCAGCACCATCGTATCGCCGACCTGAAAACTTGCGTGCATGACCTTGTTGGCGGAGACCGGATTGATCCCCGTCTGGTCCGGCGCGTCCTTAAAGCGCATCACCATACCGACCTGGGCGCCGACGGCGTGCTTGTAGAACTCCAGCGCCTCGTCGCAGCGGCCGTCGAAGAACAGATACGGTTGAACGTCCATGGCACTCTCCTTTCTCTCGTGTCTGATCGAAGTCCTCTCCGATCGGCCCATCTTCCTCCTTGGTCCAGGAATTCACCACGGTTTCATCGTGGCAGCACAGAAACGCGTAGAGCATCGGCGTCCACCCCTTCGTTACGACAAGGACGAACGACTATGCTCTAATCCGACAGCGTGTCGAAAATTTTGCGCGGGGTTCCGTACGAGCAGCTAAAACATTGGCGCTCCGCCCGTTTCCCGGATGCGGTGCAGGGCCATAAGCGCGCTTACGCGCGTCGACACGCTATGGCGGTGCACCGCTGTCCCGGGGTCGTCCCAAACTCGATGGTTTGTTACGATCCCGGGCTGCAGCGCACCACTTGGCTACGCCATAGCGTGTCGAAGACGCGCGTGAACGCGCTTTTGCTGCGCTGCGCCCGGGAAAAGGGCGAAAGGAGAGCGCCTGCGATGTCCTTTTTGCGTCTTTATCTGCGCGTGCTCGGCCTGCTGCACGCCGACGCGCGGCTCGCCGTCACCTTGGCGCTTGCCAATATCGCGCTGGCGTTCGCCCAATTCGTCGAACCGGTGCTGTTCGGCCGCATCGTCGACCGGCTGTCCGGCGCGCTGCCGCAAGGCGCCGCAGCGGCGGCGCGGGTGCTGGCGCCGCTCATTGGCGCCTGGATCGGGTTTGGCCTGTTCATCATCGGCGCGGCGACCTTGGTGGCGTGGTTCGCCGATCGGCTTGCCCATCAGCGGCGCAACCTGGTGCTGGCGGATTTTTTCGAGCACGTGCTGCAGCTGCCGCTCGCTTACCATTCCGGCGCCCATACGGGCCGGCAGATGAAGGTCATGTTGGCCGGCACCGATACGCTGTGGTGGCTCTGGGTCTCGTTCTTCCGCGAGCATTTCGCCGCGTTCGTGTTCATCGCGCTGCTGTTGCCGGCGTCGCTCGTCCTGAACTGGCGGCTTGCGCTACCGCTGATCGCGCTGTGCGTCGGCTTCACCGCGCTCACCGTGCTGGTTATGCGCCGCGCCTTTGCGATGCAAAGCGCGGTCGAGCAGCACTATTCGGATCTCGCCGAGACCGCCGCCGACGCGCTCGGCAACGTGGCGCTGGTGCAGAGCTACGCGCGGGTCGAGCTTGAGGTCTCCGGCGTCAAGGGCGTGGTGAACTCGCTGCTGCGCGCGCAAATGCCGGTGCTGTCGTGGTGGGCGGTCGCCGCGGTGCTGACCCGCGCCGGCACCACGTTGACCATGCTGATCATCCTGGTCGCCGGCGCGTATCTGAAACTCGTCGGACTCGCTTCGGTCGGCGAGATCGTCAGCTTCATGAGCATCGCGGCGCTGCTCATCACCCGGCTCGAGCAGGCGGTGAGCTTCGCCAACCGCCTGTTCATGGACGCGCCAAAACTCGCCGATTTCTTCGGCGTGCTCGACACCGTGCCGGCGGTACGCGACCGGCCGGACGCCGTCGAGCCCGGCCGGCTGCACGGCCTGGTCGAGTTCAAGGGCGTGTCGTTTTCCTACGACGGCAAGCGCTCGGCCGTCGCCGATCTGAGCTTCACCGCTTTGCCGGGCGAACGCGTCGCGCTGGTCGGGCCGACCGGCGCCGGCAAGTCGACGGCGCTGGCGCTTTTGCACCGCGTCTTCGATCCGCAATCCGGCATCATCGCGGTTGACGGCATGGATATTCGCGACCTTTCGCTGTCCGGCCTGCGCCGCAACGTCGCCGTGGTGTTTCAGGAAACGCTGCTGTTCAACCGCTCGATCGCCGACAATCTGCGGGTCGGCAAGCCGGACGCAACCGAGGCACAATTGCGCGACGCCGCGCTGCGCGCGCAGGCGCTCGAGTTCATCGAGCGCAATCCGCAAGGATTCGAGGCGCGAGTCGGCGAGCGCGGCCGGCTCTTGTCCGGCGGCGAACGCCAGCGCCTTGCCGTTGCCCGCGCGCTGCTCAAGGACCCGCCGATCCTCATCCTAGACGAAGCGACCAGTGCGCTCGATCCGCTGACTGAAGCGCGGCTCAACATGGCGCTCGACGAGGTGATGAAGGGCCGCACCACGTTCGTGATCGCGCACCGGCTCTCCACCATCCGCAACGCCACGCGGATCCTGGTGTTCCGCGGCGGCCGCATCGTCGAGACCGGCACGTTCGAGGAGCTCACACGACGTGGCAGCTTCTTTGCCGAGCTGGTCGCGGCACAGTTCGCGCCGGCCGTTGCGGGCTCGTGAGTGCCCGGCGGCTAAATGGCGGCGACGGCCTTCGTGCGAATGCGCGCCGGATCGCGCTCTCCGGTCTGCGCGATTTCGATGATCTTCTTCGCCAGAATTTCGGTCATCGGATCGGCACGGTCGGTCAGCCCGAGGACGCGCAATGCATCCTCGTAAGCCGCCGTCATGCGCTCGATTTCCTCGGGACCAAATGCTGACTTCTGCAACAGTCGGTAAATCGCCATCGCGCAATGCCTTTCGGTCAGCGGCGCAATAAATCGTTGATCTTGGCTATGAGAACTCTGCTCTCGGCGAGTTTTGTGGCGCTGCTTCTCAGCCTGGCTGTCACCAACTCGTTGGAATGAGCAACTTGCAGAAAAAATTGCAGATCGCGTTCCGTAACGAGCTTCGCTGGGGAGATCCCGCGATGACGGGCTCGGTGGCCGATGGTCGAGGCAAAAACCGAAGCGTCGATTGCCATGCATCCAGTGTGGTTCGAGGCTTTGGCGAGCGCAAGGCAAAATTCCAACTAACACCCTGATATCTAAGCAATTTCCTTCTTATCCCTATCCCACGTAGAATCCTCAAAATAGGGTATTGACGTAGAAGGAACTGAATTACTATTTTAGTGTTTATGAGTAGGAACATCCCCGCCGCGTGCTTCGATGCGGCGGCGAAGATGGCGAAGATGGAGGGGTCGTCATGGCAATGGGTCGCGGCGAAAGGCTGCAGATCATGCTGACCGAGGACGAATTGGCGGCGCTCGACGATTGGCGCTTCGACCGCCGCATGCCCAGCCGCGCAGCGGCCATCCGCGAATTGCTCAGGCGCGGCCTTGTCGCCGATGGTTTTGGCCTCGCCGACAAACACGTCAAATCGAAGGATTTCGGCATTCTGGCCAAGCAGAAGAAGCCGATCAGAACCGACGGAAAGCCGGTCTAGGTCCGCGTTAGGCCTTCAACCCGCATGTGGGGAGAGGGAGCCGAAGTCACCGCAGCCGCTCCAGAATGCTGACGTAATTGGCGACTGCGGTGCCGCCCATGTTGAAAATGCCGCCGAGCCTGGCGTTCCTGACCTGCATGTCGCCGGCGGTACCGGCAAGCTGCATGGCGGCAAGCGCGTGCATCGACACGCCGGTGGCGCCGATCGGATGACCTTTGGCCTTGAGCCCGCCCGACGGATTGATAGGCAACGCGCCGTCCTTGGCGACAAGGCCTTCGTCGATGGCGCGCGCGCCCTGACCTTCCGGCACCAGCCCCATCGCCTCGTACTCGATCAGCTCGGCGATGGTGAAGCAGTCGTGCACCTCGGCGAACGACAAATCCTTGAGCGCGACGCCGGCCTGCGCCAGCGCGCGCTGCCAGGCCAGCGCGCAGCCTTCGAACTTGAGCACGTCGCGCCGCGCCATCGGCAAAAAGTCCTGCACATGGGCGGCGGCGCGAAACACGATCGCCTTGTCGAGCGTCAGCGCGGTCTCGACGTCGGCCAGCACCAGAGCGGCGGCGCCGTCTGACACTGGCGAGCAATCGGTGCGCTTGAGCGGTCCGGCGACGCGCGGATTTTTGTCGCTTTCGCTGCGGCAAAACGCGTAGCCGAAATCCTTGCGCAGCTGCGCATACGGATTGCCGACGCCGTTCTTGTGGTTCTTGGCGGCAATGCGCGCCAGCGCGTCCGACTGATCGCCCCAGCGCTGGAAATAGAGCGATGCGATATGGCCGAAAATGCCGGCGAAGCCGCCGTCGATGTCGGCCTCGTCGCGCACATAGGAGGCTTTGAGCAGATTGCGGCCGATGTCGGCGGGTGCAGTCGTCGTCATCTGCTCGACGCCGACGACGAGCACGATCCGCGCGGTGCGCGCCGCAATCGCGTTCAGTCCCTGGTGCACCGCCGCCGAACCGGTGGCGCAGGCGTTCTCGACGCGCGTGGCGCGCTTAAAACGCAGATCAGGTGAGGCCTGCAGCACCAGCGAGGCGGTGAAATCCTGCGCCGAAAAACCGGCATTGAAATGTCCGAGCGCGATCTCGTCGACGTCTTTGGCGGCAATGCCGGCGTCCGCCAGCGCCGCGTTGGTCACATTGACGACCAGACTCTCGACCGTCTCGTCGGCGAGCCGACCGAATGGCGTGTGCGCCCATCCCACGATGCATGCGGTCATGATCGGCTCCATTGCGTCCGGTGCGGCACAAGCGAATTGTGTTCGGGTTCCGCCGGCCCGCTGCCGTCGAATTTTAGTCCTTTTCAGTGCCTAGGGACCACCGGCCATTTCGTTATCCGAAGGTTAACACCGCGACCTTTGCGTTGGCGACGGCGTTGCTGCTAGATAGGCCCGCACTCCGGCTTTGTCCCGAGTGGCCACTCGTTACGGACGCATAAGTGCATCGCATGACATGTCGTAGAGCATCGGGCTTGCCGATCGCATTCGGTTCCGTCGCCCTCGCCGCGGCGTTGGCGGCGCCGCTTCTCGCCACTGCCACGCCGGCGCGAGCCGAAGCCTACATTCTGGTCGACGCCGACAGCGGCAAAGTACTGCGTGCCGAGAACGCCGCCTATCCGTGGTACCCGGCCTCGACGTCGAAGCTGATGACGCTCTATGTCACGCTGAGCGCGATCCGCGACCGCCGCATTACGTTCGACACGCTGTTCACGGTGTCGCGCAATGCCTGGTCGCAATCGCCGACCAAGATGGGATTTCCGATCGGTACCCAGGTGACCGTCGACAACGCGCTCAAGATGCTGATGGTGAAGTCCGCCAACGACATGGCTGTGCTGCTCGCCGAAGGCCTCGACGGCTCGATCGACAAGTTCGCCGAGGAAATGACGCTGACCGCGCAAAGCCTCGGCATGACGGAAACGAATTTCGTCAATCCCAACGGCCTGCCGGCCGACGGCCAGATCAGCTCGGCGCGCGATCTGGCCATCCTGGCGCGCGCGCTGATCAAACAGTTTCCGCAATACAGCTTCTATTGGCACATTCCGGCGATCAAGTACGGCAGGCGGGTGGTACGTAATTACAACCCGCTGATCGGCCGCTATCCGGGCGCCGACGGCATGAAGACCGGCTTCATCTGCGCCTCCGGTTTCAATTTGGTCGCCACCGCGTCGCGCGACAACAAGCGCCTGATCGCGGTCGTGCTCGGCGCGCGCTCGGGCGCGGCGCGGGCCGTGAAAGCGGCAGAACTGTTCGAGAGCGGCTTTGCGCAAAATCCGCTGGCTTGGCTGACGCCCTCGCTCGGCACTGTCGACGAGCTCAAGCCGCTCAACGTCGATCCGCCCAATCTGAAGGACCAGATGTGCGGCCCGCATCGCAAGCGCAAGCCCGCCGAGGACGAGGATTTGGATGCAGAGGCGAGCGAGACTGCCGACGGCGGGACGGTCGCGACCGGCAATGTCGGCGCCGGCGACGGCGGCTCCTCGCAATTCTCGGTGCTGCTCTCGGCGTTGCGCGCGCCATCGCCGAAGAACCTCAACGTTCTCCTTACTGATCCCGGTCCGGTCGTGCCGGTCGTGGTCTATACCGGCCCGACCCGCGCGGTGCCGCCGCAAGAGGCCGATCTCGCGCCGGCTCACCACGCCAAGCCGCGGCCGAAGCCGAAGAAGCCGAAAGTGGCGGCCGCTCCCGCCGACGAGAAACCGGCCCCCGCGGCCGCGGCGAAGCCAAAGGCCGCGCCGAAACCCAAGCCGAAAAACCCGGCGTCCTAAGCTAATCCTCGCTCGCTTTGCTCGGTCCAAGTTGGTCCCCTCCCGCAGGCGCTGCGCCGTGCGGACAGGATGAAGTAACGTGTCGTGCTAAAAGAGCGCGGACAGGGAACCTCACGGAGCAAAGGCATGGACGCCAAGGTGACGATTGCGGCGCTGCAAGAGATGAAGCGCGCGGGCAAAAAGAGCATCGGCGTCGTGGCCTGGGATTATCAGATCGCGCGCATCGCCGACCGCGCCGGCGTCGATTTCGTCTCGGTCGGCGATTCGGTCGGCGTCAATCTGTGGGGCCGCGAGGAAGTCGCCGAGGTGACGCTCGACGAGATGCTGATCTGCTGCCAGGCGGTGCGGCGCGGGGTTGCGCGCGCACTGGTCAGCTGCGACATGCCGTTCGGCCCGGTGCAGGACGGCATCGACAGCGCGCTCGCCGCCGCCCGGCGCCTGATGCAGGACGGCGGCGCCGACATGATCAAGGTCGACGCCGCGGCCGATTATCCGGAAGTCGTGCGCGCGCTGGTCGAGGCCGGCGTCCCGGTGTTCGCGCAGTTCGGTCTCACCCCGCAGACCGCGATCAAATACGGCATTCCCTACAGCGCGCAGAACTCGGCGGCCGCGCAGGCCACCGCCGAAGCCGCCGAGCGGCTGGTTGCAGAAGCGAAACTCCTAGAAAAGTCTGGCGCCGCGCTGCTCGACTTCACCAATTCGGGGCCGGTCGCCGGCGCCGCGGTGGTCAAGGCGGTGCAGATTCCGGTGATCGGCGGCTTCGGCGGCGGGCCGTGGCTCGACGGCCGCGTCCGCCTTGCCCACACCGCGATCGGCTACGCCGAGAAGTGGCTCGACGCCAAGACCGACACCTACTTCAACACCGCCAAGGGCGCGCTCGACGCCTTTCACGCGCTGATCGCCGACGCCCGCGCCGGCCGGCAGATCAAGGGGTGAGGATAACTACAAAACAAATTATGCAGACGCGCGCTCGCCGCGAACCTGCACTAGCTTTGCAAGTTCAACAGCGACGCGGCCGATTACACCCGACCAATCGCCTGAAGCACGTTGGCGGAACAGCCGTGCCGTCGGATATCAGGGGCTGTCGTCGCGATCGAGCAACCAACGAAAGTCCGGCACCAAGGGCAACAACACCCAGACCGGCTTGGCCAATGCCCCGGCGAGGTGGGCGACGCTGGTATCGACCGAAATCACCAGATCCAAGTTCGCGATCACCGCGGCGGTATCGGCGAACGTGTCAAGTTCGTCGGCAAAACGGGCGAGATCGCTGCAATCTCGCAGCACCGCAGTGTCATCCGTGCGAACGTCCTTTTGCAGGCTGACGAAGTCGGCGTCGGCATCCAGAAGTGGCAGCAACGAGCGAAGTCTAATCGACCGTTTGGCGTCGTCCCTGTGCGTCGGTGCGCCTGACCAGGCAAGACCGACCCGCAGGCGATGTTTTGATGAGAGCGCGGCGCTCCATCGTCGCAGGCTCTGCGGTGGGGCGGCGAGATAGGGCATATGCGCCGGAATCGTCTCAATTTGGGTTCCCAACGCCAGCGGCAGGCTGTGCAGCGGGCAGTGCAGATCAAAATGCGGTAGCGGATCGCTCGCAGCTATCAGCTCCGCCACCCCGGCCAAGCTCGCCATGAGATCCTGCAGCGGCGCCGGCACCTGGAGCAGCACGCGCGCCCCGCGCGCGGCAAGCACCGGCGCGTAGCGGCAAAACTGAATGGTATCGCCGAATCCCTGTTCGCTGTGCAGGAGAATGGTCTTTCCTGCTATGGCAGTCTCGCCAAGCCAAAGCGGCTGGGCGAAGTCCCGTTTCGTTAGCTTCAGGTTTTGGTTTTTCCAGCGCCATTCATAGTCCCGCCAGCCGGCGTCGAAGTCGCAATGGAGAAGCGGCAACAGCGACTTGTTGAAATGCGCCTCGGCATAATCGGGCCGCACCGCAAGCGCCCGGTCATAGCTCGCCAGCGCTGCCTCAAACCGCTGCAGCTCTTGCAACGTGTTGCCGCGGTTGCTGAGTGCCTCGGCGTAATCGGGTCGCGCCGCCAGCGCCCGGTCATAACTCTCCAGCGCCTCCTCGAATCGCTGCAGCTGATGCAGCGTGACGCCGCGATTGCTGAGCGCTTCGGCATAATCGGGCCGCACTGCGAGTGTCCGGTCATAGCTCGCCAACGCCTCGTCAAAGCGTTGCAGTCGATGCAGCGTCACGCCGCGATTGTTGAGTGCCTCGGCATGCTCGGGCCGCAGCGCAAGCGCCCGGTCATAGCTCGCCAGCGCCGCGTCAAACCGCTGCAGCTCATGCAGCGTCACGCCGCGGTTGCTGAGTGCCTCGGCATAATCCGGCTGCAACGCGAGTGCCCGGTCGTAGCTTGCCAGCGCCTCCGCAAAGCGACCGAGCGCCTGCAATGTCACGCCGCGGTTGAAGAACGCCTGTACATAATCCGGCCGCAGCGCCAGCGCGCCGTCGTAGCTCGCCAGCGCCTCCTCGAACCGCTCAAGGAGATGCAGGGTCAAGCCGCGGTTATTGAGCGCCTCGGCGTGATCCGGCCGCAGCGCCAGGGTGCGGTCGTAGCCCGCCAGTGCCTTGTCAAGTCGGCGTTGCTGCGTATCGATGACTGCGATCAAGTGCAAGGCGTCAAAATAATCGGGCTCAATGCTGACGATCGTGCGCGCCAGACGAGCGGCCTCTGCAAAATCCCCGCGCCCATAGCCCGTAACCGCCTGCTCCATTGCCTCGGGCAATGCCAGCGTCACTTCGGCCATCCACAAACCTCCTGTCGCAATCCTGACACGCCGACGATCGCCGTTCAATTTCGCTGCGTCGATCGGCGCTTGCGACCGACGGCGCAAGGCGCGGTGGCAAATTGGCGTTGCTGGGAGCGCTGGCAATTTCTTGGCGGCACGGCGATTATGGGTAAGCACCGCGCCTGCCGGAACAACAATAGGTGAGTCCATGCCTTTCGCCGCGATTGACGGCATCGCCACGCGCTACGAAGTGCTCGGCTCCGGGCCGCCGCTTTTGATGTACGCGCCGGGCGGCTTCAATGCGGTGGTGGAGACCTGGTCGACGCAGAGCGTATACGCGCGCATAAAACTGCTCGACCATCTGCCGAAGCATTTCACCTGCATCGCGTTCGACCGCCGCGAATGCGGCCAGTCCGGCGGCCGGGTCGAGCGCGTCACCTGGGCGCATTATGTGGCGCAGGGCAAAGGGCTGCTCGATCACCTGGGAATTACACGTGCATTTCTGATCGGCGGCTGCATGGGCTGTTCGCCGGTGGCGGCATTCGCGGTCGCGCATCCCGAACGCGTGGCCGCAATGGTGCTGTATTGGCCGGTCGGCGGCGCCAAATACCGCATGTCGAGCCGCGCGCGTTTTGCCGAGCACCTCGGCTTCGTGCAAAGCCACGGACTAACCGGCGTCGTCGAACTGGTCGACAAGGAAGGCAAGCCGTTCGGCGCCGATCCGCGCGGCGGCCCCTGGGCCTCGGTGATCAAGCGCGATGCCGATTTCGCGGCAGCCTATGCCGAGCAAAATGTCGAGCAATACAAACTGATCTGCGCCGGCATGTGCCGCTCGCTGTTCGACCGCGACACCGCGCCCGGCGCCGAGCCGGAAGATTTGATGCGGCTCGATATTCCGGCGCTGATCGCGCCCGGCCGCGATGCCGCGCATGCCACCTCGGCAGCCCGCTATCTGGAAGAATGCCTACCGCGCGCGGAATATTTTGACATGCCGCCCGAGCAGCAGACGGAAGAGAATGTGCCGAAGCGCGTCATCGATTTCTTGCAAAAATGTTCGGCCAGCTGATCAGCCTTGCGCGTTCGCCATCCGCAGCGGCGCCTCCGTCACTTCCTGCAGCGCAGCGAGCGTGAGGCCCGGCACCATCTCGCGCACCGCAAAGCCGTCCAGCCCGACGTCGATCACGGCGAGGTTGGTGTAGATGCGTTTGACCACGCCGATCGCGGTGAGCGGGTAGGTGCAGCGGCGAACGAGCCGGCTCTCGCCGGTCTTGGTCGTATGATCCATCAGCACCCACAGCCGCGGCGTGCCGGCGGCGAGATCCATGGCGCCGCCGACCGCGGGCGCATTGTCGGTGGTGGTCGCCCAGTTGGCGAGATCGCCGTTTTGGGCGACTTGGAAGGCGCCGAGCACGCACAGATCGAGATGGCCGCCGCGGATGAGGCCAAAGCTGTCGGCGTGATGCATGTAGGAGCCGCCGGTGCGCAGCGTGACGTATTGCTTGCCGGCATTGATCAGCCAGCGATTGATCTCGTTCGGCCCAGGCGCCGGACCCATGCCCAAAATGCCGTTCTCGGACTGGAAGATCACCTCGCGCTCGGGCGGCACGTAGTCGGCGACTTGCAGGGGCGCGCCGATGCCGAGATTGACGTACCAGCC
>Ga0070730_10002392_pt1 | contig 17039 bp, 16 predicted proteins | sample Coa_R1_3_FD_66447 | JGI IMG/M metagenome (GOLD analysis project Ga0070730, IMG submission 66447) | Surface soil microbial communities from Centralia Pennsylvania, which are recovering from an underground coalmine fire - Coalmine... | ecosystem: Environmental > Terrestrial > Soil > Unclassified ... | reverse complement strand
GGGGCCGGAGCCGGGTCGTCCGTTCAGCGGCTTTGGTAGGCGTCGGAAACGGTCATCAGCGACCGCTCGAGCGAGAGGCGTGACGCGTTGCGTGCGAACCAAGCGAGCGTCGATGCTCGAAGCCGCGCGTCGCGCGCGGCGACCTGACCGATCGCCGTCGCAAGGGCGTCTGGGGCGGCGCTCGGCGCGACGAACCCATTCTCTCCCTCCGCCACGAACTCGACGGCTGCGTTGTCCTCGCCGTGCACGAGCACGACCGGCGTACCGCGCGAGAGAGCCTCGACCACGACGAGGCCGTAGCCCTCTCGTCTTGACGGGAGAAGGAGGCAGAGCGCACGGCTGAGCGCATGCTCGATGACGTCGTTCTCGACGAAGCCTGGCGCCTCTACGACGTCCTCGAGGCCGTGCTCGGCGATCGCGGCCAACACGTTCGGTCGCTCTGGGCCGTCCCCGTAGATCGCCGCTCTCAGCTCGGGGATCGTCTCCCGCGCCTTGGCGACCGCCTCGACCACGGCGACCGGGTTCTTCTCCTGGATGTGGCGCCCAGCGAACACGACGACAGGCTGCTCGGGCTGGACCGCGGCAGCGGACTTGGGTACGTCTCCCTCCGGCAACTGCCCTTCGAGCACGGTCACTGTTCCGTGCACTCCCTCAGCGAGCAGCCGTCTCTCGACGAGACGCGAGAAGCAAAACGCGCTCTGTGGGACCCGAAGGCAGCGCTCCTGTACCCACCATCCGACTCGGCCGCCCAGCGGACCGAGGTACTCCCGCCAGTACTGGCGCGTCCAGAGCTCGTGCCAGTCGACGAAGAGGCGGTAGCGCGCGAAAGGCCGCACGGCAGCCGCGGCCAGAAGCGAGAAGTAGGGAAACGAGGCGGTGTGGACGACGTCGTAGCGATGTCCGTAGCGGATCAGGTGTCGAAGGACTCCGAAGCCGAACACGAGCGGTGGGAGAATCCGGCGACGGCCTCCGGTGAAGAGAGCCATGCCGGGGGCTACCGCCACGACCCGAACGCCAGGGAGATCCGGTTGCTCTCCGGCGTTCCATTGCCGCATCGTCAGGTAGGTGACTTCATGGGCGCCTCCTGCCAGTCCGAGCGCGATGTTGCGGTACCACCGCTCCGCGCCGCCCACGGTATGCGGGAACAGGAGGTCGTAGACGATGCAGATCCGCACGCACGAGAACCTAGTCCTCCCGGCCCTGCGCTGGGTTGGAGCGAGCGCCGGAAGCGGCGTCAGGTAGCTCGTCTTGCCCGGCCCGAACGGATGCTGCTCCTGGAAAGAGCGTCCACCAAGGAGCTCACGCGCTCAAACCCAGAGCCTCGCGCATCGCGTCCACAGGAGCCGGTTGCCCCGTCCACAGCTCGAAGCTCGCGGCACCCTGCGCGACGAGCACCTCGAGGCCGTCGAGGACGCGGGCGCCTGCGGCGGCGGCAGCCTCCGCGGTCGCCGTGCGCGGATACGGGAGGTCGACGAGCGTCTGGCCCGACTCGAGCTCGAACAGGACCTCGTCGCGGACGGGCGTCGCGTGCACGACGAGATCGGCGTCTCTCACATCCGGCGGCCACTCCGCGCGGCGCGAGAACACTCGGGCCGCGGGCAGCGCGTGCCGGAACGCCGCCGCCGCGCCGCCGCCTCCGACGATGACCGCGGCGCTTATCTCGTCGACCCGCTCGAGGACGGCCGCGTCCGTCGAGAAGCCCCGTCCGCGCACGATCGTGTTCACCGACGGCCCGTCCGCGCCGAGGATCCGCGCCGCGTCGAGCTTGTACGGCGCCGTGACGTTCGCGTACTCGGCCTCCCGCACCGCGGCCTCGAGCTCGTCCGGCAGGACGTCGCGGAGCACGTACTCCCAGGCGAGGCCGGCCGCCGCGAACGCCGCGTTCTGCATCCGCGGCGAGAGGGAGTGCTCCACCGGATGGCCGAGCAGGGCTACAAGCCGGTGATCACCCGTAGCCATGCGTGGCGAGGTACTGCTGGAAGACCTGCGCGCTGGCGGTGAAGAAGGTGTGGATCTTGTCCGGCTCCGCAACGAAGTACAGCCACGGCCCGTTCGCCGGATGAGCGGCCGCCCGCATCGAGGCGAGCCCGGGATTCGCAATCGGCGTCGGCGGCAGTCCTTTGTGCAGCCGCGTGTTGTACGGCGTGGGATTCGCGAGCTCCGACTGCGTCAGAGACTTCGTCCCCGGGATGTTCAACGCGTAGCGGATCGTGGCGTCGATGCCGAGCGCCATCCCGCGGTGGAGGCGGTTGTAGATGACCCGCGCGATCTTCGCCCGATCGCCTGGCGCGACGGCCTCCTTCTCGATCATCGACGCGATCGTCAGGACGTCGTACGGCGTGAGGTTCTTGCTCTTCGCGTACGAGAGGTTCAGCGTCCTCCAGTCCGCTAGGAACTCCGCGAGCTGGCTGGTCACCAGCTGGGCCGCCGTCGAGGTGCGGTCGAAGTCGTACGTGTCCGGGAAGAGGAAGCCCTCGAGCGGATGCCTCTTGGGACCGAAGCCTGCGATCTTGCGAGGCGCTGCGGTCGCCGCGGCATACGTCTTGCCGGACAGCTTGACCTTGCGGTGGATCTCGCGGTCGGCGATCTTCGCCACCGCCTGCGCCCGCGCAACCATCTGCGCGCGCGTGAATCCCTCGGGGAACAGGATCCGGAATTGCCGCAGCTGACGGGTGGTCGTCGTCGGAGCGGCGTGCCCGCCGCCGCAGCCTGCGGCTGTCGCGGCGAACAACACGGCGCAGAGACCTACGAGCGCGCCGCGCACCACTCGAGATACGTCGAAAGAAGATGGGCGGCCGCGAGCGCGTCCTCCGGCGCCGAGCCGGCGGTCTGCTGGGCGAGATCGGTCGTGAAGCGCTCGTCGAAGAGCTCCACGGGGACGTCGAGGACGCCGCGAAGCGTGTCCACGAACTGCTCGGTCTCCGCAGCCTGCTCGCCGCGCGTGCCGCGCATGGTCAGCGGCAGGCCGACGACCACGCGCTCCGCCTCTTCCTCGCGCGCGAGCCGTACCACCTCGGCGAGCCCGCTCTCGGATCCGGCGCGCTCGACGATGCCGAGCGGCCGTGCGAGCGTTCCCGTCGGGTCGGAGACCGCGACTCCCGTCCGCGCGGAGCCGTAGTCGAGCGCCAGCACCTTCACGCAGGCATCTTCACGGCGTGACGAGCTCCTTCGCGGCGGCAAGCGCGTCGGCGATGCCGTCGGGGTTCTTCCCGCCGGCCTCCGCCAGCGTCGGCTTGCCTCCCCCACCGCCGCCGATGTGCTTGCCGAGCTCGCGGACGACCTGCACAGCGTCGAGCCCGCGCGCGACGAGCGACTCGCCGAAGTTGACGACGAGGAACGCGCGCCCGTCGTCGACCGATGCGACGATCACGCCGTCCGCCTTTTCCTGCTGGCGGAGACGGTCGGAGAGATCGCGAAGCGGGCCGCCCTTCACAGCCTTCGCCTGGACGAGGAGGACATCGCTCGCGCGATCGACGACCGTGAACTCGGCTTCCTGCCGACCCTTCGGCTGCCTGGCCTCCTTCCGCGCACGCTCGAGCTCGCCGCGCAGCACATCCGCCTCGCGTGCCCGTTCGTGGAGAAGCGCGAACGCCTCGCCGGAGGTCACCGCCTCGATCCGGCGCGAGCCCGCGCCGACCGAGCTCTCGGAGAGGACGGCGAACGGGCCGATCTCCGCGCTCGAGCGCACGTGCGTGCCGCCGCAGAGCTCGACCGACCAGCCGTCGATGTCGACGACGCGCACGACCTCGCCGTACTTCTCCCCGAAGAGCATCATCGCGCCGAGGTTGCGCGCCTCCGACAGCGGCGTCTCGAAGATCCGCACCGGCATGTTCATGAAGATGCGCTCGTTGACCCGCCTCTCGACCTCGGCACGCTCCTCCGGTGTCAGCGGCGACGGGTGCGTGAAGTCGAAGCGGAGCTTGTCGGGCCGCACCGCAGAGCCTGCCTGCTTGACATGGTCGCCGAGCACCTCCCGCAGCACGTGGTGGAGGACGTGCGTGGCCGTGTGGTTCGCCATCGTCGGATAGCGGACGTTCCACGGGACGACCGCACGCACGCGATCGCCCTCGCCGAAGCCTTCCCCCGCGAATACGAGCTCTTGGTCGTTTTCGAGCCGGATCACTTCGACCAGGTCGGCCCGCGAGCCGTCGTCTTTCTCAATCCACCCGGCATCCGCCACCTGGCCGCCGCCCGCGGGATAGAAGGGCGACTCGGCGAGCTTGACTTGAAACTCGCCCCCCTCGAGGTCGGCATATGCCGTGATCGCGGTCCGGACGTCGAGCTGCTCATAGCCGACGAACTCCGTTCTCGGCCCCGAAAGTGCAATCCGCGCCGTGGCGGCGATGCTCGCGCTCCGCGAAAGCTCCCGGTGCTGCTCCATCAGCCGCTCGTACTCCTCCTCGTTGACGTCGAGGCCGCGCTCGCGCGCGAGCTCCTGCGTCAGCTCGATCGGAAAGCCGTACGTCGCCTGCAGGTCGAAGGCGTCGTCACCCGTGATCTCGCCCTTCGCCGCTGCGTCCTCGAAGATCGCCATCCCGCGCTCGAGCGTCTCGCCGAAGCGCTCCTCCTCGGCGGCGAGGACTCGATGGAGATCATCGCGGTGCTCGACGAGCTCCGGGTAGGCGTGTCCCATCTGCTCGATCACGACGTCGCTGAGACCCGGCAGGAACGGCGACTGCATGCCGATGCGGAGCCCGTGCTGGACAGCGCGGCGGACGATGCGGCGCAGGACGTACCCACGCCCCTCGTTCGACGGCGCGACGCCCTCGGCCGCGATGAACGTCATGCCGCGGCCGTGGTCGGCGAGCACGCGATGCGCCTTCGTCGCGTCGTCCGACGAGCCATACGCGACGCCCGACTGCTCGGCGACCCAGTCCATGATCAGCTGGTAACCGTCGGTGTCGTAGACCGATGCGACGTCCTGGACAACGCGCGCGACGCGCTCGAGCCCCCAGCCCGTATCGATGTTCTTGCTCGGAAGGTCGGTGAGCGTGCCGTCGGGATGCAGCTCGTAGGCCATGAACACGAGGTTCCCGAACTCGAGGAAGCGCTCGCAGCGCGTGCAGCCTGGCAGGCAGTCGTCGCTTCCGCAGCCGGTCGCCTCGCCCCAGTCCCAGTACAGCTCGGAGTCGGGGCCGCACGGGCCCGGGCCGCCGACCGACCAGAAGTTCTCCGAGGACGGCAGCGGGACGATCCGCTCCGACGGCATCCCGATCTTCTCCCAGAGGCCGATCGCCTCCTCGTCGGGACCGAGCTTCAGGCCCGGATCGCCGGCGTGCACGCTGACCCAGACGCGGTCCCAGTCGAGCCGCAGGCGCTCCTGGATGAACTCGCTCGCGTACTCGATCGCGCCCTCCTTGAAGTACCGGCCGAACGAGAAGTTGCCGAGCATCTCGAAGAACGTGAGGTGGTACGTGTCGAGGCCGACGACGTCGATGTCGACGGTTCGGAACACCTTCTGGCAGGTCGTCGTCAGCGGCGCGGGCGGCGGCTCCCGGCCGAGAAAGAACGGCATCTGCGGTTGCATGCCGGCGCTGGTGAGGAGCGTCGAATGGTCGTCGGCGCGCGGGATCAGCGACGCGGAGGGGCGACGCAGATGTCCCTTCTCCTCGAAGAATGCGAGGAAGCCCTCGCGCAGCTCGGCCGTTGTGCGCACGGCGGCCATTCTAGGAGTGAGGGCGCCGGAAGCCGACCGAAGACGGCGCTACTCTCGGACCGTGTCGCTCGACGTGCTGATTCCCGTGGAGCGTCGGCGGAGGAGGCGCCGTCACCGCGCCCGGAGCGCCGTCCTGCTCGCCCTCCTCGTGCTCGTCGCGGCCGGCACGGCCGTCTGGCTCGTGCGACGAGAGACCGCAACGACCCCTCACCCTGCGGCCGTGCGGCAGCCGAGAAGCAAGCCCGTTGCGCGGACAGTGCCGCCCCCTCGGAAACCGCTCCGCCTCCTCCAGAGCGGCACGCCGCTCCTCCAGGGCCGCGTGCACACCGACATCGCGGCGCCCGCGGGGATCCTCGTCGATGCGCAGACGGGCCGGATCCTGTGGGCAAAGCGCGCGCACGAGCGACGGAAGATCGCCTCGCTGACGAAGATCATGACCGCGACCCTCGCCCTCCGTGAGGTGCCGTGGGAGAGCACGATCACCGTCGACAAGCGCGTCACCGAGGTGCCTCTGGTGAGGGAAGGGCTGCGGCCCGGCGAGCACGTCAAGGCGTGGAAGCTCTTCTACTCGCTCCTCCTCTACTCCGGCAACGACGACGCCGCGCAGCTCGCGATCTCCGCCGCCGGGTCGATTCACGCGTTCCTGCGACAGATGAACACCGAGGCGCAGGCGCTCGGGCTCCGCGACACGCACTTCACGACCCCGAGCGGCGTGATCGACCGGGGGAACTACTCCACGCCGTGGGATCTCGCCGCGCTCACTCGGTACGCCCTGCGGAACCGGCGCTTCGACCGGCTCGTGAAGACGAAGCGGATCCAGGTGCACTGGGTCGCGCCCACCAACTCGAAGATCTACCTCAACAACAACTACCTCCTCCAGTCGTACCACGGCGCGAACGGCGTCAAGACGGGCTACACGCACGAATCCGGCTGGTGCCTCGTCGCGACCGCGACGCGGCACGGCCGGAAGCTGATCGCGGTCGTCCTCGACTCGCCGAACATCTACGGCGACGCGCGCCGGCTCCTCAACCTCGGCTTCAGCCACGACTGACGACGAGCTCCGGCTCGACGGTGGGGCGACTCATGACGCCGTCGTTCGCCTGGGCGACACCGTCCGCCGGCCGGCGACCGCGAGCTCCGAGCTGATGCGACACGTCCTCGTTCGTCTCGAGCAAGCCGGCTTCGAAGGCGCTCCGCGCTGGCTTGGAACCGACGAGGCCGGCCGGGACATTCTCAGCTGGATCGAGGGCGAGACCTTCACGGAACGCGGGCAGATGCATCCGTTCATCGGCGATCCCTCGCTGCGGATCAGGTTCACAGAGGTCCAGCTCCGGGCCGCCTTCCGCTTCCTTCGCCGCTACCACGACGCACTCGCAAACGACGTGGTCTGTCACGGGGACTTCGGCCCGTGGAATCTCGTCTGGCGGGACGGACTCCCGATCGGGATCATCGACTTCGACGACGTCCGCCGCGCGGATGTGTCCGAAGACGTCGCCTACGCGCTGCGCGCCTTCGTCAGTTACGGCTTGGCCGGGGCCTCACCCCTCGACCTCGTCCGGCGGACACAGTTCGCGCTCGACGCGTACGGTCGGACGTTCGACGTGCCGGTCATCCTGACCGAGGAGTACGACCGCGTCGAGGAGCGTTGCCGCCGCAACGGCTGGCATCGTGCCCTCGCGAGGCTTCCGGTGGAGCGCGCCTGGCTGCAGGCGAACCGGACGCTTTTCTGAGACGGCTACGGTGTGAGCCGCGGCGCCCGCTCCGGCGTTGCCGGGGGTCGCCATGGAGAAGCGCATGATCAGATTGCCGTCGCTCGCAGCCGGAACGGATCTGGCGGTCGACCTCGGGACGGCGAACACCGTCATCTTCCGCCGCGGCGAGGGCATCGTCCTCTTCGAGCCCTCGGTCGTTGCGATGGACCAGCAGACGGGACAGGTCTACGCCGTCGGCGAGAAGGCGCGCCGGATGCTCGGCCGCACGCCGGCGTCGATCGTCGCGACGCGGCCGCTGCGCCACGGCGTGATCGCGGACTTCGAGACGACGGAGCAGATGCTCGGGCAGTTCATCCGCCTGGTCGGCGGGCGCGGGCTGCGCCGCGCGGTGATCGTCTGCGTTCCCAGCGGGCTGACGCAGGTCGAGCGGGACGCCGTCGTCGAGGCGACGCTGTCCGCCGGCGCCCGCGAGGCGCATCTCATCGAGGAGGCGATGGCCGGAGCGATCGGCGCCGGCCTGCCCGTCGAGGACGCGGTCGCGTCGCTCGTCGTCGACGTCGGCGGCGGCACGAGCGAGATGGCGGTGATCGCGCTCGGGGGCATCGTCGTCGCGACCTCGCTGCCGGTCGGCGGCTACGACTTCGACGACGCGATCGTGCGTTTCATCCAGGAGCAGCACCGGCTGATCGTCGGCCACGAGCAGGCCGAGCGCGTCAAGCTGGAGATCGGGAGCGCGCTCGAGGGTCACGCGACGGTCGCGGAGGCCGAGGTCGCGGGCCGCTACATGTCGACCGCGATGCTCGCGCGCATCACGATCGGAGCCGACGACGTGCGGCAGGCGCTCGAACGGCCGCTCAACCGCATCGTCACGGCGCTCAAGGAGCTGCTCGAGCAGACGCCCGAGCAGCTCGCCTCGGACATCGCCGACCGCGGCGTCACGCTCGTCGGCGGCGGCACGATGCTGCCCGGCTTCGCCGAGCTCGTCCGCCGCGAGACCGGCCTGCCGGTGAGCCAGGACGACGAGCCGCTGACGAGTGTCGCACGTGGCGCCGGCGCGGCTCTTGCGGAGCTCGACACGCTGCGGCGCTCGCAACGGCGCCGCCGCTCGGGCCGACGGCACCGGAGCTGACCGTCGCCCCAGGGCGCCGATCTGCCCGGTCGCGCCGCTCCGCCCGATCTGGGAGTAGCTCCGGCGCGAAAAGCGGCATCGAATTCCCGCCAGCTTTTTTGACTGACTAGTCAATCGGTGGAGGATGTTTGCGTCGCCCATGTTGGCGGGTATTGATGCGCGTCATTTTTTCTCACCACGGAGGGACCGAATGAACGTCGTACGTTGGGGATTGCGCGGCGCCACCGTCATGGGCGCGATCGCGTTGCTCGTCGGCGCCATCGGGGCAGGCGCCGCATCATCGGACGTCGCGCCGCTGACGAACCCGAAGCACTTCTTCTGGGCGCAGGGCACGACTCAGGCCGCCAGCACGCAGGACATGCTGACGAACGACCTGATCTACCACGGGGGCAACGCGGGCGCGGGAGCAATCGGCGTCGAGCAGAAGCCTGCCGTCTACCTGATCTGGTGGGGCCCGGAGTGGGCGAACGGCTTCACCACCGAGGACACGAGCGGGGCGATGTACTCGAGCAAGACGCTCCAGAACTATCTCAAGTCGTTCTTCCAGAACGTCGGCGGGAGTCCGTGGGCGAACATCCAGACGCAGTACTGCGCCTACGCGCTCGCCGGCTCGACGAACTGCGTCGGCGGCGGCGGGTTCGTGACGAACCCGAAGGGCCAGCTCAAGGGAGTCTGGACGGATCCCTCCCCGGTCCCGAACGACATCATCACGCTCGGTCTCGCCGAGAACCTCGTCGACGACCCGATCGCGGCCGAGGCGAACAGGGCTGTGCAGCACTTCGGCTACAACCCGAGCGCGACCTACATCATCCTCACCCCGCCCACGGCGATCGGAACCGGCCAGCCGGTCTACTGCGGCTACCACTCGCAGACGACGAGCGTCGACGGGTTCGGGAACCCTGAGCGCGTCCAGTACGCCTTCATCCCGTGGCTCAACACGAATTGGCCCGGCATCGGCACAGGCGGCTGCGGCATGCACAACGTCAACGCGACAAGCGACGCCTTCGGCAACGGAGTCTTCGACGGCTGGTCGATCGTGACCGGTCACGAGTACGCCGAGGCCGTCACCGATCCCGACAACTTCGGCGGGGTGCAGGACGGCTGGAACGACTACCAGACCTCCGAGAACGGCGACAAGTGCGCGTGGCTCGACACGCAGAACATCCCCCTCGGCGGGCAGAAGTTCGCCGTTCAGCCGCTCTGGAGCAACGCCGCCTTCGACTCGACCGGCAACGGCTGCGTCGTCTCCGGGCCGTAGAGCTGCGAGACGCGCGGAAGTGGATGGAGGTGGCTCTGCGCCACCTCCACCTCCACGCGGCCTAGCGGGTGAGCGACTCCTCGTCCTCGGCGATCGTCTCGCGGATCTTCTCGAGCGAGCGCCGGATCAGCCGGGAGACGTGCATCTGCGAGATCCCGACCTGCTGCGCGATCTGCGACTGCGTCAGGCCCTCGAAGAAGCGGAGCTGGAGAATCTGACGCTCCCGCTCGTCGAGCGCCTTGAACCCCGGCGCCAGCAGCGCACGATCCTCGGAGACCGCGTACTGGTGCTCCTCGGTGCCGAGAGACTCGAGCGGGTCGAGGTCGTCGTCGTCGCCTCCCCCACCCCCGACCGACAGCGAGAGCGACGTGTACGCGCGGCCCGACTCGAGCGCCTCGAGCACCTCCTCCTCCTCGACGCCGGCCGCCTTCGCAAGCTCCGGGATCGTCGGCGACCGCGCGAGTTGCACCGTGAGCTGCTCGACGAGACGCGAGAGCTGGACGTTGAGCTCCTGAAGGCCGCGCGGCACGCGCACCGCCCAGCCCTTGTCGCGGAAGTGCCGCTTGATCTCGCCGATGATGTTGGGCGTCGCGTAGGTCGTGAGCTCGACGCCGCGCTCGAGATCGAAACGGTCGATCGCCTTGATCAGCCCGATCGCGCCGATCTGGACGAGATCCTCGAGCTGCTCGCCGCGATACGAGTAACGCCGCGCCAGGGAGCGTACGAGCGACATGTACTGCTCGATCAGCTGCTCCCGCGCCTGCAGGTCGCCGTCCTCGTGGTAGCGGCGGAGCAGGATCTTGTCGTCGATCCGCGTCATCTCGCCACCCGCTTGGTCAACGCGACCCAGGTGTCGCCGTCGCGCTCCTGGATCTCGTGCGTGTCGCATACGGTGCTGAGCACACGCTGGAGGTCGAGGCCATCCCCCGAACCGCCGCCGCCGCGCAGCGCGTCGGACGCGAATGGTCCGAGCGACGCGTGGAGCGTTCCGTCGACGGCGGAGAGCGAGATGACGAGCTCATCCACGTCGTCCCGCAACGCAAGCAGCGCCTCGATGCCGACCTGGAGATCGTCGAGGTCGTCGTAGGTCACATCGAGTCGCGCGGCGAGCCCTCCTGTCACGAGGTGGGCGATCGGGCGGAAGTCCTCCTCAGCCGGAATCACGAGCCGGATCTCCTCGCCGATCACGTTCCCGCCTCCCGCAGCTCGCCGGCGAGATCGGACTCGCGCCGGGCCGCAGCGTCCTTGCCGACCTGGACGGCGCGACGCCAATCGCGGCCCGCCCTCAGGTCTGCCGCGCCGACGCTGACTCCGGCGGCCAAGGCCGAGACCTTCGTCACGGGACGCGTGATTGCCAGACTCACGGCGCGGATCGCCGTGTCGACGCTCTCCGCGGCGTCAACGGCGCTGTCCGTGATCCGGTCCACCTTGTCGAGCTGCCCATTCACGCGGTCCACACTGCCTCCGACCTTGCCGATCACCGGGAGGACCGAATCCTCCGCTCCCCGGATGAACGAGGAAACGCGTGCCACGGTTCCGGCCAGACGGACGAGGACGAACGAAAGCGACAGTCCGACGGTCAAGAGGAAGACGGCTAGTGCCAGCCGCCACACGTCGCCCCAGGTGAAAGCCGCGACCACGATCCCGCCGGCGATCTTACTGAGACGCGGTGATCACGCCGTACCCGACGACCGCGTCGCCGTCGTAGAGCACCGCAGCCTGGCCGGTCGCCACGCCGTACGCCGGCTCGTCGAGCCGGAGCCGGAACCCGCGCGGCGTCGGCTCTACCGCGGCGCCGACAGCCGGTGAGCGGTAACGGAGCTTCGCCCCCACCCGGTCGACGTCGGCGTAGAGACGGCCTCGCGCCGTCACCTGCGTGCGCGCGAGCGACGCGCGCGGGCCGACGACGACGGCGTTCGCGGAAGGGCGAGTGCCCACGACGTAGAGCGGCTCCGGAGCCGAGAGCCCGAGCCTGCGCCGTTGCCCGGGAGTGAAGCGCCAGAAGCCGTCATGGCGGCCGAGCTCCTGCCCGTCCTCCGCGACGACCGCGCCTTCGCGAGGCGCGAGGCCGTGACGCCCGAGGAACTCGCGATAGTCATCGCCGGCCAGGAAGCACGCCTCCTGGCTCTCGGGGCGGCGAGCGGCCGCGAGCCCGGCGCGCTCCGCCTCTGCCCGGGTCGCCTCCTTGTCCTGCTCGCCGAGCGGGAAGGAGATACGCCCGAGACGGCTCGGATCGACTCCGGCGAGCATGTAGCTCTGATCCTTCGCAGCGGCGGCACCGCGCGCCAGCAGGAGGCGGCCGTCGCGCTCGGCGACGCGCGCGTAGTGCCCCGTCGCCAGTTTCTCGGCTCCGGCCCTTCGCGCGAACGCGAGCAACTCGGCGAAGCGGAAGGCCCCGTTGCAGCGCGTGCACGGATTCGGCGTCTCGCCGCGGGCGTAGCCCCGGACGAACGGCGTGACGACCGCGCGGCGGAACTCCTCCCGCAGGTCGAGCGTCACGTGCGGGACGCCGAGCCGATGGCACGTCTCGCGGGCGGCGATCACGGCATCGGGCGAACAACACGCGCGATCGGAGTCGGGCCCGTCGGGATCGAGCCAGAGCCGCAGCGTCACGCCGATCGCGTTCGGCAACGACCGGAGCAGCGCAACCGCGCTGTCGACACCCCCGCTCATGGCCACCGCGACGCGCCCTGGCGACCCGGCCGCGCGGAAGACCGGTCCGATCGCGTTCGCGAGCGCGTCCACCGCAAGCGTGTCGCCGCCGACGGCCGCCGCTTCGAGCAGCGTGAGGCCCGCGATGTCGCGCTCCAGCCCGGGAGCATCAGCCTCCACGATCCGCTCGCCGTCGATCAGCAGGCGGACGGCCGCCCAGTCCCCGCTGCGGCTGGAGTCTCCGAAAACCTCGCGCACGAGAGCCACCGTAGAGGAACGCCCGGCCCCGGCGTCCAAACCGAGCTATGCGATCCTGGTTTCCCAGGTGGGTGCCGTGCCCACGTTCGGCAAGCCTTGGTGGGACGCCGGCTCCCTTTCACGTAGCGTTGGATCTACATGTGTGCCCGATTCGGCGCACGGGGCCGAGCACGAGGACTGTAGCGCCTGCTTCGGCAGTGCGGGGTCGACGCCGTGGTGCTCCTGGACGACGTTGCCTCCGTCGACCACGACAGTCTGGCCGGTGATGTAGCTCGCCTCGGCGGAGCAGAGGAAGGCGACCGCCGCCGCAACCTCGTCGGGTGTGCCCGGCCGACCGACCGGCGTATGCCGTCCTGCCTCGAGCTCGTCGGGCTCCGAGGAGGCGGTGACGATCCAGCCCGGCGAGACTGAGTTGACCGTTATGCCATCACGACCGTGCTCGAGCGCAATCGTCCGCATCAACCCGTCCAGGGCGCCCTTGGCAGCCGCGTACGCAGCCGAGCCCGGGGCGCTGACGAGCGGCCCGGTCACGGACGAGACCATCACGACCCGGCCCCCGCCGTTCCCGACCATGTCGGGCAGCACCGCCCGCGTCAGATGGAAGGCCGTCTTGAGCGTGATCTCGAGCTGGCGCTGCAGTGCCGCCTGCGGGAGCGTAAGAAACGCCGCGCCGCCGTCGTCTGCGCTTCCGCTCTGGGTCATGCCGGCGTTGTTGACGAGCGCGTGCAGGTGCCCGTGCGCCGCTCGCGCCGCTGCAACGAGCGCGGCCACCTGCTCGGGGTCGGTCAGATCGGCGACGTACGCGAATGACCCCGGAAGCTCTCCTGCCCGCTCCCGGATCCGCTCGGTGGTGGACGTGATCGAGACGCGGGCGCCGAGCCGCGCGAGCAGCCGAGCGCTGGCGAAGCCGATTCCGTCCCGACTGCCGCAGCCGCTCACGAGCACGTGCCGACCTTCCAGCCCGAAGGGAGCGTCCATACCTACTCCGGCTGAGGGCCGGTCAAGCGGATCCCGAGCTCCTTCAGGTGCGCCGGGTCGGCGTCGCTCGGCGCACCGGTCATCGGATCGACGCCGGCCTGGTTCTTCGGGAAGGCGATCGTGTCGCGCAGGTTCGATTCGCTCGCGAGCACCATCATCGTGCGGTCGACGCCCCAGGCGATACCCCCGTGCGGCGGCGCGCCCATCGCGAGCGCGTCGAGCAGGAAGCCGAACTTCGCGCGCTGCTCCTCGGCGCCGATGCCCAGAAACTCGAACACGCGAGCCTGGATGTCGGGCTCGTGGATCCGGAAAGAGCCGCCCGCCAGCTCGTTGCCGTTCCCGATCAGGTCGTAGGCGAAGGCGCGGGCGTTGGCGGGATCCTGGTCGAAGCGCTCCTCCCACTCGGGGTTCGGCCGCGTGAACGGGTGGTGCTGCGCGGTCCAGCGCTGCTCGCCCTCCGACCACTCGAACATCGGGAAGTCGGTGATCCAGAGCCATTCGAACGTGTTCTCGTCGATCAGCCCGAGCGCCTCGGCCAGGTGGATCCTCAGCGCGCCGAGCACGCGCGACGTCAGCGGCCACACGTCGGCGGCGAAGAGAAGCGTCTCGCCCGGCTTGCCGCCGAGCGCGGCGAGCGTCTCCTCGGAGAGGAACTTCGCGATCGGCGACCGGATCTCGCCCGACTCGTCGTAGACGAGATATGCGAGCCCCTTCGCTCCCCACTCCTTCGCGAACTCCTCGAGCTGGGCGAGCTCGGCGCGCGAGAACGTCCGCGGCGCGCGCAGGAAGCGTACGGCCTCGGCCGAGGCGAAGACGCCGAGCTCCGAGCCCCGGGTCGCCTCGGTCGCGTCCTCGATCTCGAGCTCGTAGCGGATGTCGGGTTTGTCGCTCCCGTAGCGGCGGTCGGCTTCGTCCCAGGACATGCGCGGGAACGGCGTCTCGAGCTCGACGCCGAGGCACTCGCGCCAGATCGCCTGCACGAGCTGCTCCGTGAGCCCGAGCAGCTCCTCGACGTCCGGGAACGCCATCTCGACGTCGAGCTGCGTGATCTCCTGGACGCGGTCGGCGCGGAGATCCTCGTCCCGGAAGCAGACCGCGACCTGGTAGTACCGCTCGAAGCCCGCGATCACGAGCAGCTGCTTCGCGATCTGCGGCGACTGCGGCAATGCATAGAAGTGCGCCGGCTGCAGGCGTGCGGGGACGAGGAAGTCGCGCGCACCCTCCGGGGTCGGCTTCCACAGCACCGGCGTCTGGATGTCGACGAACCCGGCGGCCTCCATGAGGCGCCGCATGATCCCGACCATCTGCCCGCGCAGCCGGATGTTCCGCTGCAGCCGCTCGCGCCGCAGGTCGAGCCAGCGATAGCGGAGACGCAGCGTCTCGTCGACGTTCTCCTCGTCGAGCTGGAACGGAAGCGGCGTCGAGCGCGAGAGGATCTTCAGCTCGTCCACCTGCACCTCGATCTCGCCGGTCGGCAGGTTGGGGTTGACCAGCTCCGGCGCGCGCGCCACGACCTCGCCCGTCGCCTGGAGCACGAACTCGTTTCGGATCTCGTGCGCGATCTCGGCCGCCGCCTGCGCGCGCTCGGGATTGATCACGAGCTGCACCTTGCCGGCGCCGTCGCGAAGGTCGACGAAGACGAGGCCGCCGTGGTCGCGCCGCGTGTCCGTCCAGCCGGCGACCGTGACGCGGCGGCCGGCGTCGTCCGCCCGCAGCGCACCGCACATCGCGTCGCGCCAGGCCACTAGACCTCCGCGAGGCCGTGGACGATCCGGTCCTCCTGCCCCCGCCGCCGCACCTCGTAGGTCCCGTCGCTCCGCGCGACGACGACGGTCTCGGCGCCGAGCCGCTGCGCCTGGGTGAGCTGTCCCTTCATCGAGCGGCCAGCGTAGTCGGTGTCGACGGAGCGGCCCTCCGCTCGCCACTTGGCGATCTGCGGGAGGAGGCGGCCGCGAAGCTCCGGTTCCTCGAACGCGACGAAGACGTCGAGCCGCGGAGCCTGGGCCTCCGCGCCTTCGCGCTCCATCGCGAGGAGGATCCGTTCGAGCCCGGCGCCGAAGCCGACACCCGGGGTCGCCGGCCCGCCGACCGCCTCGACGAGGCCGTCGTAGCGGCCGCCGCCGCAGATCGTCGAGTTCACGTTCTCCTCCGGCCCGACGAACTCGAAGGTCGTGCGCGTGTAGTAGTCGAGGCCGCGCACGAGCACCGGATCGAGCACGTACGGGACGCCGTACGCGTCGAGGTACGTCTTCACCGCGTCGAAGTGCTCGCGACACCCGTCGCAGAGCGACTCGCCGATCTTCGGCGCAGCGGTGAGCGCCGCGCGCAGCCGCTCGCTCTTGACGTCGAAGACCTGGAGGACGCTCGTCGCGCGCTTGTGGGCGACCTCCTCGTCGACGAGCTCCGGATGGGCGTCGAGCCACTCGTTCAGCCGCGCGACGTACTGCGGCCGGCAGCTTGCGTCCCCGATCGAGTTGAGCCGCAGCTCCCACTCGGTCACGCCGAGCCGGCGGAGGAGCTCCGCGTAGAACTGGATCACCTCCGCGTCGACCGCGGGATCCGCCGAGCCGATCGCCTCGAGCGACAGCTGCCAGTGCTCACGGTAGCGGCCGCGACCCGGCCGCCCGTAGCGGTACATCGGCGCGATCGCGTACGCCTTCACCGGCTGCGGCTCCTGAGAGAGCCCGTGCTCGACGTACGCTCGGGCGATCGGCGCCGTCCCTTCGGGACGGAGCGTGATCGAGCGCTCGCCGCGGTCCTCGAACGTGTACATCTCCCTGTGCACGACGTCGGACGCCTCGCCCGCCGTCCGTTCGAAGAGCGCCGTGTCCTCGAAGCCGGGCGTCGAGACGCGCGTCCAGCCGTACCGCGCGCACTGCTCCTCGATCGTGCGGATCACGCGCCACCAGAGGTGGTCGCGCGGCAGGACGTCGTGCGTCCCGCGCGGCGCCTGGAACTTGCTCATACCGCGCGGAGCTCTGCCAGGAACGGATTGCGCGCGAGCTCGACGCCGAGCGTCGTCTCGGGGCCGTGCCCCGGATGGACGACGGTCTCCGGCGGCAGGCGATCGGCGAGCATGCGCACCGAGCCGAGCAGCGTGTCCCAGTCGGCGCCCGGGAGGTCGACGCGGCCCACCGACCCGGCGAAGAGCAGGTCGCCGCTGAAGAGATCGCCGTCGGCGAAGAACGCAACGTGCGCCGGCGAATGACCGGGAACGGCGAGGCACTCGAATGCGATCCCCGCGACCTCGATCGTCTCCCCGCCGCTCAGTAGGTGCTCGGGAGCGTGCGGGCGGCCCGGAACTCCCGCGGGCGCGAACTCCTGGTACCGCTCGAGCCGCTCGCGCTCCCCTTCGGGCATCCAGACCTCCGCGCCGGTTCCTTCGGCGAGGTCGGC
>Ga0070730_10002390_pt1 | contig 17043 bp, 12 predicted proteins | sample Coa_R1_3_FD_66447 | JGI IMG/M metagenome (GOLD analysis project Ga0070730, IMG submission 66447) | Surface soil microbial communities from Centralia Pennsylvania, which are recovering from an underground coalmine fire - Coalmine... | ecosystem: Environmental > Terrestrial > Soil > Unclassified ... | reverse complement strand
TCTCGTCCGGCCCGGCGGGGAGCCGCACCAGCCGGAACACCGCGGTGAGCACGATCGCCACCACGAGGTTGATGACGAGCGCGGTCAGCGCGATGTAGACGGTGTGGTTGAAGCCGGGCACGAGGGCGGTCGAAGCGCCGAAGTGCGAGCCCGCCACGCCCGGTGCCGGCGTGTTGTACGCGACCACGGTGCCGTACAGCATCGCCACCGCCCAGCCGAGCACCAGCGCCCAGCGGTGGAACCAGCGCGTGTAGAGGCCGATGACGATCGCCGGGAAGGTCTGGAGGATCCAGACGCCGCCCAGCAGCTGCAGGTTGATCGAGAACGTCTTGCTCAGAGCGAGCACGAAGACCAGCGCGCCGGCCTTGATGACGAGCGAGACGGCCTGGGCGACTCTGGTCTCCTGCGCCGGGGCCGCGTCCGGCTTGAAGAACTCCTTGTAGACGTTGCGGGTGAACAGGTTCGCAGCAGCGATGGACATGATCGCCGCCGGGACCAGCGCGCCGATGACAATGGCCGAGTAGCCGATGCCAGCGAACCAGCTCGGGAACATCTTCTGGAACAGGAAAGGCACGGCGAGCTGCGCGTTGGCGCCGTTCGCCTTGACCGCCTGCGGCACACCGGGCGCGGCCAGGGCCATATAACCCAGCAGCGCGACCAGCCCCAGCATGAGCGAGTAGGCCGGCAAGATCGCCAAGTTGCGGCGGATGACGTTCCGCCAGCAACGACCACCCGACCACGACGGCCGGGCCGACGTTCCGCTGGAGCTGCCGGTCCACAGGCGGAAAGTGCTCGGCGGCGTGATCAACGAGTACTACCAGGCGGCGTAACTGACCTCATGAACCCGAAGGTCAGACTCCATGCGAGTAGTTTTGAAGCGGTACACTGGCTCCCTCGCCGCCCACAGGACCGACGCCCTGCGCGCGCTGGTCGTGTGGTGCGAATGAACCTCATCGCGCTCTCCACGGCCTCGGCCCCGCTGATCTCGGAGCTCACGACATCCTCGACCACACAGAGCAATGTTTGCGCTTGATCCCGATCGGCACGCTCCAGCGTGACGGGCCAGGCAACCTGCTGGCGCGCCAGCAACTCGCAGGACCGCGAGCCCGGCGGGGGATCGCCACGCACGGGACCGCTCCCTCGGCTCTCGCCATCGCGAGGTCCTCGTCGGGCATCGTCCGGAGCCTACCGGCGGCGCCGCTTCCGGTCGCGCACGATCTCGCGGATCGCGTGGTGACCGGGCAAGCCGGTTACTCCGCCGCCCGCGTGGGTCGCACTGGACGCCTGGTAGAGGCCCCGGATCGGGGTGCGGTAGTCGGCGTACCCGGGCGCCGGCCGCATGTGAAACAGCTGGTTGGGGGCGAGCTCGCCGTGGAAGATGTTGCCGCCGACCAGTCCCCACTCATCCTGCATCTGCCACGGACCGATTACCTGCCGCCCGACGATGGAGTCCTTGAGCCCGGGGATGAAGTCCTCGTGGACGTCGATCAGGCGGTCGGCGTAGGCCTCCAGCTCATCCTGGTGGCGCTCGCTCGCCCACTCGTGCGGGACCCACTGGGTGAACATCGACATCACGTGCATGCTCTCGGGCGCGAGCGTGCGGTCAAACACGCTAGGCACGCACGTCTCCGAGAACGGCGCCGTGGCGGCTCGCCCGTTCCTCGCCTCCTCGAAGGCACGCTCGAGGTAGCGCACGCTTGGCGCGATCATGATCGAGGCGCCCCGGATCTCCGGGTCCTCGCCGGGGTCGTCGCGGAAAGCCGGGAGGCGCGACAGCGCCAGGTTGACCTTCACCGTGCCGCTGCGCGTCTTCCAGCTCTCGATGTCGCGCACGAACGCGTCGGGGAGCGCCTGGCGGTCGAGGTGCTCCAAGAAAGCGATCCGCGGATGACAGGTCGTCACGAGGAGCGGGGCGTGCAGCTCCTCGCCCCCCTCGATCACCGCGCCAACCGCTCGCCCATGGCGAACGCGGACCCGCTCCACCGGCGCCTTCACCCGGATCTCTGCCCCGAAGGACTCCGCCGAGCGCTGCAGGGCGAGGGCGACGGCCCCCATCCCTCCCTCCGGATAGCCCCACGCCGAGATCTGCCCGTCGCCGAGGTCGCCGACCGAGTGGTGCATCAGGACGTAGGCCGTGCCAGGCTCCTCGGGGCCGGCCCAGGTCCCGATGATCCCGTCCGTCGAGAGCGCGCCCATGACCTCCTCCGACTCGAACCACTCCGACAGCAGATCGGCGGCCGACATCGTGAACAGCTTCGTCACATCGGCCGCCTGGCGTTCGCTCATGCCGCGCCGACGGCGCAGGACGAACCGCACTTGGTCGATCACGTCCCCCAGCGCCGTCGAGCCCACCTTCGGCGGGGTCTCCATGAGGACCGGCCCGAGGAGCGCGGCGCTCCGCTCGATCCACGCCGCCCACTCGCCGAACGCCTCGGCGTCTCGCTTGGAGAACCGCGCGAGGCGCTCCCGGAGCTCATCCTTGGCGGGCGTGAGGCGGATCGCGCCCTCGCCCGGCTGCGGCGCGTAGGTCGGGCCCATCGGGAAGACCTTGTAGCCAAACGACTCCAGCCGGAGATCGCGGACGAGTGTGGGCGGCATCAAGCTCATCACGTAGGAGAGGGTGGTGACCCGCACGTCCGGGTGGTCGGGGAACGGCACGCTGGTGTCGGCCGCGCCGCCGGTCTTCTCGCGCGCTTCCAGGATGACCACGCGGGCGCCCAACTTGGCGAGATAGGCGCCAGCAACCAGGCCGTTGTGCCCGCCCCCGATCACGATCGCGTCGTAGCTATTCGCAGGCATAGCCGACTCCTTCCCGGCTCCCGCTAGGGCTGGCTGGGCCACCGATAGGGAGCTACCGCGGTGGATCAGAACCTTCGGGCGCTATCGACTTCGATATCCGAAGCATCCGGTCGTTGCATCGTCTCAGCTTGTAATCCACCAAGCTTGCCCGGTGGTGTCCGGCCACTCTCGCGCAACCCCGTTCGTTGTCGCTGGCGCTGATACATCAACAGCCATCCCGTGCTCGGGTATGGCCTTGCTTAGAGTCGTCGCGCGGACGGCTGCGGGGACCGCCGGGCTCGGGGAGGAACGGTGCATCCCGGTACTTGAGAGAGGCTCTCAGGCCCTCGTTTTCGCGGATCCGGTTGAGCTCGTCAAGTTCCGCGGCGTCTGTGGAGGAATGGATGATCACCGAGATCAGCGCGGCTGTCTCCATCGCGGTGCGCAGCCCCATAGCTTCCAGGCCAAGTGTGGTGATCATCTTGTTCATCCGGACGGAGTCTGGCGGCAGTTTGGCGATCCGCCTGCCAAGGGCCATGGCCGTTTTCATCAGCTCATCGTGCGGCACGACTTCGTTGACGATGCCGATCCGTTCAGCCTCTTTGGCGTCGAAATGATCGCCGGTGAGCGCGTAGCGATGGGCGTGCTTCCAGCCGGCCAGTGCGGCAAGCAGGAAGGTCGAGTTCTGGATCTCGCGCACCTCAGGCTGGCCGAAGACCGCCCGGTCGGAGGCGATGGTGATGTCCGCGCAGAGCGCGTACCACATGCCGCCGCCCAGGCACCACCCGTTCACAGCCGCGATGATCGGCTTCGGCAGCCTCATGAGGGCAAGGTGCAGGCTGGGGGTGGCGGTGTCGCTTTCCCACCAGTGCTTCAGGACGTCCCGGCTGCGCGACCTGCCGCCAGCAATCTCATCCATGCTCAGGTCGTAGCCGGCGCTGAAGGAGTTGCCGGCTCCGGTCAGCATGATAACGCGCACTGAGTCGTCCTCGGCTGCGAGCCGCAGTGCCTCATGCAGTTCGTCCTCGAGTTCCTCAGATATTGCATTCATCTGGTCCGGCCGGTTGAGCGTGAGCAGCAGGACCGGTCCATCTGCCGACCACGAGATAGTGGTGAACTTGCTGTCATCTGTCACGTGTTCTGCACCTCTCATATATCTGGTATCTGGTGGCACGGCATCCGCCCGGCACCTGCCCGGGCAGCACGCTCGTTATCGTTCTCTTTGGCCGTCTCCGATACTCGCTGCGTTCCTCTCGTGGCTGGCGCAGGTGGAGGGCAACCAGGACAGCCCCAGTGCTGAGGCCCATTAGCGGGTCCATTAGCAGTGTCGTGACCGCAATGATTGACGGGTCGAGACCGGTGCGCAGTGAATTGACGATCGCCTTCGGCAGGGTGGTCGGGCCTGGCCCGCTGAGGAAGTTCACGACGACCGAAATCCGAAATGAATGCAAGCAGGGGGCGGGACCGTCCGGCAGAGGCCCCAGACCAGGACCACGTCGATCTCGGACACGGTATTGCCTGCCCAGCCGTGCAGCATCCGATACGCGGTGGTGCCTACAAGGGTTCGGGCCGCAGATTCGGCCCAGGAGAGCCGTGGCGCCTTCGGCAGCACCTGGCGGCCCCGGGCCCGACAGAACTGACTCGGTGAGCAACTGGCGCCGGGTCTTGAAATAGTGGATGACCAGGGCCGGGCTGGTGCCGGCCCGTTCCGCCACGTCGGCGATCCGGGTTTCGGGGTAGCCGCGCTCGGTGATCACGGCCAGCGCCGCCCGGAGCATCTGCTCCCTCCGCTGATCAGCCGCATTATCTCCGGCCCCGGTCGGCTCCCTCATGTCAGTCATCCTTGTCCAATCCGCCCGTTCCGGCTCCTGCCTTCGCGGTTTCCCCACGCTCCGGCCTACCGGGCCAGCCCTGCCGGGACCACGCTGGTGGCTCCTCCCAGGGCCACCCGGCGCCTCGTGCCGCGGCGGGTCCCGGCCCGATCGCCCGCATTGTCGGCGCAACCCGGCCGACGCGGCCCGCCGCGGGTGTCGGCCCGGCGGGTGCGCCTGGCTGGCTGTCCATGGCGGGTGCCTGCCCGTCTCCGTCGGCGGGTGTACCTCAGCTGTACCTGGCATCGAACATCTATGACATCAAGGCGGCGCGAGGGCGTTGGCCCTCAGCCGGGGAAGCCTGCTCTTGGCCGGTACTCAGCGGCCGATCTGAAGCCTGGTGTTGGCGGGGTCGTAGACGGGCTGCGGGACTACGGTCGCTGGCCGGCGCGACCCGAGGATCTCGACCGTCAGTTCGGTTCCTGGGCTGACGCAGTCAACGGGCAGGTAAGCAAGGGCCAGTGACGCCTGTACCCTGTGCCCGTAGCCGCCGGAGGAGACGTAGCCGACCTGGCGATCGCCGCGGAAGACCGGCTCGTGGTGGTAGGCGTCGGCGTCATCTGCCTCGACGTGCAAGCAGGAAAGAGCCTGGCGCGGCCCGTCACGCGACTGGAGCAGGAGCGCCTGGCGGCCGATGAAGTCACCCTTCTGCAATCGCACGAAGCGCTCCATGCCTGCCTCCAGCGGCGTGAAGTCGGCCGACAGATCGGCACCCCAGAGCCGGTAGCATTTCTCCAGCCGCATGGACTCCAGCGCCAGGTACCCGAAGTTGGTGATCCCCAGGTCAGCGCCGGCTTCCCGGAGGAGGTCATAGAGGTAGCGCTGATATTCCAGCGGATGATGCAGCTCGTAGCCAAGCTCGCCCACATAAGACAGCCGCATCACCCGGGCTGGCGCCATCCCGATGCGCATGTCCGCGGCGCTGAAGAAGGGCAGTCCGCGGTTGGAGCAGTCCGCGCTGGCGACGCGTGCCAGCAGGTCCCTGGCTCTGGGGCCGGCCAGGGTGAGAACGCCGATCTGGCTGGTGACGTTGTCCACCACGACACCCGCCGCGGGGATGTGCCTGCTGATCCACTCCAGGTCGTGTGTCTCGGTTGCGGCAGCGGAGACGACATAGAACCGGTCCTCGGCCAGGCGGGTAACGGTGAGGTCGCACTCGACTCCGCCGCGCTTGTTGCACATCTGCGTCAGCGCGATCCTGCCGATGCGCGGCAGGGCGTTGGCGCACAGCCGGTCGAGGAAGTCATCAGCGCCTGGCCCGCGCACCTCGTACTTGCCGAAGCTCGTCTGGTCCAGGATGCCCACGCTCGAGCGGACCGCCTGGCACTCGGCTGCCACGTCCTGGTGCCACTTCCCGCGCCGGAAGGTCTCTTCCGGCTGGTCCGTGCCATCCGGCGAGAACCACAGGGGCCGTTCCCAGCCGAACCGGGCGCCGAACACCGCCCCCTGTGCCGCGAGCCGGTCGTAGATCGGGTCGGTCTTGAGCGGCCGTGCGGCGGGCAGTTCCTCATGCGGGAAGCGGACCGCGTACTCGCGCTTGTACGTCTCTCGTGCCCGGGCCGCCGTGTACGGCACCGACTCGGCGTACTGGCCAAAGCGCCGGACGTCGACGTCCCACATGCTGTCGCCTGGCTGGCCGTCGAGGATCCACTCAGCGGCGTACCGGCCGGCGCCGCCGCCAAAGACGATCCCGAAGATGCTGAAGCCGGCCAGGATGTGGAAATTCCGCAGCCCTGGCACCGGGCCCATCAGGCACAGGCCGTCGGGCGTGTAGCCGTCCGGGCCGTTGACAACCGAGCGGATGCCGGTCTTCCCGAAGGCCGGTACCCGGTTCGCCACCGTGGCCAGCACGTCCTCGATCCGCTCCAGGTCGGGCGGCAGGAGCTGGCCATGGAAGCCCGCGGGGATCCCGTCGAGCGCCCACCCCCGGGGACCCGGCTCAAACGGGCCGACGAGCAGGCCGGGACCCTCCTGGCGAACGTAGAACGAGCCGGCGCCATCACGCAGCACCGGCAGTTCGCGCGACAGGGCCTGGACCTCTGGCATCGGGGCCGTCGTCAGGTACTGGTGCTGGATGGGGCTGATCGGCAGCTCGACTCCCGCGAGCCGGCCCACCTCACGTGCCCACTGCCCGGCCGCGTTGACGACCACGTCGGCCACGACGGTGCCGGCCGTGGTCTCGGCGGTCCACCGCCCGCCACTGAAGGCAACCGAAGTGACGTGCGCGTGCCGCATGATCTGCGCGCCGCGTTGCTTCGCCCCCTGCGCCAGCGCGTTAGTGAGCCCGCTGGGGTCGACGTGACCGTCGGTGGGCAGGTAAGCAGCCGCGGATACCCCATCCTGCACGGCCAGGGGGAAGAGCTCGGCGATGCGGTCGGGCCCGATGATCTCGAATGGGACGCCGACCGACTCGGCCATCGCGCGACGGTGCTGGAACTCGTCGATCCGGCCCCGGGATGCCCCCAGGCGGATGCTGCCGCAGCGGTGATAGCCGACCGGCTGACCGGTATCGGCCTCCAGCACGCCGTCATACAGCTCCACGCTGTACCTGAGCAGCTTCATCAGGTTGTAGCGCGAGTGGAACTGCGTGCACAGCCCGGCCGCGTGCCAGGTGGACCCGCTGGTCAGCTCGCTGGCCTCGATCAGGACCAGGTCATCGCAGCCCAGCCTGGCCAGATGGTAGAGCACGCTGCACCCGGCCACACCGCCGCCGATAACCGCGACGCGAGTACGCACCGTCATGTAGCTTCCTCCGTTCGTCCGGCTCCCGAGATGGGTGGGCGCCGCCCGGCCCACGGGTGCGTTGCCTCGAGTTCCGCGGCAACGCCGAGCAGCCTGTCCTTGCGGCCCGAGTCCGGCGGCGACTTGGATGCCGATGGGAAGACTGTCCTGGTCAAGTGGCCTCTCCTCGCAGCGGTGCCGGGAGTTCCGAGTTGGCTGGGGGCGCCGCGCCGACGGGAGCGCCCTCCATGAATGCCTGCGCGGCCGAAAGCTCGCTGGGCACCCGCGGCGTGGTCCCGCGGAAATGAAAGCGGAACCCGGTCCTGGACAAGGCGGCGGCAGGCGAACATGACCGGGGCGGCGGCCAGGATCGCTTTGATTGCCGTCGTCTCGGCTTGGCAACGTCGTGTCCCATTGCGGGCAACACCGACACGCATTTCGCGTCGGACCGGCTGGCGCAGCCCGTCACAGTGGCGGTCGTTCGCGCAGGTAGGCGACCGGTGCCATCGGGTCGGCGCTCTCGATTCCCCGGGCGAGCCGGTGACCGTCGAAGACGGCTTCTGAAGGCATGCGAGGCGCGACGGCATCCCCGACGAGGTGCACGGCACGGACGCCCGCAGCAGCCAGCGCACTAGGGTCGGCCGTCAGCTCGTGGTAGAGCGTCTGCTCGCTGCGCTGCTGGGTGACGAGTACGACACCGTCCGCGTGCAGCGACCACGGATCCCCGAACTCCGTCTCGCCGAGCACCGTCCCGTCGGCCACCTCGAGCAGCGTCACTCCGGTGTGGAACACGATTCCCAGCCCGTGGAGGTGCCGGCGGAGCATATCGCCCTCGAGTGAGTCGTCAGACACGGGTGACACGCGGTCCTTCGTCGTCACCAGATGAGTCTCGTAGCCCTCTGCGGCGAGCAGTTCCGCGATGCCCGGCCCGACGTAGTAGCCGTCGGTGTCGTACACGACCACACTGCCCCGGGGCGGCCGTTCACCGGCCATGACGCGTTCGGGCGTGAGCGCGCGCCCGGCGCCCTTGATCATCGAGAGGTGAACCGGCTGCGTCCCGTCACCCATCCATGCGGAGCCGGTTGCGAGCACGACGATCTCCGCGCCGTAGTCGAGGATGTCGGCTGCAGTGAGTCGCCGGCCGAGGATCACCTCGACGTTGGGAAGCTTGGAGAGCCCGATGACGCGGTGGTCGATGACGCGGCCCCAGTCGCCCAGCGTCGGGAGCTGGCGCGTCCATCGCAGTTTCCCGCCGAGCTCAGTCTCGGCGTCGACGAGGTGCACGGCGTCGTAGCCGCGGCGTCCGAGCACCATGGCGCACTCCATGCCTGCGGGCCCGCCGCCGACGACGAGGACCGGCCGCTCAGGATGCTCGACGCGCTGGAACAACTCGGGATGCCAGCCGCGCCGGTACTCCTCGCCGGCGGTGGCATTCTGGATGCAGCCGACGTTGTGAAACGTCTCCTCGCGCAGGATGCACACGTTCGACCCGGTGCACTCGCGGATTTCGTCCAGCCGGCCTTCTCGGATCTTGGCGGGAAGGAACGGGTCCGCGATGGCCGGCCGCGCCGCGCCGATGAGGTCGAAGGCGCCACTGCGGATGAGCGATGCCATGACATCGGGATTCGTGTACCGGCCGACCCCGACAATCGGCTTTGCGGTCACCTCGCGCACCCGCGACGTCCACGGAAGCTGGTGGCCCTCCGGGTAGTACCGCGACGTGCCGGAGTCCTCGGGCCAGCCGCCGACGTTGACGTCGAACAGATCGACGAGCGGATCGACGAGGCGGATGACCTCGAGCATCTCCTCCGTCTCGATCCCCATCAGCTCCAGGCCACCGGCGACTCCGGTCCTAATAGCGATGGCACAGTCATCCCCGACCGCCTCGCGCACCATCTCCAGCGTCTCACGCTGGAACCGCGCCCGGTTCTCGAGTGACCCTCCGTACGCGTCCGTGCGCCTGTTGGTCACGGGAGAAAGCATCTGCATCATGAGATACCCGTGTGCGCCGTAGACGTAGATGATGTCGAACCCGACATCCCGCGCGCCCTTCGCAGCTGCGGCGAAGTTGCCCTGGACCCGCCGGATGTCTGCCAGCGTCATCTCCTTGGCCATGCCCGAATACCTCGACTCGGCGGCAACCTGACTCGGCACCAGCCGGGGATACCGCGACTCGCCGTTCAGCGCCCACGCTCCGCCGTGGTGCAGCTCGATGCCCGCGAGCGCGCCGTGCTCGTGGACAGCGTCCGCGACCAGTCCGAGCCGATGCATGTCCTCAGCGTCCCAGCAGTCGGAGGCCACCGCGAAGGTCTCATCGGAATCGGGTGAGACCGGCGCGTAGTCGGTGCACACGCCGCCCCAGCCTCCCTCGGCCTTGATACCGCGGAACGCCGCATGCGTGCGCGGCCTCGACGCGCCGAAGCCCGACGCGTGCGGCACTTGGTAGAAGCGGTTGGGCAGCGTCTTGGGGCCGATGCGCACAGGCTCGAACAACACGGCATGCCTGGGATCCATCACGGTGCGCCATCCTCCGTTCGAACGCCGCGTATCAGCCGGGCTGCTAACCCGGTCGCTTTGACTGAACAGTCAGTCTATAGTGCCGAAAGGTTTAGCACAGCGGCAGAACGTGGCGCAGGTGTCGAGGCTGCGGTTCGCCTTCGAGGGCACGGATTATGAGATCGACCTGAACGCCAAGAACGCCGCTGCGCTGCGCAAGCAGCTCGCGCCCTACATCGAGCATGCCCGCCGCGCCGGGCGGACCGCAGCGGGTCGGCAGCGTTCGGGTGATATCCGGGCCTGGGCGAAAGAGCATGGCCTGGCGGTCAGTGAGCGCGGCCGGATCCCGGCCAGCGTGGTGGACCAGTACCAAGCCGCGGGCAAGAGCCGCTGAACCAAGCCACCATCGCTGTGTGTCGCTAGGATGCACCGCCCCCAGGCGCCGTTCGCCCATTCAGCGGCCAAGCGGGACTGCTCCCGGTCGGTCAGGGCTGTTCCGCCAGGGCAGACTCCGGTCCCGGGCCTGGGTGCTGCACCAGTCCTTACTGCACCGAGAGCATTCCATCGTCATGCGCGCGGCGCAGGCATTTGCTCGTGGCGCAAGTCATCGCCCGGTCGGCGGCAGATGAGTGCGATCGTGTCTGGCTGTGCGCTGCTGGCCTTCGATGGAGGGGGCAGAATGCGCTCATGACCGAGCGGGCACTTGTAGACGTTGCCGAGTGCGCTGGGGCTGAGCTTGCCCTACGTCTCCGCATCCCTTGCGACATCGTCGATGTCCACCGGCTTAGCCGCTCTCGCGCGAGGATCTACTCAAGCCTCCGGTATGGCGCTTTCCTGCTGGCCTACGCGCCCCTGGAGAGTTTCTTCACGCAGCTGAGCCGATATGGAGCCCGAGCGAGCGGCCGCGCGTTGCCGCTCAATCTCGACAAGATTCAGCGGGAACTTGCCTCGCAGTGGCCAGGTGCAAGATTCCAGGCGAACCTGTGGGAGGGGCGCACCCGCCAGCAGCCCACTCAGCCCGGCAGTAGGTCCGAATGGGCTCTCCTAAGGGGCGGGCGTCTCAAGGACTACCTGGCCGACATGAAGATGCTCCGCGATCTGCTCAGCCACGGGGGTGACCCGGTCAACGTTACGAACGACGGCCGTACATTGTGGGAGGTGCGCGATGGTTGGTCATTGCGTTTGATGGGCGTCGAAGGTTTCATTCAGTTCGTCGAGGACCTGGCCGAGCAGGCACTCTTGGAGGCTGGCATGCCCCGGGAGAGGATCCCTACCTGGCCGGAGCCCCAGCGCAGCGGGATTTCGCTGAGAGGACGACCCACCTTGCCGAACCGCGACCGCCTCGCTGAAAGTCAAGGCAGCGGGTAAGGCGATCCGGTGAGGTCGCACGAGTCACCCCTAGCCTTGCGTCTAGGGAGTCTGCTACGCCCTCCCAGCGGCTAGAAGCGAGGGTCTGTCTGCGCAACTACCCTTCGTGGCTGTACCGAACCGAAAAGATAGTGGGGCAGGTCGATGGAACTCAGTGAACCTCAATCTCGGGCCATACGTCTAGTTGACCATCAACTGGCTACTCTACAGCGAAACTGGGGAAGCGGTGCCAGGCCAGAAGCTGTTTACAGTATGGCAGCCCTGTTGCGAGACCTATTGGTACATGGAAGCTTTGCGAGAGCATGGGGATTGGTTTGGGCGCCAAGCGAAAGATCAAAGATCACGGTCGTGGCGCCTGACTTGGCAGCACTAGTTCCCGAGAATCAACGGCACAGGGTGTTCCACGCGCAGACGGCTGGCTTTGCTCGGCCCGGAATGCATTTGTGGATGCCGGTCGCCCTAACTGGTACGGAGACCTTCACTCCACCTGGAATTCCCCTGCCCGAAAATCCAGATCCGCGGACCGACTTGGACAAGACTAATCAGGTCACATCTGAACCTCCGGCAGAAGTTGAAAACGGACAAGAGGAGACACGTGTCGCTGGTGTGACATCGATGTCCATGCAGCTAAAGGGCGCCATCATGTCAGGGCTGATCGACCAAGACGAAGTACCGCTGGCACCCGCCAGTTGCTACCGGCGTTATACATTGAAACAGTTCCTTGCGTCTCCATGCCTTATCTACCAAGGAAAGACATTTACGCGCAAGGTTGTTGTGGCCAGCTTTGCGAACAATCTGGGCCCAGCACACATCGACTGGGACGGTAAATCGCCAGAATATGAAATGTTGACCAACAACGAGTGGTTGAGCATTACCGGTCGCAACCCAGTCCTATATGAGGTGTTGTCTGTAGGCCAGATGATTTCAAGATCAGCTAGCGCCATTAAATTTCGGAGCCGTGTCGCTGAACTAGGGCTGGATCCGCTACGGTAGCATCCTGGTTAACTCTCCTTTCTTCTCGATTCGGTTAGAATTTACGCTCATCGGCAATGCCGAGCGTCTCCCGGAGCCGACGCCGCGGGAGACGCAAGCTCGGTCAGGTGCCGGAGGCCATGTAGGCGGCCAGGATGTAGTTCGGGTGGCGGTCAAGATTCTTGCGGGCCCGGTCATAACGCATCGTGGTTCTGGGGTCGGCGTGGCGGGCGGCGATCTGGACGTCTCGCAGGTCCACGCCGGCATCCAGCATGGTCGTGACGAAGGTGTGCCTGAGCATGTGCGGGTGCGGTCTGGTAATCCGCACCCCGGCGGCTTCCGAAAGCCGCCGCAGGCGCCGGGTGGCGGCGTGGCGGTCCATCCGGGTGCCGCGGCTGTTGAGCAGGATCGGCCCGGTGGTGCGGGTGCCGATCGCGGTGCCGGCAGCCCGGCCGACCGCTGGCGGCAGCGGGACCAAGACCACTTGGTGCCTTTGCCGCACACGCGCAGCACCCGGTGGCCGTGTTCTTCGCCCAGGTCGGCGATGTCCGCCCCGGTGGCTTCGAAGATCCGCAGGCCGAGCAGCCCGAGCATGGCCACGAGCGCGAAGTCGCACGGGTGCGCAGACTCCCGGGCCGCAGTGAGCGGGGCCTCAAACTGCGGGTGCGTGAAGCCCAGGGCAGGCGACTCGGCGGGAACCGCCGGGCGCCGGACGTGCTCGGCGGGTGAGTGCTCCAGGACGCCGTCGATGACGCCGGTGCGGTAGAACCCGGCCGTCACCGAGAAGCGCCGGGACACGGTGGAGGGCTTGAACCGGCGGATCTCCTGCATCCCCGGATGTATAGCTCCAGGTGCGGGCGCCGTGCAGCCAGCGGGTCCAGGCCGCGCTCAGCGCACCAGGTCAGGAAGGAGCGCAGGTCGGACTCGGTGTGCTCGCGGGAGGAGCCCTTGAAGCGGGCCAGGTAGGCAGCCACTGCCAGCCGCAGCTGATCAGTGACCGGCGCAGGACGGTCGGAGGGGACTGGGGCCAGTTCGGTGAAGTTCGTCATGACCTGACACTGCGACGGCAATCTGCCGTCACGAGATAAGCGGAACGTGCACCAGGCGCTGATGAGCGTGCGTTGGTTGGCGGCAGCATGCACGTGGGCTCCTGGGGGATGCCGGGCGGTTGCCCCGGGATTGACCGGGGGTTCGCTGGCACCGATGCTGCATCTAGGCGTGATCGTCCCCGCCACGGAATCTGGGACTACGAGCCGATCGACGCGGCCAGCACCGCGCTGCGCACCATCCGGGCCGGCATCGTGGGCACCCCGGCCTCCGTCCAGGGCCTGCGCGCCTGGCTGGACAAGTGCCGGCTCCCGATCGCGGCGAAGGACAGTCGCCTGGGACATCTGTTCGTGCCGTTCCCCGGGTTCGACACCAGCGCCGGATTCCGCTCCACCCTGGTGTGGGACTCCCGGCTCGAACGCCACATCCGCGACCGGGACATCCGCCGGCTCGCTGAGCTCAAGCCGCAAGATGCCGTCCGCGTCGCCGTCGAGCTGTACGCCGCCGAGCTTGAACTGCTCGACGAAGAACCCGGCTGCAACGTCGTGATCATCGCCCGCCCCGAAACGCTGCCTGAGGCAGCCGAACCCGAGGCCGACCCCGCCGCCCCGTGGAAGAAGCTCCCGCCCGAAGAGCCAGCTGATGACTTCCGGGCACTGCTCAAAGCCGCGGCCATGCGCTACAGCCGACCCATCCAGATCATCCGCCGCACCACCTGGGACCCGGCTTTCACACCAGCAGGCCAGGACAAGCCCCGCCTGCAAGACGAGGCAACCCGAGCCTGGAACCTGCACACCGCCCTGTACTACAAGGCAGGCGGCGTGCCCTGGCGCCTGCCGCGCGATCCCGCCAGCCTCGACAACTGCTACGTCGGGATCACGTTCTACCGCAGCACCGACCATGAGACGCTGCAGACCAGCGTCGCCCAGGTCTTCGACCAGCTCGGCGACGGCGTCATCGTCCGCGGCGCGCCGGCCAGGGTCTCCCGCCACGACCGGCAGCCCCACCTCACCTCCGGCGACGCACAGGCCCTGCTTACCGACGCGCTGCGCCGGTACCGCAGCGAGCACCGGCACCTGCCCGCCCGCGTCGTGCTCCACAAGACCTCGTCCTATACCGACGACGAGATCGCCGGCTTCCGCGCCGCCGCCGACAACGCCGACGTCGACATGCTGGAAATGCTCTGGCTGCCCGCCGACGACCCGGTCCGGCTCTTCCGTTCCGCCGCGCACCCGCCGCTGCGCGGAACCCTGCTCAGCGTCGATGACCAGCGGCACATCCTCTACACCCGCGGCAGCGTCCCGTTCTACGGCACCTACCCCGGCATGTACATCCCATCCCCGCTGCCGTTCCGACTCGTCGAAACCGAAACCAGCCCCGAATACCTCGCCGACGAACTGCTCGCCCTGACCAAGATGAACTGGAACCAGACCCAACTCGACGGCCGCCAGCCGATCACCATCCGCACCGCCGACCGCGTCGGGGAAATCCTGCGCCACCTCGGCCCGCACGACCGCCCGCAAGCCCGGTACGCCTACTACATGTAGATCCACTGCCTTGCTGCGTGAAGTTCGGCTTGGCTATCTCACCCATCGCACGCTCGCGCAAAAGCATGCGCGTCCTGATGCGTCGTTGCGTCATGCTGGGGGGATGGGTGACCTGCTCGACTCGCTGTCTGCCGCCAGGCATCGGCGAGACCTGGCCTGGGTGGGCTACTACAACGGCGATGCCGGGCTGGCGCAGGGCTTCGCGGAGGCAGCCGAGGCCGTCTTCGCGGCCTGGAAAAACGGTCCGCGCTCCAACGATCGTCTCCTCCCCCCGCTCGCCTATAACTACCGGCACGCGCTGGAACTCGCTCTGAAACAGGCCATCCGCCAGGCCGCGGCCCGGCTCCGGTTCGACGGCGATGACGATCCGGCCCTGGCCCCGGAAACGCTAGAGACGCACTTCAAGCAGAAGCAGCGTCACCGCCTTGACCCGCTTGCCCGGCAGCTGGCAGGCATGCTCGCCAAGCTGAGGCTCGACAACCTGCCGCCCGACACCATGCGCCTGCTCACCCAGCTGCACCAGCTCGACCCCACCGGAGAATCCTTCCGCTACGACGGCCAGCTCCGCACGAATGCCCGGCAGGTCGATGTCGGCCAGCTGGTAGAACTCTTCCGCGCCGCTTTCTGCGTCATCCATGACGGGGTGCCAGCCGTACTGGACCAGTACGCCGACTTTCAGTACGAGATGCGCCAATACTGCGCTGACGGAGCGGACGGCTAACGGGAGCTTCACGAGCTGGCTAGACCGGCACTCAGCTCACCTGCCCTGGGCTCTTCAGGGTAGCTTCAGCCACCCGGCGCAGAAGCGCGTAGAGGACGGAGGTCAGGCTGACCGAAATCCGAGCTGCGAAGTTCCAGGCTTCGCTGGAGCAGTTCTTCAATTCGCCGCTCATGCTCATCGGCATCGAGTTGAGTGACACGTGCGCGGAACGCGGCGCCGACCGCTGGGCTGGCGGTGTCGAATCTCGCGGCCACCTCGTGGGCCAGCAGGTAAGCCGACACCTCCAGGGCGTGCCTTCGCGCGGTGGAGTCCGGGCGGGGAATATCGTCAGCCTGCAATGCGGCAAGTGCGTCACGCGCACCGCTCCAGCGGGCACGGAAGCTGATGTGCGCGAACTCGCCGAGAGCCCGCCCAAGGACCGCCAGGCGCTTCCACCCAGCGGTCTCCAGCCAGCGCGCCGTGCTGGCCGCAGCTCCCATGCCCTCGATACGCGCCGCGCGGGCTGGCTTGACACGGTGAGCGCGGGCGCGGCAGGTCTGCTCAAGGACACCCCGCACACAGGTCATCGCGTCATCGGTGTCTTCAAGCCACAGCCACCAAGCCGAGTGCAGCGCCGCGGCCGCCGCGCGGAGGGCATCTGCCTCGTACCCGCTAGCCCAGTCTGCGGCTAGGAAAGCGGCCTCGCCGATCGCGATGTTCTGGAAAAGCCTCACCTCAAGGCTCTGCGGGTCGAAGTCGCCGCCGAGGGATTCCTGCTCGGCGGCGAACGCGTCCCGGGCTCGCTGTACGGCCCGGCCACGCCGCTCCAGCATCGCTCCTACCGTGAGCCCGGGTGATGTGCCGGAGGCCAGCAGGTCGGTGGTCCCGTCATGACCCACGAACGCCCGGTATGCGATAGCGGCGCGGACCGCCTCCTTGCCCGCCTCGCCGAAGACCCTGTCAAAGTCGAGAGCGCCAAGAACCAGCGCAAGATCACGGGGTTCGGTGCCGTACCTCTCATCTGGGCGGAGCGTCATCTGCAAAGCGGGAGTGAACTTGTCTCCGTAAAGCTCCCGGGCCAGCAGGCTTACCCCACCTCGCACCTGGCGCATAACAATCTCGGCGACAGTGCCCAACCGGGCATGAATGCCGAGCATTGCGGTCAGCTTTCCGTCTGAGGGAAGGCTGCCAGTACCCGAGCCGCCAGCGCGCGTAACCGGTCTCGCGAGGCTGGCCGCATCCCCGATCTCGCTGAGCGCGGCAGTGATACTTCCGCGGCCATGCAGCCATTCGGACAGCTCACCCCAGGCGAGTCCCAAATCGATCGATTCGGATATCTCCGGGTACACCGACCATACCCGGCAAATGTAGTCGGCTGCGGATTCGGTGTCGGTCATGGCCGCGATCTTGTGATGCGCGGCCACATTCAGCGTCCACCGTTCCAGCTGCGCCCGAGCCAGCACGAGCGCCCCGAACGTCAGGCCAACCCGGAGCAGCCGGCAGGTGTCGGCCGCCTTGTCCAGGACCCATCGCAACATGTCTG
>Ga0070730_10002389_pt1 | contig 17047 bp, 14 predicted proteins | sample Coa_R1_3_FD_66447 | JGI IMG/M metagenome (GOLD analysis project Ga0070730, IMG submission 66447) | Surface soil microbial communities from Centralia Pennsylvania, which are recovering from an underground coalmine fire - Coalmine... | ecosystem: Environmental > Terrestrial > Soil > Unclassified ... | reverse complement strand
CGCGGCCAGGAAAGGCCGCAGCAGCGCATCCAGTTGTTCCCATTCCTTCAAGAAAGCGTCGTGCCCATGCGGCGAGCGCAGCTCTGCATAGCAGGCGCGTCCGCCCGCTTTGCTAATGCCCTCCGCGAGTTCGCGCATCTGCCGCGCGGGATAGAGCCAGTCGCTATCGATGCCGACTGCCAGCACCTCCGCCTGGATACGCGCGAAGGCAGCAGCGTCGGAGCCGCGCCCTGGCCCCACAGCCGCGTCATAGCGATCCATCGCGCTGGAAAGATAGAGGTAGCTGTTGGCGTCGAAGCGGCGGACAAGTTTCTCGCCCTGATGGAGCAGGTAGGTCTCGATGTCCAGGCGCGGACCAAAAGAGGGAAAAGGACTCGCGCGCGTGGCAAGGCGGCGTCCAAAGCGCGCCTCCAGCCCTTCGGCGCTGGTATAGGTCAGCATGCCCAGCATGCGAGCGATCCCCAGCCCTGCCGTCGGTCCCGCGCCCGGCGGGTAGGCGCCATCTTGCCAGGCGGGGTCGGACATGATCGCCTGGCGCGCAATGGTATCAATCGCCAGCCCCTGCGCGGAAAGGCGCGGCGACGCGGCAATCACGATGGCGCGCTCCAGCATCTCTGGAAAGGCTAAGGCCCATTCCAGGGCTTGCAAGCCGCCCAGCGACCCTCCGGCGACGGCGGCTAACCGCTTGACGCCCAACCGGGCGAGGAGCGCGCGCTGCGCCCGCACCATATCACCGACGCTCACCAGCGGAAAACGCAGGCGATACGGCTGCCCATCGGTGGGATGCGGGCTGGTCGGCCCGTCGCTGCCGTAACAACTACCCAGGATGTTGGAACAGACAACAAAGAACCGCCTGGTATCGAAGACGCGCCCCGGCCCCACCAGCGGATTCCACCAGCCTGCGCAGGGATCATCAGGCGCTTGCTCATCGCAGGCATGCGCGTCACCAGTCAGCGCGTGGCAGAGCAGGATGGCATTACCCGCAGCGGCATTGAGCGTTCCCCAGGTTTCGTAGGCAATCGGCGCGGGAGCCAACAGCATCCCATCATCGAGCGCCAGGCTGGGCAGGACAACGATTCCTCGCTGTTGGGTTCTTTCAAGCTGCGCATAGTGAGACGCCTGCTCATCCGAGAAAAATACTGTTGGCGTCAGCAGATCACCTGGGCTGCTCATCTGTTCATCCCTTTCGACACACAAAAAGACCCCTCACCCGCAGGGGCGAGAGGTCTCGCGGTACCACCCTTATTTCACCAGCGCCCAACAAAGGCGCAAGGTCTCACAGGTGTCGGCCAGCGCTCTGGCGAACACCAAGGCAGGTTAACGGCGCCTACCCGGCGTGAGCCTACTTTCGCACGCAACCGATGAGACTGGGACGCTGGCGGTTGAAACCGCGCCTGAAGGCTACGCCACGAAGCCCGCCTACGCGGGCTGGGAACGAGGCTGCCCCAACTAAACAAGATAGGTTGGATGCGATGTCAGCCTGCAACTCGGAGGTCATTTTCTGCCTGGAGATTCGCTGCCGCCTTTTCACCAGCTACGACTCTCTGTTCGCTTCTCTCCGGGCGTACTCGTCCTCGTCAGCGTTGTTCTCGCTCTTTGCCAAAGAAAACGCCCTCAACCGGCGCGCGGTGAGGGCGGAAAGTACAGCTATGCGATGTCCATGTCTGTCTTTCCCACCTCTCATCTCGCGGGTATTCCCGCCGGAGTTTGCACCGTTCCCGCATCGTCGCGGGTGGTTGCCAGGCTTCATCGGGCCTTATTCCCTCAGCCAGTCTTGATAAGAGTGGGCGTTTTTTTGATTGTACGAATACTATACCTGAATCGATGCGCCTCCGTCAAGAGGAAAATTGATAGACCGCTACGTCACAAACCGGCTGGTAGCCAATCACCTGATAGATATGATTCGAGGTAGGGTTTGCCAGATCGGTGAAGAGGAAACAGAAACGACGCCCGCCATCGAGCAGCATCTGGCTGAGCGCCGCGACGCAGGCGCTGGCGTAGCCTTTGCCGCGCTGCTCCGGCGGCGTATAGACCGGCCCGATGCGCATGCCATGCGGCGTTGGCCCGCCGTAGCACGCCAGCGAAACAACTTTCCCATCTTCCCAGAGATAGACTTCGCGCAGCGGCGAGGTGAAGAGCCGCGCTACCCAACGTTCGGCCTCGGCATGGTCATCTGTTCCCTTCGCCTCTGTGTTGAACGCGCCAATCCAGCGGACCAGCAGGTCGTGGTCGGCTTCTGTCGCCCGACGCATGGCTCCTGGCACGCCCGTGACTGGCTGAACAGCGGTCAATTGATAGATGCGCTCGCGCAGGCTGAGGTGAAACGTGCGACCAGTCAGGGACTGCCACGTTTCGGCAAACGCCTGGCTAAGCGCGGCAGGCCCAAGCACGCCCGGAAGCATCTCAGGGTCTGGCGCCAGATCACGCGCAATCAGCGCGAGCGCCTCATCAGCCAGCGCCGCTGCCGGAATGAGCGACAGCACCAGATTATGCGGCGGCGTCCGCAGTGCCACAACGACCACCTGGTCCGCCTGCTCGACCAGCGCCAGATAGGGAGGCTCCTCGAAGTAGCCGGGCGATTGGATCAGTGTGCTACAGATGCCCAGCGGCAGATTATGCTCTGCCTCATGCGCCAGCAGGAACGGCTCAGCCCGCGCATAGAACTGCTGCGCATCATCGAAGCGTCTCAGAAGCACAGGTGCCCTCCATTCCAAACATACAGGCGGGCTAGTGGTTAATGCCATTTGATGTTTCGAGCAGACATACCCGCTTGCTAACCGCAGCCCATCGGCGATGAAAATCGCCGATACGGCGCCCAGGGCCAGCAAGTCCGCTTCGCGGACTAGATTCTTACGCCCGTTCGCCCTAAATCCTCTCAACAGGTGAGGCACGCTTCAGGAAGTCGTTGTCTCGCTACTGAGCGCAACCACCTCATCGCCGACGTGCAGCGTCGCATCCCAGGTGACGTTGATGGCGGCCTTGACGCTCTGGTGCGCCGGGCAGCCCTCTGGATGTACTGCCAATGCGCGCTCTGCCGCCTCGCGGGTTTCTGGAGGAATGGTGAGATCGTAATGGATGGCAATGGACTCGATGCGAATGGTGGCGCCAATTCCGGCGATGCGGCCATCAACGGTTGCCGTGTACTTCTGTCGGTCAAAGCGAATTTTGCGCCCTGCCAGGGCGCCGGCAAGTGTGCCATACATTCAGCCAGCGACGGCGGCAACGATATGATCGAGCGTGGCGGCGACTGGCGGCCCTTCTTTGGCCCCATAGTATTGACGCAAGGCTCCCTGCACACCATAGATCACCGGCTCAATGACCTCGCCCAGATAAGCATAGCGATAGCCTTCGTGATAGACCAGGCGCGCGTGAGAGATATACTCAAAGGGTTCTGCCATAGAGAGATTAGCTCCTTTCGAGGGGCATAGCCCCCACGACACAGGGGTAAGGGCGCCAGAGATTACAGAGTTTACAGAGTTTACGGGGTAGCCGAGTTCCCAGGTTTTTCAAGTATATCATGCGGAAAGAATTTACAGAATTTACGGTCCAGCAGGATTCCCAGCATGTTTCAGACACAACTCGACGCAAAAAACCAGGCGCCTCTCGTTTTACTGAGAGGCGCCTGACCACACAAAGGAAGGGCAGATGGAGAGGGTTTAGCGCAAGGATGCTGCGCCGGATGGCGGCGCCGCTTCGAGCGGGCTATCACCATCACCGTACAAGAAGCAATGCGTCCAGTGTCCGCCTCCAAGCTCAGTTCGCCTGGGAAAACGCTCACGGCAAACCGGCATGGCATGGGGACAGCGCGGATGGAAACGACACCCACCGGGCGGGTTCACCAGGCTGGGAATCTCCCCGCGCGCTGGCAGCGCCGTCGGATTCTTGCCATCAGCGTTTAGTCGATCTGGGTCCGGCGCGGCGGAGAGCAATAGCTGGGTGTAGGGATGTTTGGGCTGCTGGATGATCTCTTCACTTGGCCCACCTTCTACCATCTGGCCTGCATACATGACCAGTGTCTCTTCCGCAAAGTAGCGCGCGCTGGCAATATCATGGGTGATATAGAGCAGGGCCAGCCGCTCTTCTTCTTTGAGGCGCAGCAGCAGGTTCAGAATATCCAGACGAATGGAAACATCCAGCATAGAGACTGGCTCATCGGCCAGCAGCACTTCGGGACGGACTGCCAGGGCGCGCGCAATCGCCACGCGCTGACGCTGACCGCCACTGAGTTGATGTGGATATTTGCGGAGAAATTGTTCGGCGGGAGTGAGGCTGACACGATTGAGCAACGCCAGCGCCTGCTCCGTGACCTGTGCCTGGGTGCGCGCATGCCCATACAGCCGCAGCGGACGGCTCAGATGATAGCGGACATCATGCACCGGATTGAGTGAAGAGAAGGGGTCTTGAAAGATCAACTGGACATGGCGACGATACGAACGCAAGCTCATGCCTCGCCCCTGATTGACTGGCGTTCCCTGGAAAGCGATGCTGCCAGCCGTCAGATTATACAGTCGCGCCAGCATGCGCGCGATGGTTGTCTTGCCGCTGCCGCTCTCGCCAACCAGGGCCGTTGCCCGGCCAGGATAAAGAGCGAGGGTAGCATCCTCAACCGCATGGACGGCCCGCCGCGATCCAAAGGGATTGACCCGTCGCAAGGGGAAGCGCTTTTGCAAATGCCTGGCTTCGAGGATGGCGCCAGGGGCATGTTCTGTCTCCGATACCTGCGCTGTCGGCTGAGAAATACTCATCGCACACTGCTCCCTTCTACTTTGGCCTCATATGACGCCGCGATGGCAACAGTGGTTGGCGGATCGGCATTGAACTGAGGGTCATACAGATGGCAGGCAGCCTGTTGATCTGATGCAGCAGAGATGTGTCGCAGCACAGGCAAATCGGTCATGCAGGCGCTAAAGGCGAGTGGACAGCGTGGATGGAAAGCGCAGCCAGGTGGCACAGCGCGCAGATCAGGCGGAGAGCCGGGAATCCCTGACGCCTTGCGGCGAGGGCCATGCAAGGTTGGGAAGGAATGGATCAAGCCATAACTATACGGATGGCGCGGGTTATTGTAGAGGTCGCGCTGCGATGCTTTTTCGACCATGCGCCCGGCATACATAATTGCCACCTGATCGGCAAGCTCCAGCAGCAGCGAGAGATCGTGCGTGATAAAGATGACCGAAAAGTGAAACTGCTCGCGCAGGCGCATAATCTCGGCCAGGATGTCGCGCTGCACCACGACATCGAGCGCCGTTGTTGGCTCATCCATGATGATGATTTCTGGCGAAAGGGCCAGGGCAATGGCAATGACGGCGCGCTGGCGCATGCCGCCGCTGAGTTCGTGCGGATAGCTCTTCAGGCGATCAGGCGCAATGCCAACGAGTTGCAAGAGTTCGAGCGCGCGTTGCTTGCGCTCCTTGCCGCTCATGCCGGGGCGATGGGTCTTCAGCACATCGATGATCTGCGTGCCAATGTTCATCACAGGATTGAGCGCGTTCATGGCGCTTTGGAAGACAATCGCCAGTTCGTTCCAGCGAAAGGCGCGCAACTGCGCCGACGAGAGATGCAAAATATCAATGGGCTGCCCGTTCTGATCGTCGGCGATGGGATGAGCCTGGCCTTGAAGCAAGGCAGCATTCCGCTCAGCGCGCGACGGTGGATAGTAGAGAACCTGCCCACCTGTGATGATTGCCGGGGGATTCAAGAGGCGCGAGATGGCATAGGCCAGGGTCGATTTGCCGCTGCCGCTCTCGCCCGCCAGCCCAAAAATCTCTCCACGCCGGAGGGTGAAGCTGACATCGGTCACGGCATGCACCGTCCCGCTCGACGCTTCATAATCCACGCTGAGGTTCTTGACCTCTAGCAGCTTCTCCATCTGCTCACTCGCGCCCATTACGCCACCGCCTTCTTCTGTGCGGCTTTTGCCGGGCGCTCGCGCCGCAGCCGGGGATCAGCAAACTCATCGATACCAAAGTTTAGCAGCGCCAGGCCAGCCCCCAGCAGGGCAATACAGAGTCCGGGAGGAGCAAACCACCACCACGCCCCCAGGATCAAGGCGCTGCTGGTGTAGGCCCCATTGAGCATGGTTCCCCAACTTACGATAGAACTATCGCCTAAGCCGAGAAATTCAAGCCCGGCAACAGCCAGCAGCACCTGGATCGTTGTGGTAATAAAGCTGGCCGCCACAATGGAAAGCTCGTTGGGTAAGATTTCAGAGAAGATGACGCGCCAGGTTCTCTCCCCACCGGCGCGCGCTGCCGTCACAAACTCGCGGCTGCGCATGGAGAGCGTCTGCGCCCGCAGCACGCGCGCTCCCCAGGGCCAGTTGGTGAGCGCAACGATCACCGCTATGGTAATTTCCGCTCTGGGAAAGTATTGGGTCGCCACAATCGCCAGAGGGAGCGCCGGGATCACCAGAAAGACGCTGGTCAGCAAGGAGAGGATGTCATCCACAATACCGCCGAAATAGCCGCTCACCAGGCCAACCGTGACCGATATGACCAATACCAGCAATCCGCTAAAAAACGCCCAGAAGACCGAGGCGCGTGTCCCAACGACCAATTGGCTAAAGAGATCCTGCCCGCCCAGGTTGGTGCCCAGCCAGTGCGCTGATGAAGGTGGATCGATGAGATCGAACGTGTACTTCAGGGGGTTTTGACGAATGAAGAGCGGCCCGAAGAGCGCTACCAGGACAAAGAAACCGACGATGCCGCTGCCAACCATGACCTTGCGGTTGATGGTCACCAGGCTCCAGAAGCCGCGCAGCACAGCAACGACCCCGGAGAGGATCGATGCCGGGCGGGTCGTAAGCGCCTCCGATGGAGGAGGCCCAGACGGCAGGCGGCCATCGGCGTCAAGAGATGCTGGTGAAACGTGCGAAGAGGGCGAATGGCTCACGCCTACATGCTCCTTTCCTGGCCTGCGCGTGGATCAAGGACGGCATAGAGCAGATCAGCAATCAGGTTCATGATAATGATTGCCACAATGACCAGGAGCAAGATGCCTTGGGTTAAGGCAAAATCATCATTTTGTATCCCTTGAAACAGGGAGAAGCCAACGCCTGGGTAGTTGAAGATGATCTCAACCAGGAGCGACCCGCCGACGATCCCTCCAAGTGTGATAGCAAAGCCAGTGACGCTGGGTAAGATGGCATTGCGCGCCGCGTAAGCAAACATCACGCGCCGGGAAGTGAGACCCTTTGCTTTTGCCATCAGGACATAATCCTCAGAAAGCGTGGTGATCATGGAGTTACGCATGGTCAGCATCCAGCCGGCAACAGTTGAAACCACGATAGTGAGGGCTGGTAGGAACGCATGGTCCGCCGCGTTCAAGAGAAAGTCAAGGTTCCAACCTGGCGTCACCGTTGCAGCGTCATAGGCATCCTGGATAGGGAACCAGCCAAGGCTAAAGGCTAAAAAATAGAGGGCCATGAAGGCTAGCCAGGGATAGAGAATCGAGTAGAGAAACATCATCACCGAAGAGAGCGCCGTGTCGAGCGCCGAGGCACGCCTCCAGGCCAGAAAGACGCCGATGAGCGTGCCGAGGGTAAAACTGATCAGGACGCTCATCGTCAGGAGAACCAGCGTCCATCTGATATTTTGGGCAATGATGTCTCCAACTGAGCTGGGGAAAAACGTAATCGAAATCCCCAGATTGCCATGAATCAGGTTATTGAGATACTTGAGATATTGGACCCAGAGAGAATCCGTTGTATTCAGCCCAAACTCAATTTCCAGGGCTTTCAAGGCAGCTGGATTGATTGAACCGTGCGTTTCGAGGCGATAGAAGTACAGCTCCGCAGGATTGCCAGGCGCCAGACGCGGCAGGAAAAAATTGAGCGTAATGGCTGCCCAGATCGCCAGCAGATAGATGCTCAGGCGGCGAATCAAGTGGCGCATCAGGGCTTCCTCCTTTGGTGGATACGCACCCGCTCACCAGATGCTTGAGAATACCTAGTACACAACGAAGCCGAACGGTTTAGCTCCGGCATCATCATAACACAGAGGGACATCTGCGCCAGCCAGCGCTTGGAGCCTGGGGGAATGGTCTTTCGGCCATCCCCTCAGGCCGAGGAGGGTCAGAAGTCCTATGAAGCTGGGGTGAGATGCAGGATGACCTGCTCGTTATCACCCGGAGGCCGGTTGTAGGCCGAACCTATCGCATAGGGGTTATCGGGCGTCGGCCAGCCAGTCCAATTGACGGTGGTATACTCGAAGAACTCCACAGCGCCCAGCAGCGGAATGATGGGCACTTGCTCTACCATGATCTTCTCAATGCCGAACAGAGCCTGCTTCTGCACCGCCGGATCAGACGTGGTGGCATACTGGCTCAGAAGCTGGTCTGTCGCTGCATCCTTCCACCGAGGCCAGTTAAGGCCACCATTGCTGATGTTTGCGCTGTTCAAGATGTCGTTGAAGTAGTAGAACGGCGTCGGACCATACAGGGCGCCAACCATCATGATCTGGTAGTTCCCTGAGCCACGATCACTAAAGTACGAGTTGTCTGACACCTGATTGACCGTAAGCTGGATGCCAGCCGCCTGGAGGTTTTGCGCCGCGATCATCAGATTGGCGACATAGTCGTTAAAATCGTTGGGAACCTCCGCCGTGAACGACAGCTTGTTGCCATGCGAATCAGCAAAGATGCCATCCGAGCCTTTGGTGTAACCAGCGCTCGTCAGAATCTGGTCGGCCTTGTTGGGGTCTGCTGCGCCAAACGTGGTATTGGCGTAGTTGGGGTCTTCGTAACCAGCCTGAATCTGCCCAGCCGTCAGTCCAGTCGGGCTGATTACTGGCTCCAGTCCTGCCTCACCGGACTGCGACATTTGCTGGCGATCCAGCGCGACGCTGATAGCCTGACGAACTGCCAACTGGTTCAGCGGAGCGACAGTTTGGTTCAAGATAAGGCTGACAGGGGCCACCGGAACCATATAGACATGGTTGTGCGCGGCATCCTTCTGCGCAAAGGTATTCGCAGCAGGGCTGAAGACAGCCGACCAGTCAACCTTATGGCTGATGAGATCGAGAATTGCAGTATCAGCGCTGCTGACCGCCTCGTAACGCACCTCGTCAACCTTCACCTGGCTGGCTTGCCAGTAGTTCGGGTTCTTATCAAGCGTGATAAGCTGCGGCGTGAAACTCTTCAGCGTGAAGGGGCCGGTGCCAACAGGAGTTGCATTCTCGGCCTTGGTTGGATCGCCTGAAGGCCAGGCATGCTGGGGGACAATGCTCGTTCCCTCAATGTAGGGCAGCAGGGGCGGATCGGCCTTTTTGAAGGTGAAGACGACGGTATTGGCATCAGTCTTCTGCACGCTGCTGAGGTACGTCCACAATCCGCTGGAATCTGCATCTGGGTTCTGCTGGAGCAGGTTAAACGTGAACACCACATCATCCGCCGTGAAAGCCTGCCCATCCGACCACTTGACCCCCTGGCGAATGGTGAAGCTCAACTGCGTGTTATCGGAGTTGAACGTGTGACCGCTCGCCAGCATGGGAGTTTCCTGGCCGGTGATGGCGTCAACGAACACCAGAGGCTCGTAGATCAGTCCAAAGGTGCCATTATTCGGGCTTGACCCGAAGGGGCTAAAGGACTCAGTGTAGGTGCCACCAGTATAGCCGATGGCCGTCAGGACTTTAGGGCCAGAGTTGTTGCTAGAGTTGTTGCTAGAGTTGTTGCCACAGGCTGAAAGCAAGAGCGAGGCAACCACCAGGAACATGAACGAGACCAGGACTGCTTTGCCTTTCGCCTGAGCAAACCCGAAGGGGAAAGCGTGGGAATCCATACACAACCTCCTAACGCCGGAGCAGGTGATCATCTGTTGTTCTGAGAAAGGTTCCCTTGACGAACCTACCAGGGCTTTGATCGCTATAATGCCAGGAAACGAGACGGCTCCTTTCTAGCATCTCTCTGCTCTTTATTCTGCCTGGCTACATCGCCTGGCAGGTACTCTTTTTCCTCCTGATTGGCTGATGTAACATAGTGTACCTGTTCCGTGTCTATTTGTCAAGACATCTAGACCACTAGACCAGAATTGAGGTAAAATCTCAAGAGCAATGGCAGTAAAGACCGCTCAGAAAGCGCCAGGAGGAATTATGACCTCATTGCTTGAACAGGAAATCCGCAGCCAACCCGAAGTGATCGCGCAGCTTCTCCAACAAGAAATGCGCCCTATGACGCGAATCACGGCACACCTTCCTCCCTTTGAGTATGTGTTGATCGCTGCGCGTGGCTCATCGGACCATGCTGCGCTCTACGCGAAATACGCCTGGGCTGCGCTCGCGGGCTATCCGGTGGCGCTTGCCACGCCATCGCTCTACACCCTCTATAAGACCGCTCCGCGCATGGCTGGCGCGCTCGTCGTGGGTATCTCACAATCCGGCCAATCACCCGACATCATCGCCGTGTTGGAAGAAGGCAAACGCCAGGGGCGGCCTACGCTGGCGATTACCAACAATGGCGCATCTCCGCTCGCGGCCAGCGCCGATCATGTGGTTGAACTGCACGCTGGCCTCGAACAAAGCGTCGCGGCGACGAAAACCTATACTGCCCAGGTGGCCGTGATGGCGGCGTTTGCTGCCATCTGGAGCGGTGACCAGCAGCGCCTGACTGAACTGCAACGACTCCCCGAAGCTCTTGAGACAACCTTGCAGGGAACAACCGACATCGCCCAGCGCGTTGAGCGCTACAGGTACATGGATCAGTGCGTCGTGATCGGGCGCGGCTATAACTATGCGACCTCCTTCGAGTTGGCGCTCAAGCTCAAAGAACTCACCTATGTGATGGCAATCTCCTATTCCTCGGCAGATTTCCGTCACGGCCCCATCGCTACCATTGCTACCGGCTCGCCAGCCATCCTGATCATGCCAACGGGGATGACTTTTGACGATTTGCTTGAACTGGCAAACGCCCTGCAACAGCGGGGCGCTGAACTGCTCGTGATCTCAGAATCCCCCCAGGCGTTGGCGCTCGCCCAAACCAGATTGCCCATTGCAGCGGCGCTTCCAGAATGGCTCAGCCCGCTCAGCTCCATCATTCCTGGTCAGGCGCTAGCCCTGCATCTGACACTCGCCAAAGGCTTGAATCCAGATGTGCCACGCGGACTTCAGAAGGTGACGCGCACCCTCTAAGCGTATGCCCCGATAGAAAACCCGCCTACGTGCTGCTCCGCCCGCCCCGCGACTTACGGCGGGTTTTCGCTGCTGGCGCTAATTGCGCGCCTTCATCGAGAGTACCTGGCTCAAGCGCTCTCAGGCGTTCGCGCCAGGCGCCTGTCGCAAAAGCAATCCTTCCCTGAGAGATAGTCGCCTGAAGCGCGAACGCGCGATCAAAAATGACCAGATCAGCATTACAGCCGACCTGCAAGCGCCCCTTCTGCTCAGAGACATGCGCCGCACGGGCGGGATTGAGCGTGAGCATGCCGACAGCTTCCTGAAGGGAAACGCCAGTCATCTGGAGGATATTGCGGAGCGCCTGATCCATGGTCAGCACACTGCCGGTGATCGTCCCATCAGATAATCGGGCGACACCACGCACGACCTGGGCCTCCTGGCCCGCGAAGGTGAAGGCGCCATCGGGAATACCAGCCGCCGAGAGCGCATCCGTAATCACAATGGTGCGCTGCGGCCCCAAGCTCTTCACGATGATGTTCATCATGGCTGGATGGACATGCAGCCCATCGGCGATCAATTCGCCATACACCTGGGGCGCTTGCGCAATCGCGCCGAGTGGGCCTGGGTAGCGATGATGGAGAGGGCGCATGGCGTTGCAGCAATGGGTGGCGTGGGTAATCCCCAATTGGATCGCTTCCTGCGTTTGCTCGTAGGACGCATCGCTGTGGCCGATACTGACGGTGACTCCGGCCTCGACCAGCCGCCGGATGATGTCCGCAGCGCCGGGCAATTCAGGCGCAAGTGTAACCAGCCGAAGGCGCCCATCCGTGAGCGCCAGCACCTGCTCGATCTCAGCAGCATCCGGCTGGCGCAGCCAGGATTCCATATGTGCGCCACGCCGATGGAGATTGATGTACGGACCTTCCAGATGAATCCCTAGCGGCTCAGCGCCAAGCTCCCAGGAATCAATGGCCTGCACCGCTGCGCGTAGCTGCGTGTTGGGCAGTTCGCCAGGCGTCCCAACAACCCCAATCAGAAATGAGGTGACGCCCGTTTCTGGCGCCCAGCGCGCGTAGGCGTGAATCTCTTCAGCGTCGCTGGTGTGCAAATTATAGCCCCCACCTCCGTGTGTATGAACATCAATGAAACCTGGCATGACGAGCATATCAGTCGCGTCGATGCCTGCTGCTGGCGCGTTCGGCGATTCGCCGATAGCCCGGATATGCGCGCCATCAATCGTAATGTCGCTGGCAGGAAGCTCCGAAAAAGCGTCTACCAGATGAGCGCCACGTAACGTAAAACTCATGGATGTCTTCTCCACTCGAAATGCTGCTGGTTCGCGTTATCGGGTGAAAGGCCCCTTATTCCTCCTTTACATCTCAGAATAAGCCCTTGACAGGCAGCAATTTATCTGTCATTATAGTAACATAGATATGTGGTCTATACAACATACGAAGTATACCACTATCTTATATCATATCAGCGCAAGGAAATCAACCCATCAACAAATTAGCGGGTCTGCGCTTGCAGGCTACTATCTCATATAATTGATGGCGAGTATGTGGCATTCTCTAGAAAGGTCGGGCCGAGATCGGATGAGTACCATTTACAGGCATAGCCCTGTCCCACGCTACCATCAGTTGAAAGAGATTCTGCGCGAGAAGATTCGCTCTGGTGAGTGGAAACCTGGCGATCTGATCCCTTCTGAACGCGAGTTGAGCGAAACCTATGGGATCAGTCGCATGACCACCCGCCAGGCGATCACCGATCTGGTGAACGAAGGGGTCTTTTACCGCGAACAGGGCAAAGGCACGTTTGTCACCCGGCATAAGATCACCCAGCAGTTGATACGCCTCACCGGGTTTACCGAAGATATTCGCGCGCGCGGCCAGCAGCCCAGCACCAAAGTGCTTTCGGCTCAAATGTTTCCCGCTGATGAGGTGATCGCCGAAAAGCTGCGGCTCAGTCCAGGTTTCCTTGTCGTTCGCCTGCAACGCCTCCGTCTTGCTGATGGCGAGCCGCTCGCCATCGAACTCTCTCATCTCAACTTCAAGGGCTGTGAAAAGCTGTTGGAAGAAGACCTGGAGCAAAACTCGCTCTATCGACTCCTTGAGGCGAAATATGGTGTCCCGCTCATGGAAGCTGAGCAAGAACTAGAGGCCGGTCTGGCAGGCAACGACGAGGCGCACCTGCTAAAAATCCATGTAGGCAGCTCGGTTCTCTATACCCGCCGCACCACCTTCACAGACCGCTACCAACCTATCGAATATGCTAAATCGGTCTATTGTGGCAATAAATACACCTTCTATACCCACCTGAAGCGAGAGCAACTGTTCTCCTAGCAGAAAAGGGCACAACTCGATGTCAGCCGATCCGCACGCGCATCTTCAAGGCCAGCCGTTCACCATGCTGGAAACCGAAGGGGTGAATTCGGCTACCAGCGAGATCGACCGCATGAGTCCGCTGGAGATGGTTCAGGCGATGAATGCCGAAGACGCCAAGGTGGCGGGCGCAGTCAAGCAGGAACTGCCACAGATCGCCAGAGCGATTGAAGCGATTGCTGCGCGCCTGCGACGGGGTGGGCGCCTCATCTATCTGGGCGCGGGCACATCCGGTCGTTTGGGCGCGCTCGACGCCTCGGAGTGCCCGCCAACCTTCAGTGTCCCACCGGACCTGATCGTTGGCTGCATTGCTGGCGGAACGTTCGCGCTGACGCAGGCTGTTGAAGACATTGAGGACAGCGACGAGGCTGGCCGCGCCGATGCGGCGCGGCTGGGCATCAACGAAGCTGACGCGCTGGTGGGCATTACTGCCAGCGGGCGAACGCCCTACGTCCTGGGCGCTGTGGCCTACGCGAAGCAGCAGGGTACATGCGCCATCGGCCTGGTCTGCAATAGAAACACCCCACTGGCAGAAGAGGTTGACATTTGCATCGCGCCGGTCGTTGGGCCAGAAGTCATCAGTGGCTCAACCCGCCTGAAAGCAGGCACGGCGCAAAAGATGGTCCTGAATATGCTGAGTACCGGCACGATGATTTTGCTGGGCAAGACGTTCGGCAACCTGATGGTGGATGTGCAGGCCACCAATCAGAAATTGCATCACCGCGCGGTAGAGATCGTGCGCCAGGCTACTGGACTAGAACGAGATGCCGCCGAGGCGCTGTTATCTGCTTCAGGAGATGAAGTAAAAACGGCGATCCTCGCCGGGCGCGCCAATATTACCCCGGAGCTTGCCAGAGCGCGCCTCGCCGCGCATGGTGGCGCCCTTCGGGCGGCGTTGGAAGGGCGCCCATGACACAGAGCGCAAACGATAGCGCCAGCGCCGCAGGCTCCTCATTTCTAGGCGTTGATGGCGGAGGCAGCAAGACCCTCGCCATCGTGGTAGATGCGCGCGGACAGGAGCGCGGGCGCGGCCTGGCGGGCAGCGCCAATTATGCCGCTGTGGGCATCCAGCAGGCGGTTGCTCACCTCCGCGCTGCGGTGGAACAGGCAGCGCAGATGGCAGGCGGCAAGATTCTGCTCAAGGCAGCCTGGTTTGGCCTGGCCGGCGTGGACCGCCCCGGCGATCATGCTCTCTTCCTCCCACATCTCCAACCGCTTGCAGAGACCATCCGCCTGACCAATGACGCCGAACTACTCCTCAGCGCGCTGGATGATGCGGTGGGGGTCGCCCTGGTGGCGGGCACCGGCTCCATTGCCCTTGGGCGAGACGCGCTCGGCGCAACCACCCGCGCCGGTGGGTGGGGCCATATCCTGGGCGATGAAGGCAGCGGCTATGAGCTAGGCCGCCACGCATTGCAGGCGGCTGCCCGCGCCGCCGATGGCCGCGGCCCGCCCACCATGCTCCTCGAACGCATCATGCAGCACTGGAGTCTGCGCACAGCAAACGATCTGATCGGGCGCGTCTACGGTGACGAAGATAAGGCTGAAATTGCCCGCTTGTCGTCCATCGTCTTTCTGGCAGCGCGCGCCGGAGATCAGGCAGCGCGCAAGATCGTGCAGCGAGCGGCAAGCGAACTGGCGCTGGCGGCCATCACCGTAGGCCACGCGCTTGATTTTGCTGAGCGGCGCGTCCCGCTGGCGCTAGGGGGTGGGCTACTGGTCCACGAGGCCGATTTCCGGGCGCAGACGCTGCGCCGCATTCGCCGCCGCCGACCCATCGGGCCAGTCGTGACCGTCGATCAGCCAGCCCTTAGCGCGGCGCGCGCGGCAATACACATCGTGCCAGGCAGCATCTGGACCAGAACTCCAGCAGCCAGTGCTTACACTATTGGGCGAAGGGAGATCAGCGAGCATGTCTAGCGACAGGGCTGGAATGACTCTTGAGCAGCAAATCGGGCAGCTTTTCGTGGTCGGTTTCCAGGAACCCAGCGCCTCAGCGGAGATCATCGACCTGATTCAGCGCTACCATGTGGGCGGAGTGATCTTCTTTACCCGCAATATCCGCGATGCCCAGCAAGTTTCGCAGTTGACCCGCAGTTTGCAAGCGGCTGCCAAAGAGGCTGGACATCGCTACCCCCTGCTCATTTCTATTGATCAGGAAAACGGGATGGTCCAGCGGCTGGGCCAGGGGACTACCGCCTTTCCGGGCAACATGGCGCTGGGGGCGATTGGCTCAGAGCAGATCGCCCAGGATGTGGCGCAGGCGACGGGCGAGGAACTCAAGGCGCTGGGCATCAACATGAACCTGGCGCCAGACGCCGACGTGAATAATAACCCGGCCAACCCGGTGATCGGCGTGCGCTCCTTTGGCGAAGACCCACAGCAGGTTGCGCGCCTGACTGCGGCTGCGGTGAAGGGCTACAACGCGGCGGGCGTCATATCAACCCTCAAACACTTCCCTGGTCATGGAGATACCGCTACCGATTCCCATCGGACACTCCCCATTATTCCTCATACGCTGGAGCGCCTGCAAGCCGTCGAGTTGGTTCCCTTCCAAAGCGGCATCGCGGCGGGCGCGCCTGTGGTGATGACCGCCCATGTCTCCTTGCCAGCGATTACAGGAGACGACGCCTTGCCCGCGACGATCTCGCCAGCCCTTGTGCAAGGGCTGCTGCGAGCGCAGCTTGGCTACGCTGGCGTGATCATCACCGATTGCCTGGAGATGGACGCCATTGCGGCAGGGGTGGGTACAGCCCAGGGCGCGGTGCTGGCGCTGAAAGCGGGCAATGATCTTATTCTGGTGTCGCATCGTTACGACCGCCAACGAAGCAGCATTGAGGCAGCCCTGGCAGCCGCGCGAGCCGGGGAGCTATCCGCAGAAGTGATAGAGCAGGCGGCAGCGCGCGTGCTGCGGCTGAAAGAACGCTTCTTATCCTGGCAGGATGCGCTGCCCGCAGCGCCAGCGATCTGGGCTGGCAGCGAAGCCCATCAGCAACTCGCCAATCGAGCCTATAACCTCTCCACCACAGTGGTCAGAAACGAAGACGCGCTGCTCCCACTTCAATTGGAAGAGGGCGATCCTATCTTGCTTCTCGCGCCGCACGCGCAGACATTCTCGCAAGCCTCAGATCGGGTGTATCACGATGCGTTCTTGCTTGAAACGAGCCGGCAGCGCCACAGCACCACCAGCCTCCTCGCCATCTCTGCCCAACCAACCGATGCCGAGCGTCAGGAGATACAGCACGCGGCCAGGACAGCCAGAGTGTGCATCATGCTCACGATGAATGCCAATCTGGACAGGTCGCAGGTGGAACTGATGCAAGCGCTGCTCCAATCAGGGCATCAGACTATAGGAATAGCCGTCGGCAACCCCTACGATTTGAGCGCCTTCCCCCAGCTTCGCACCTATCTTGTCACCTATGAATATACCCGGCCAGCCCTGGCAGCGGCAGTGCGCGTCCTCTTTGGCGAGATTCAACCATGCGGGCGCCTGCCCGTTACTCTTCCTGGGCTATAAGCTGAGGCAAGATGCGCCTTCAGCGGTCCCATCGATTATTTCATCCCCCT
>Ga0070730_10002388_pt1 | contig 17050 bp, 10 predicted proteins | sample Coa_R1_3_FD_66447 | JGI IMG/M metagenome (GOLD analysis project Ga0070730, IMG submission 66447) | Surface soil microbial communities from Centralia Pennsylvania, which are recovering from an underground coalmine fire - Coalmine... | ecosystem: Environmental > Terrestrial > Soil > Unclassified ... | reverse complement strand
ACCGCTCGAGCGGGCGATCCTGGCGGGGGTACGTGAGCGGGCAAGCGGGGCGACTGGCGGCCGGCGTGCTGGCGCTGTAGCCGGGGGTTGACAGGCGCCCGCCGCGCACGTATATTACCGATTGGTTGATTAACCATCAGGTTATATATGCCCCATGACGCCCGACCGCCTGAGCCTCACCCTCGCCGCGCTCGCCGACCCCACCCGGCGCGCCATCCTCGCCCGCCTGGCGTCCGGCGAGTCCTCCGTCTCTGAGCTTGCCGCGCCCTTCAACATGAGCTTGCCGGGCGTGTCCAAGCACCTCAAAGTGCTGCGCCGCGCCGGCCTCATCGAGCAGGGCCGCGAGGCGCAGTGGCGACCCTGCCGGCTGCAGGCCGAGCCGCTCAAGGACGTCGCCGACTGGATCGAGCCGTACCGCCAGTTCTGGGACGAAAGCTTCCAGCGTCTGGACGCCTACCTGCTCCAACTTCAACACGATGGAGAACACGCACCATGATGACCAACACCACGTCTGACACCACGGTGACATTGCCGTCCGACCGAGAGCTCGTTATCACCCGCACGTTCGACGCGCCTCGGGCGCTCGTGTTCGAGGCGATGACCCGGCCCGAGCACGTGCGGCACTGGTACGGGCCTCGCCGCTTCACGCTGGTTCTGTGCGAGATCGACCTGCGCGTCGGCGGCGCCTGGCGCTACGTCCTGCGTGACCCCAGCGGCGCCGAGTATGGGTTTTCAGGCGTCTACCGCGAAATCGTGCCGCCGGAGCGGCTGGTCTCCACCGAGGGCTTCGAAGGCATGCCGGGCCACGAGTATCTCGCCACGCTGACGCTCGACGAGCACGACGGCAAGACCACGCTGACCAATACGTTGCTCTATCAGTCGGTCGAAGATCGTGACGGGCATCTTCAATCAGGCATGGAGCCAGGCATGCGCGAGACCCTGGACCGCCTTGCCGAGCTCCTGGCCACGCTGGCCTGAGCTCTTCTCGGACCACGAACGATCGAACCTCTCCGCATCGCTTCGCTCGCTCCCTCTACCTGTTTCGGGGGCGGGCGAAGCATCCGCGCAACTTCTTCGCGGGCGGTCAACTGACTGAGGCGCGCGACAAGCGAACGAGCTTCCAGCCGAGCACCACCGGCAGGATCGTGACGAAGATCACGAAGGCGTAGTTGTTGGGGTTGTCCTGAGCGATCGAGATGACGGCGATGCCGATGAGTCCGACCACGCCGAGCGCCATGGTGGTGCCACCAAATCGCTTGCCAAAACTGCTGTGCCGCAGCATCGCGGTCCCGAGCAGGATGAAGGCGATCGCCAGGAAGATGCCGCCCGCGGTGTCCGTTTCGTTGAATACGCCCTGGACCGCGTGCGCCACGAGCAGCAGGGTGGCCTGGTCCTGGGGCGTCACGCCTGGAGCGTAGTAGAGGTCAGACAGGTGGGCGAAGGCCACCGATGGGACGCCGCCGGCGGCCATCAGGACAATACCCAACAGGCCCATGCCGCCCCCGAAGAGCGCGGGCGCGAGGCTAGCGTCCCGGAGCGCGCGGTACAGCGCCAGGAAGAAGAAGACGAACAGGATGAGCGCCGCGATGTAGACCCCGTAGCCCAGGGACGTGCCGAGTTTCTCGACGGGGAAGTTGGCGACGTCTACGTCGACAAAGCAGGGCGCCCCACACGGACCGACAGCCGGGGGCGGCGAGAACAACAGCCCGAGGAGCGCCGTTGGCACGGCGATGCTCGCCCCCAGAATGCCGGCCAGGCCGCCCCATCGCAGCACGCGTTGCTGTTCCATCAGTTGACCTCGCACTTCGGATGACGTTGACGCCAGGCGGGTAACCTCGTGACCGCTGAGCGCCTCGAGAAACGGCTGAAAGCTACCCCAGACCTGGCAGCGCAGGGTGGGACCGTCGACTTCCACTTCGCTAACTCCCGATGCGCGCTCGATCTGCTGGGCGGGCGGCGCGCCGACGAAACTGACCTCTACTCGCTGGATGGGTGGATCCTCGATCATGTTGGTCAGCATGTGGCGCGGCGTCGCGCGCCGACATCGATGAGATTCGTGATTAAGTAGCTAGTCGGCGCGCCGGCGTAGTTACCTGTTCTCGATGGCGCGGCCCACTCGTCACTCAGGCAACCTGCCGGTCGCCACGACGAGCTTCATCGGCCGCCGCCGCGAGCTTGCGGATCTGAAAAAAAAGCTCACCACGGCCCGCCTGGTCAGCCTGGTCGGGCCGGGCGGGGTCGGTAAGACGCGCCTGGCGCTCGGCGCCGCGGCCGACCTCGCCCGTGGTTTCCGCGACGGCGCCTGGCTGGTCGAGCTCGCCGACGTGCACGATGCTGCGCTGGTCAGCCACGCCGCTCTGGCGGCCCTCGACCTGCGCGACCAGGCCACGACCGAGCCGCTGAGAATGCTCACGGCGTATGTGCGGGACAAGCAGCTGCTGCTCGTCGTGGACAACTGCGAGCACCTGCTCGGAGCCGCGGCGCAGCTCGTGAGCCAGGTCATCCACGTGGCGCCGGGGGTGCGCGTGATCGCCACCAGTCGTGAGCCGCTGTCGGTTTCGGGCGAGCACGTGCTCTCCCTCGCGCCGTTGGAGCTGCCGCTCGCGGACGCCGCCGAGCCACTGGATCGGCTGCGACAGAACGAGGCGGTCGTGCTGTTCACGGAGCGGGCCGCGGCCGCGTCGGGCGCCTTCGAACTGACGACGGCCAACCGGGCGGCCGTCGTCGACGTGTGCCGGCGCCTCGACGGTCTGCCGCTGGCGCTCGAGCTGGCAGCAGTCCGAACGCGAGTCGTGAGCGTGGAGCAGATTCGCGATCGGTTGACCGACCGGTTCGGGCTGCTCACGCACGGAAGCCGGGTGGCGCTACCGCGTCACCAGACGCTCCGCACCACCATCGACTGGAGCCACGACCTGTTGGAAGCCGACGAGCGGAACCTCCTGAGACGGCTGTGCGTGTTCGCGGGCCGCTTTACCCTGGAAGACGTCGAGTCGGTGGGTTCGTCCGACGAGACACCCGCGGCGCACGCCCTGGACGTGCTGGCATCGCTGGTCGACAAGTCGCTGGTGATGAAAGAGGACGCGACTGGCCTCGCCTGCTATCGCCTCCACGAGACGATGCGGGAATACGCCGGCCTCAAGCTACGCGAGGCTGGCGACGCCGAGAATGTCGAACGGCGCTGCGCCGAGTACTACGCGTCCCGGTGCCGGCGTTCGGCAAAGGAAGCGCGGTACGGGCTTGTCGAGTGGTTCGCATGGATCGACCTGGAGATCGACAACGTCCGTTGGGTCTTGCAGCGCTCGCTGAGTCATGCAGACTGTCCGCGCGGCCTCGATCTCGTCTGCTCGCTGGGCTGGTACTGGACGACGCGCGCGACCAGCGAAGGTAGCTGGTGGCTCGACCGCCTGCTGGGGTCTGCGTCGGCCTCGGCGGGCAATCCGCGGGCGTACTTCCTGCGCGGCTTCCTGGCGGTGTTGCAGGTTGATCCCGCCGCCGCCACGCCTGCCCTGGCACGGGCAGTGTCGACCGCTCGCGAGACCAAGCAACTGCCGCTGTTGTCGGAAGCGCTCTCGATTTTCTCGATCGCCGAAAACATCGCCGGAGATCGGGCGTCCGCCGGCCGCAGGCTCGACGAGGCCGAGGCCATCATGGCCGGCCTGGACGACATGCCCGCGACCCTGACGTTCCTCCAGGCTCGCGCGCTCGACGGTTTATTCCGTGGCGACCTCGACGCGGTCAACTCGGCGTCGGCAGCCGGCGAGCGCCTCAGCCGCGAAGTGGGTGACCTCTACACGCTCGAACATATGCTGATCAACCTGGGCACCGCCGCGCTCATCGCCGGTGATCTTGGCAGCTCCCAGCCGAGGCTCGCCGAGGCGCTGCGGATCGCCCGCCGGATCGACGACCGGGTGGCCCAGCTGTACGCGCTCGACGCACTGGGCGGGTACGCCGCGAGCTCGGGCCAGACACTGCTCGCGGCCCGGTTGCTGGGCGCCGCGGAAACGGTGGGCGCGGGGGCTGGCGCCAGCGTCATGGCATTCCTGGCGCCACTCGTAGCCCGGGCCGAAGCTACGGCGATCGCCGTGCTCGGGACATCAAAGTTCGCGGCCGAGTTCGACGCCGGCAAACACATGAGCCGAGACACGGCGGCGGTGCTCGCACTGGGTGAGCCCGCGCCAGTCAGCGCCAGCGGGGCCGACAACGCGAGTGTGGGACTGCTGGGCAAACGAGAGGTCGAGGTCGCCCAGCTGGTCGCCCAGGGCCTGAGCAACAAACAGATCGGCGCGCGGCTGTTCATCTCCGAACATACCGTCGACAGCCACATCCGCAACATCCTGAACAAGCTCGGCGTCAACTCGCGCGCCCAGATCGCCGGCTGGATCGCGGCGACGACCTAGCGAGTCGGCCGATAGTGAGATTCCGTGTGTGGGCAGCGGCCGAACTCCCCCCAGTTGGAGCCGAAAAGTCAGCAGCGACACTCTTGCCGCCCCTCTAGCGCCGGGCGAACTCGCGTTCGAGCTGGGCATGGCTGAGCAGGATCGCCGTCGGGCGACCGTGGGCGCAGGTGCGACACAGCGTCGCCTCGCCAAGCCGCCGCAACAGCGCTTCCATCTCGGGCTGGCCGAGGGTGTCGCCGGCGCGCACCGCCGACTTGCACGCGAGCACCAGCGCCAGCCGCTCGGCCCAGCTGGCGTGCTGCTCGATCACCAGGCCATGCGTATTGGTGGCGACTGTAACCAGGGTCTCCTGGACGACGCGCTGCGGCTGGCGGTCGACCAGCACCCCTGGAACGCCCCGCACCAGCACCTGCCGCGGGCCAAACGGCTCGATCGCGAAGCCGAGTTGTCCGAGTTCGCGGCTGGCCTGTTCGGCCAACGCGACGGCCGCAGGCGGCACGTCGAGCACCAGCGGCTCGAGCAGCAGCTGTTGTTCGGACCGCCCGACGAGGGCGGCCCGCAGATCTTCGAGCAAGACGCGTTCGTGGGCGGCGTGCTGATCGACCAGGTACACGCCGGCGTCGCCTTCGGCGATGACGTACGTCTTGCCGGCCTGCCCGAGCACACGGAGCTCGCGCAACTCCTCGGTCCCGCCGAACCGATCGGCGTCGTCGTCAGCGGACCACGTCGCCACCGACCAATCGTCGGTCGCCAGTGCCGATCGGAGGGCGCGCTGAATGGTCGCGTACACCGCGCGCTCGCGGAGCAGCTTCACCTCGAGCTTGCTCGGGTGGACATTGAAGTCGACTTCGCTCGGCGGCACGTGTACGTTGATGACGGCCACGGGCTGGCGTCCAACCGGGACCAGCGAGCCATAGGCCTCGACCACCGCGTAGCTCAACGTGCGATTGGTGACCGGCCGACGGTTGACCAGCACGATCACGCCCGACCGCCCGGCCCGGTTGTAGCTGCCCGTCGCGCACACACCGCTCACTTCGACTATCCGCTCGCCGAGTTCGCCGTCGATGGCCGTGCTGGGTATATCGAGCAACTGGTCCGCGGCGTCGCTGCCCAGCACCGCCACGGTGGCGTTCCGCAGGTCGCCGTCACCGGGCGTGCGCAGCGCCTCGCGACCGTCGACGAGGACTGCGAACTGCACTTCGGGGTACCCCAGGGCCAGGGGCGCGATGATCTGGAGGCACGCCGCGCCCTCCGCGCTTTTGCCGCGCAGGAACTTTTTCCGGGCTGGAAAGCGCGCGAACAGGCCGTCGACCTGCATGGTCGTGCCTGCTTGGCGGTTCAGCGGCCGTTGGTCGAGGGCGCCCACGTCGACGTGGAGCTCGACGCCCAGCGCTTCGCCGTCCGCGCGCGACAGGCAGGTCACGTCGGCCACCGCGGCGATGCTGGGCAACGCCTCACCTCGAAACCCAAGCGTCACCAGCTCGCTCAGGTCGCTTTCGGTGCGGAGCTTGCTCGTCGCGTGGCGGCGGAAGGCGAGCTCGACCTCGTCGGCGGCGATGCCGTGTCCGTCGTCGGCGACCAGGATCCGATCGACGCCGCCTCCGTCGATCTCGACCCGAATGTGGCGACCCCCCGCGTCGAGCGCGTTTTCGACCAGCTCTTTGACGACCGAAGCCGGTCGCTCGATTACCTCGCCCGCGGCGATCTTGGCGGCCAGATGCGGATCGAGCACCCGGATAGTCATGCGAGCGCCGCGGAGTGCTCCAGGTCGCGCAACAGCGCGGCGGCGCGACGCGTCACCCGCTCGGGCACCCCCGCCAGCCGCGCGACGTGGACGCCGTACGAGCGATCGGCGCCACCCTCGACCACCGCGTGCAGGAAGACGACGTCCTCGCCGCGCTCGAGCACGTCGACGCGGTAGTTCCGCAAGCGCTCCAGCGAAGCCGCCAGCGCGGTCAGCTCGTGGTAGTGGGTGGCAAAGATCGTCTTGGGCGCGCCGCCCGGGCGCGACGCGTCGTGCAGCTCCTCGACGATCGCCTGGGCAATGGCCATCCCATCGAACGTGCTCGTCCCACGGCCGACCTCGTCCAGCACCACCAGACTGCGCGCCGTGGCCAGGCGGAGAATCGTCGCCGCCTCGATCATCTCGACCATGAAGGTGCTGCGCCCGGCCGCGATGTCGTCGTGCGCGCCGATGCGCGTGAAGATGCGGTCGACAATGCCGATGCGGGCTGAGGCAGCCGGCACGAAGCTGCCGATCTGGGCCATCAGCACGATCAGCGCAACCTGGCGGAGATAGGTGCTCTTGCCGGCCATGTTCGGGCCGGTCAGCAGCATGATGCGCCTGTCCGGGCCGAGAGCACTGGCGTTGGCCACGAACTGCCCCGGCGGCAGCCCGTGTTCGACGACGGGGTGTCGACCGTCGACGATCTCCAGGACGTCGCCATCGTCAACCACTGGCCGCGAGTAGCCATGTGCGCACGCGGTCTCGGCCAGCGCGACGAGCAGGTCCAGGACGGCCACGGCGCGGGCGGTATCGGCGAGCAAGTGGCAGCGGTCAGCCAGCCGCTCGAGCAGGGCGTTGTACAGCTCACGCTCGAGCTGCACCGCGTCGTCGTGCGATCGCGCGACGCGCGCTTCCATCTCCTTCAATTCGGGCGTGACGAAGCGCTCGGCATTGGAAAGGGTCTGCTTGCGGATCCAGCTCAGGCGTTCGAGATGCTCGCCGACGGTGTTCGCGCCGCTGCTCTGGCGCTGGTAGTAGTCCGTGGGCTGGGCGCACTGGGCCGTCGTGACCTCGAGGTAATAGCCAAACACTTTGTTGTAGCCCACGCGGGCGCCCCGGACGCCGGTCCGCTCGCGCTCGCGCAGCTCGAGCGCGGCGATCCACTGACGCGCGTCACCGGCCAGCGCCCGGTACTGATCCAACTCGGTCGACACCCCCGGTTGGATGACGCCTTCCTCAAAGACCGTGGCGCCTTCACGCAGCGTGGCGCGGATGTCGTCCACTACGTCGGGCGCCGCCTCAGGCCGGGCGTTTTTCAGCAGCGTTGGCAGGTCCCCCGAAGACGATTGCAGGGCGCGTTGAAGGCGTGGCACCCGCTCGAGGCCGGCGGCGACCGCCAGGCACTCGCGCGGCATGAGCAGCCGCTGGCCGGCGCGGATGGCCATGCGCTCCAGGTCGGGCAGCCCGTGCAGCGCCTCGACGAGGCGCGCCCGGAGAGGTGCATCGGTGACCAGATGCTCGATCGCGTCGAGGCGCTCGTTGATCCGGGCTGCATCGAGCAGCGGCTGGCCGAGGACGGCGCGCAGCAGGCGGGCGCCCATCGGCGTGCTGGTGCGGTCGAGCACCCGCAAGAGCGTCGGGCCGCCGGTGCTCCCCGACGACTCCAACAGGTCGAGGTTGGCGCGACTGGCTCGGTCCAGCACCATCGCGCCGCCGATCGCGTACAGGCGCGGGTGCTGCAGGGTCCGGGTGGCGCCAGGGCGTGCCTCGCCGATGTAGGCGAGCAGCGCACCCAGTGCCCGCAGCGCCAGTGGGTGATCGGTCAGGCCGCTGGCCTCAGGGGCACCCCCGAAGCAGCGAACGATTGCCCGCGTCGCCGCCAGCGGCGCAAACAGCTCGGGACCGCGGCGAGTAGTTGCCGCGCCTGGCGGCAGCAGGTCGTCAAGACCGGTGTCGGCGTCGCGCAGGATCTCGGCTGGGCCGATGCGCACGAGCTCGGCCGCGACGAACTCGTCGGCGTTGGGTCCCGTGACGCTGGTGACCAGCAGCTCGCCGGTGCTCACGTCGACGTAGGCCAGCCCGAAGCCGGCGCCGTCTTTGAACAGACTCAGCAGAAAATTGCTGCGTGAACCCGTCAGCAGATCGCTTTCGAGCAGCATGCCTGGCGTGAGCACGCGGGTGATCTCGCGCGGCACCAGACCGTTGCGAGTGACGGTGCCGATCTGGTCGGCGATGGCAACCGGGATCCCCTGCGCGATGAGGCGCGCGATGTAGCCTTCGGCCGCATGCGCCGGAATGCCGGCCATCGCCACGCGCTCGCCGCGGCCCATCTCACGCGACGTCAGGGTTATGTCGAGTACGCGGGCGGCCAGGTGGGCGTCGTCTTCGAAGGTCTCGTAAAAATCACCGAGCCGAAACAGCAGCAGCGCGTCCGGCTGGCGCCGCTTCAGTTCCAGGAACTGGCGGCGAATCGGCGACAGGCCGACATCCTCCATCCCAGGCAACGTCAGCGTGCCTGGCGAGGGCGTCTGCCGCATCGTCTTCAGGCAGCCTGCCGGTTGGCTTCGGCCTCTTGGGGAGTAAAGCGCTCAGGGGTGTGGGTGATCTGTCCAAAGGTCATGTGCGACCGCCAGAGCACCAGCATACCGACAACCACGACCGGCAGAATCAGGATCGCGTAGTGCACGACAACATCGTACGCAGCCGCCGTGGCGGTCGGAATAGGGATCGCGACAGCGTCCTGGAGCACCCGGGTGAGTGCAAAGTCGAAGGTGCCCGCGTAGCCAGGCGAGGACGGCACCAGGGTCGAGAAATTCGCCGCGGACCCGACCAGCAGCGCCAGCTGATAGCTCGCCGGCAGCCTGAAGCTGAGCATCACCACGAAGAACACGCCCAGCTCCAGACCCCACGCCAACAGCGATAGTCCCAACATCCGAGCCAGGCGGGCGGGTGAGTGTACGAGCGCCAGAGCGCGCGCGAAGCTGGACGCGAGCCGCTCGATAGGCGTCCCGAACCGCCGGGGCAACCGCCGCCCGACGAACCCGGCCAGGGCCATGATTGCCGACGCGCGCCAGGCGGCCAGGGCAAGGAGCGTCGCCGCGGTGACGAAGATCGCCGTAGCCCCCACCGCACCAACGAGCAGATACGGGGGCGGCGACGGAACCAGAGTCAAGGCGATCAGCAACAGGACCGCCAGCGACAACCCGTCCAGGACGCGTTCGACCACCAGGCTCGCCACCGTGGTCCCGTACGGGATGCGGCACCAGCGTGCGAGGAGATACGCGCGGGCCACTTCGCCGGCGCGCAGCGGCACCACGTCATTGACGGTCAAGCCCACCACCAGCGCACGGAACAGCGTGAAGAGCTTGACGGAGTGCTCCGGCAGCAGCAGCCGCCAGCGCACACTGCGCACCCAGATGCCCACGAAATACAGGGCGATCGCCGCGGGGATCAGCGACCAGTCGGCCTTCAGCAGGTCCCCGGGAATGGCGCTCAACTGGTCGCCCAGGAAGTAGACGAGCAGGATCAGCAGCCCGGCGCTGATGGCAAACGGGATCAGGAACCGCAGGCTGCGCGCGATCACAACGAGGCCTGCTCGGCTAGCGCGGGCCGCAGATTGCGCGGCGAAATCTGCTCGCGAGCGAAGAACACCAGGCCCAGCCCGGTGACGAGCGTGTACTGCAAGACGTGGGAGACGACGATCAGCGCCAGCGCGGCCTGTGGGTTGGCGGACACGACGGCCAGGGCCGCCGTACCAAAGAACTCCTGCGTGCCGACGTAGCCAGGGCCCGACGGGATCATGATCCCGAGATTGATGATCACTACGGCCAGGATGATGGCGGGCAGCTCGATCGCGCTCGACAGGCCGAGATTGACGCCGCGCGCCAGGAACAGGTAGGAGCTGGCTTCCGCGGTCCATACGCCCGCCGAGAGCAGCGCCGCGAGCCCGAGAACAGGTGGCCGCCGCAACGGCTCGAGCCCATCGACAAATGCTTCAAAACGCTCTTCGATCCACACCGACAGCCCGTTGTGCAACGCCTGCAGCACCCGTCGCAACGGGACTTGCACCAGCGCTGGTTTCCAGAGCAGCACGATGACGCCGAGCGTCGCCGCGGCAAAGACTGCCGCCGCCAGCAGTTCGACCTCGCGCCCACGTTCAGGCAGCTGGATGACGGTCGACACGATCGCGAGCAGGGCAATGAGCGTGAGCCCGTCAAACACGCGCTCGACCACCACCGACGCGAGCGCAAACGTCTTGGGCACATTGCGTTTGCGGCCGAGGAGATAGGCCCGCCAGAACTCACCCAGCCGTCCGGGGAGAAGGTTGTTGGTCGCGAAGCCCATGATCAGGACCGGAAACAACGTGCGGAGCGGCGCTCGCGCGGCGCCACTCAGAATGATGCGCCAGCGCACGGTCCGCAGCAGATAGCCCAGCAGCGTGCAGATGGCCGATGGCACGAGCCACCCGTAGTTGACGCCGCGCAACTCGTCGACGAAGCCACCCAGATCCACCCGCTGCAACGCGAGGACCAGAAAAACCACGGTCAAGACGAGGCCAATGACTGGCCTCAAGCTCCTGATTGAGCGCAGACCCGGGGTCAGCGCCGCCGAGGCACGCCTCAAGCCCGCGAGGCGGGCTCTCACGGGCTGGGCAGTGCGTCGACGATGTTCCCGCGCGCATCGGCCACCAAGAGTCGACCGTCCGGCGCGACGACCAGCCCAACGGGCGCGCTGCCCTGCAGCGGGATCTCCTTGAGCTGTTGGCCGTCCGGACCGTATTCGACCACTCGAGCCTGCTCAGGGAAGCTGGCGAAGACCCGTCCCTGGGCGTCGACCGCCAGGTACGGCTTGTTGGTGACATTCTGGCTTTCCCAACCGCTGACGGCGATCTGCGCCAGCGGTTGGCCATCGGGACTCAACTTCTGGATGCGGCCGTTCCAGGTGTCTGCGACCCAGACATTGCCCTGGGCGTCGAGGGCGACGCCGACCTCTTCCTTGAACTGGCCGGGCGCGCCACCATCCCCGCCGAACATGCGCTTGAACGTGCCGTCGAGCCCGAAGACCTGGATGCGCTTGTTGCCCGTGTCGGTGACGTACACGTCGCCGTCGGGGCTGATCGCGATCGACCGTGGCCCCCAGAAGACGCTCGGATCAGCATCGGTGCGACCCTTCGCGTCACCCAGCTTGCCCCACTTGCCGAGGAATTTGCCGGTGGGGTCAAAGAACTGAATGCGGTGATTCCAGGTGTCGGCGACGTACACGTTGCCGTTCGGAGCCACGGCAATGCCCCACGGTTCCTGGAACTGGCCGTCGCCCTGACCTGAGCTGCCCCACGAACTGGCGACGCTACCGTCCGGGTTGAAGACCGTCACCCGCGCCGCCCGCCCTTCAACGACGTACAGCCTGCCGTCGGGCGCCACCGCGACGTTCTTCGGGTCGACCAGGACCGGGCGGCCGTCGGTGTCGCGCCCATACACGCTGCTGCCGTCAGACTGCGTCTGCAGCACGGCGTTGCGTGGACCGAGTGGCGCGGACTGGCCCGCGGGCGCGAGTCCGAGTGGTGCGCTCGACGCGACGCCGGCCAGCGGCGCCGGCCCGAGCGCCGGGATTTCCTTGTTCACGCAGAACAGCATTTCGCGCGCGCCGGTATCGCCCGGCGCCTGGCGATACAGCAGGAACTTCAACAGCCGCAAACGGTTGTCCGGGTTGGACAGGGTCTGACCGATGACGTCGAACTTCAAGGTCGGTAGCTCGACCCGTTTGCTGCCGATCGTGAACCCGGGCCCGTCCGTACCCGCGAACGCCTTGTAATCCTCGGGGAACCACGCGTTCAACTTGTACGTCTGGCACGTGTACTGGGCCAGCTCGGCCTGGATCGGATCGAGATTGGTCGAGCGCGCGAGCAGCACTGGATAGTCGGCCAGGTTGATCGTCGAATCGATGGTCTTGGTGTAGTAGCGACGATTCTTGTAGTCGCGCAGATACCACTCGAATGGCCACGACACGGCCTCGTGATCGCCGTCGCCCCAGCCGTTGTCGAGCAGGATCTTGAGGTCCTTGCCCTGCCCGGTCTGGGCGGCGATGCGGCTGATCTCGTTGGCGATGAACGGCACGTCGGGCGTGGACTGCACGTAAATCAGCGGCTCGACGGGTACGTCAGGGTGGTCGTAGGTGACCATCAGGGTCGTGCGGATGTAGCCGGCGGCCAGGATGGACAGGCCACCCAGCGCGATGCCCGGGACGACGATCTCACGCCCCCAGCGCGGCCCGAGGTACACCAGGCCGCCGGCGATACACGCGATCAGCACGGCCAGCGCCAGCCGCTGCAGCGTGACGCTTTGCTGCGCGACCGGCGACGGGGCCGGGACCGCGCCCAGCCCGACCCACGCCAGGAGCGCGAACATCGCCAGCAGGATCAAGCCGCCGGTCGCCAGGCCGCGCGAGGTCAGCGCTCGGCGACCCCAGCCCGCGTCGGCCCACTGGCCAAGCAGTCGGCCCGCCAGCAGCACCAGGGGCAGCGTGATCTGCGGCAGCATCCACGGCATCTTCTCGCCCGCCCAGCTGTAGATCATCAGGGCGGCCACGAACCAGAAGGCGCAGAACCAGAAGAACAGTTGCCTGGGCCGGACCAGCGCGATCGCCAGGAGTCCGAGCAGCAGCGGCACAAACTCGTACAGCGGCAGCAGCAGGAAGTAGTAGAACCAGGGCTGGCCGCCGCGCGCGAAATCCTGCTGTTGTAGCCAGTAGCTCAGCGCGCCGGTTGAGCCGCTACAGGCACTGACCGGCAGCGTGACGACCGCCGAACAGATGCCTTGCAGGTTGGTCAGGAACGTCGTGTACAGAATCAGGTTGATGGCCAGAAAGATGCCGAGGCCAATCGCCCAGGGTCGCCCGCCGAGCGCCTTGACTCGACTCCGGAACTGGCGGCGGTGTTCGCCCTTGAGCAGGAACCAGGCGCCCACCAGGAAGACGAATGGAATGAACCCACTGATGAAGAAGTCTTCCTTGGTCGCGAACAGCAGCGCGGCGGCGACGCAGGCGGTGTAGAACCACTTCCGTTCGGCCGTCGCCAGGTAGCGGAAGACGCCGATGACCAGCAGCAGCGTGAAAAAGTCGACGTAGATGTCGTGGCGGATAAACCGCGAGAAGTACAGAAACGCTGGCGAAACCGTGAACAGCACCGCGGCGGCGATGGCGCCATTACGGCCGAGCTCGTGGCGCAACAGAAACGGCAGGCCGATGACCCCGACGCCCAGGAGCGCGGGGGCCAGGCGCGCGGTGAAATCACTGGCGCCGAAGAGCAGAAAGATGACGGCGTTCAACTCGAACAGCAGCGGCCCGTGCATCATCGGGTCGTGCACGTAGCCCTGGCCGTCGAAGAGGCGCCACGAATAGAAGGCGTGCAGACTCTCGTCGTGGTGGAACGCCTTGGCGCCCAGGTCCCAGAAGCGCAGGACCAGGCCGACGAACATCAGCCCCAGGAACGGCAGGTACTCGGGATCGATCGGAATGTCGATTGAGTAGCGTCGCCACCGCGGCCCGGCAGGCGTTTCTGGCTGAGTTGGCGCCTCAGCCGACTCAACCTCAACGGGCGGGAAGCCCTGGTCGGGAGCCGCTGGCGGGGCGTCTGGCGTCTGAGTCGCGGCGGACGTGGCGGCGCGAGGCCCCACCTGGACCATAGCTTGGCTCGACCTCCCGAGTCTTGACCGAGTATAGCCCACGGGGCCGGTCCAACCGCGAAACAATCTAACGCGCGCGGTAAATCACCGTCGTCCCCGAGCGAAACGCGACGGGCAGAATGCCGTCGAACCGTTGGGTGACGCCGTCCTGGTAGCTCTTGCGCTCGAGGTCGCTGACGACGACGAATTGGATTCGATAGCGGTCCAGGATTCCACGAATGTTCTCCGCCGGCGCGTCGCGATACAGCGCGGCCAGGTCGGCGGTCCGGATGCCCAACTCGGCCACCGGTCCGCGCCACTGGAGTTCGTGACCCGCCCACCCGAGGACCGTCGACGCGCCCGAGAACGTCGCCATGCCACCCGCCGCGAATTGGTACTCGTCGCCGACACCTTCGGCGATGACGGCGCGCCCAGTCGGGCCGTTCTGGTCTGACAGCCACCGCACGGCGGCACGATCGTCAGGACTCAGAAACGCCACGCCGTCCAGGGTGGGTCCGTTCGGCGGCCGCTCATTCAGCCGCGTCGCGATCGCCGACAGGGGATATACGAGGCCCGCCACCACGAACACCGCGGCGCAACTGGCCACGATCCAGCGCGCCCGCACGGCAAATCTGCCGACGAGCGCCAGGCCTGACCCGGCCGCCAGCCCGGAGAGCAGCCACGCGTTTTCGTGAAACTTGAACACCGTGTTCATGCGCGAATGAAAGACGTCGTCGAGAAAGACGAGCTCGATCCCGAGCAGCATGGCCGCCGCGAAGGCGCCGACTCCAACCACCATTGCCGCGGCGGGATCGAACCGCTCGACCACGCCTGGCCAGGGCGCCAGGAGGGCTAGCAGGGCGACGAGCACCCCCAGCCCGGGCTGGCCCAGGATGATCAACGCCAGCCCGGCCGCGGCGCCCACCCAGGTGATGATCCACCCGCGCCGTTCGCCAATACACCACCGCGTAAACAGGCCGAGCGCCGCCAACAGCACAATCGCCCACCCGAAGAGCACCAGCAATGACCCGAACGGGGTGCGGTCGCCGACGATTCCCAGGCCGAGCGGTGGTCCGGCGTAGCCGACAAAGTAGGGCGCGTACAGGACCACGCCCCCGAGCGGCGTCAGGACCGCGGCCGCCCAGCGCCAACGCCAGCGCGGCTCGCGCAAGACCGCGGCGTACAGGCTGAGACCGATGTACAGCAGCCAGAACGGCGCGATGTCCCACGTGTTGATGACCAGCAACCCACCCAGCGCCAGGACGGCAAGGCCCTGCGTCCAGATCGAGCGCAACGTTGCGCCTCGACTAACCACGTGCGCGGCGGCCACGGTCAATACGAGGAGCTCGAACGGCAACGCCACGAAGTGCGGGTGCAGGTCGCTCAAGAGCGCCGAAAAGAAGGGAAACTCGTCGATGCCGTCTGGCTTCAGGTTCGGAATGACGCGTGAGGCGTGAAACCACCACGAATCGGTGAGCGGCGGCCACACGCCCGGCGTGACGCTTTCGGCGAAGTGATTGATGCCTAGCGTCTCACCGGCGGCCGGGCTGAGCCAACCACGCGCGACAAGGTATTCGAAGAATGTCCCGAGATTGCCGCAGAACAGCGCCAGCACCGTGGCGGTGGCCGCGCCGGCCGCTGACCAGACGGTCTGGACCCCGGCCGCCTTTGCCAGGTTCCACGTCAGCGCCGTGAGGCCGAGCATGGCCAGCGCTGGCACCGTGGCCGCGGCGAGGTTGTACGCCACCCCGGGCTCGGCGCCGTTGAGCTTGCCCAGACACGCCAGGACAAAGTAGCCGAAGTAGTAGTACGGCACGCTGAAACCGGCCAACCACGTGTCCTGCGTAGGGAGCGTCTGCGCCGCGAGAAACGCATTCAGGAAGGCCATATCCATGGGCTTTTCGGTGGCCGACACCGCAGGCTCGTGGCTGCGCAGCACGGCAAACAGCACGAACCCGACCAGAAAAACGGCTTCCCAGACGAACAACAGTCGTCGCCGCCGGCGCAGCCAACTCAGCAGCGGCCCGAGTCCGCCGCCCCGCAGCACCCCAAGCCACGACGCGGCGCCCACCGCCAGCAGCACAATCGCGAGCATCGCGGGCGTAAACGGGAGCGGCGTGAGCATACAGAGCAGCCATACGAGCCAGGCGAGGCCGAGCAGCCCCGCGACCTTGCTGACGCCCCAGCCACGATCGTCGAGCCTTGTGAGGCCGCGTGCGACCAGCGGCCAGGTCGCCAGCCCCGCGACCTGGACGATCACGTACCAGGTGAGGGCCTCACGCATCAGGGATCGGGCGCGAGGTGGAGGGGATCCGCAGCGATCGCGGCACCGGTGATTCTGGCTCCTTGACCCCTGACCCCTGAAAGGACGTCCGCGATCGTGTAGCCGCCGGTCCACAGGGCCACCAGGCCGAGCGCCACGAGCGTGGCGTAGGTCACGGCCCAACCGATCACGGAGATCGCAAATGCGGTTGCCAGATCGACGCCGAACGCGTTGAGGGCGAACGTCGCCGCCGCCTGGTACACCCCCACGTACCCCGGACTCGATGGCACCGCCTGGCCAGTGCTCGTCAACACCGTGAGAAACAACACCGCCGGAAGACCGACCTGGACACCCAGCGCCTGCGCCCCCAACCAACCACTGACCAGCGCACACAGCCAGGTGATCGCCGTCCACATCAGCAGCAGGAGCCAGATCCGCGGGACGCGGAGTGGGTCCGTACCCTCCGCGAACTGGCGTGCCGCCTGCTCCAGCCGCAATCGCTGGCCGACGCGCATCGGCAGATGCGACTCCGCGAAACGGACCAGCCGGAGGGTTGCTTCGCGCCAGACCGCCAGCCCGACGACGAACCCGAACCCGACCAGGATAAACGTGGCGATCGTGATCCCCGTGGCCCTCGCGAGCTCAGGCAGCGGGGTGGTCGCGACCAGCAGCGCGAGCATCACCGCGAGCGCCAGAAAGTCGAAGAGCTTTTCCAGCAGGATGGTGGCGAGCACCCTGGCCGCGCTCAACCCGGCGCGCTGACTCAAAAAGACGGGCCGCAGCAGCTCGCCCGCGCGCAGCGGCAGGAACGTGCTGGCCATATAGCTGATCGCGAGGGTCCCGAAGAGCGGCCGAAACGGCACGTCGCGATCGGGTTGGAAGTACACGCCCCAGCGAATGGCGCGCGTGACCAGCGAGCCGATCACCGCCAGCACGAGCAACACGATCGGCACGGGCTGGGCTTTCGCCAGCGCCTGCGCGAGCTGGTCCAGCGAGACCTGGCGTA
>Ga0070730_10002387_pt1 | contig 17060 bp, 14 predicted proteins | sample Coa_R1_3_FD_66447 | JGI IMG/M metagenome (GOLD analysis project Ga0070730, IMG submission 66447) | Surface soil microbial communities from Centralia Pennsylvania, which are recovering from an underground coalmine fire - Coalmine... | ecosystem: Environmental > Terrestrial > Soil > Unclassified ... | reverse complement strand
GATCGATGAGCACGCCGGCGCCCTCGGTGGCCGGGACGCCGACCAGGCGCGCAGCGACGTCCGGCGACTGGAGATCGAGGCCCTGGGCCTTGTTGCTCGCGCTGTGGCACGTCGACGCCGTGCACGTCTGGGCGAGCAGCGTGGGGACGTCGGGGCAGTTGCCACCTGCACCGGCGTCGTCCCCTTCGCTCGGCGCGCCCGCCTCCGCGGTGCCGCCCGCGTCGAGGAGAAATCGCGCCGGATCGTCGAGCGTGCCCGGGCAGCCCCACGTGGCGCCGGCGAGGACAATGACCACGACGCGCGCCTTCATCAGAACATGTACCCCAGGCCCAGCGAGGCCGTGACCATCTGGTCCAGCGCGCCGCCCGCGACGTAGGCGTCCCCCGGCGTCGGGTTGAGCGTGTAGAAGAAGCGCGTGTACGACGCCTCGGCGCTCAGGAGGAAGCCGGCCCCCAGGCTCTGCGCCACCCCGGCGCGCGCCTCGACGCCGCCGACCGTCTCGCGCGGAAAGTACGCGCCGACGGGCCCCGTGCTCAGGACCCCGAGGTAGCTACCGTCCACGTACAGCGAGAGCGCGCCGAGCAGGAAGCGCGCGTCGAGGCCGGCGCGCACGAAGTGGTACTCCACGCTCGGCACCTGGGTGGTCGTGTCGGGCGAGCCGTCGAACGAATAGACGATCTGGCCGTAGCCGCCGTGTAGCCCGAGCACGGCCACGCGTCCGAGGGGGATGCGCTCGCGCGCCCCGACGTCGAGCCGGCTCCACGACGTGCCGACGGAGGCCCCCGACGCGTCCGCCGACGACAGCGCGAACGCGATCGCGTAGTCGGCTGTCACACCGAGACCGTCGAGGACGGGCAGCCCCGAGCGCGCCAGGGGGTAGATCTCCCCGTCGATCCGCGCCATGGGCGCGGCGAAGAGGCTGTACGAGCGCAGCGTCGGCGTCAGCCGATCGACGTAGCGAAAATCGCGCGAGCCCATCTCGACGGAGGCACGCAGCACTCCGATCGCGTGGGCCCACGACGCTTCGCCCGCGGCAGCGGGGTGGGCGCTCGCGGCCTCGTCGACCGCCGGTCGAGGGGACGCCTCGACGACCAGGGCAGGGGCCGCGGGCTTGCTCTCCGCCGGCTCGGGGCTGGGTGGTGCGGCGGGCGGCGGGGTGGGCTCCGGCGCGGGGGGCGGAGGCGGTGGCTTGACGGCCCGGCGCTTCGGACGCGCGGTGGTCGACGGCGGCGGGTCGGCCGTGGCCGCGCGCTCGAGCGCCGTCGCGATCACCAGCGCCGCGAGGCCGAAGACGAGATGCCGCGTGCCCATCACGGCGTGAGCGCCGCCTTCACGGCGGTCCCGGAGAGAATGTTCTGCCCGATGACGGCGTCCGGGATGCCGACCGCCGTCGCGACGGTCCGCGCCATCGAGGTCAGCGTGTCGCCGAAGGCGATGTCGCCGCTCGCGGAGCCGAGCCCCGTCGACGAGTCGATCGGCAGCGCCGCGTACTCGGTGCTCCCCCCGCCGCCGCCGGGGGCGGCCCCTTGCGCGAGCGTGGGACCGCCGATCACGCTCCCCTGCACCGCGGGGCCGATGATCATCGTCACGTGGTGCCGGTCGTTGTGCTGCCGGCCGTTCGCGTTGTAGCCCTTGACCATCGTGCGGCCGAACACGTTCGACATCACGAACGTGACCTTGTCCTGCATCCCGGCCGACGCGAGCCCTTGCATCATCGCCCCGATGCTCGCCACGCCCTTCTGGTGACCGGCGATCTCCTTGGCCAGGCCGTCGTCGCCGTGGTTGTCGCCGCCGAAGTCGACGTGCACGGCCACCACGGGTGTGACCTTCATCTGGAAGAGGATGATGGCCGCCTGGATCTGGGAGTCCTGCGAGTCGTCCTTGATGGCGCTCAGGCTGCCGAGCAGGCCTTGCTGCAGGGTGCGAAGCTGCGTGACGCTCGTCGCGTATTGGTCGATGTAGTTCTTCTGGACGGTGTTGCCCGCGCTCTTCGCGTAGGCGTTGAGCGAATCGAGCGTCTTGTCGCGCAGCGCCACCAGGTTGGCCGCTCCGAGGCCGTTCCTGGGGGAGGCGAGCACGGTCGCCAGCGTGGTCGGCGTGAGGAACGCCTGCGGCTGCCCCTGGTAGAAGATGGCCTCGATGGCGCCCGCGCCGCCGAGCGACAGCGGCTGCGGGCGCACCGTCCCGAGCACCGTCGACAGCTCGCGCGACAGGAACGACGGGAGCATCTCGCCGTTGGCCACCTTGCCGAGCAAGCCGAGGACCTTGACCTCGTCGGGGTGGACGATCGTGTACGTCCCGTGGTGAAAGAAGCACGTGCGCGCGAGGACCGCGGCCGGGAGCGTGGACCAGATCTTCGCGGCCTTCGAGGTCTGCGAGCCGAGGGTGATCGGCGTGGCGGCGAACGCCGGATCGCCCGGGTGCTCGATGCCCGGATCGTCGTACGTGCCCGGCGCGTTGCAGCCCACGGGATCGCCGTTGTACGAGGTGCTGTAGATCACGAACTGCGGAGCCTTGCTCGCGGCAGGCGCGATCCCCGAGTCCGCGCCGGCGGGGGCGGCCATCGCGCGGCGAGGGTCGAGCAGCGCCGCGGCGGGCAGACCCGACGCCAGCGAGCGCAGGCCGACCATGCCCGCGCCGAAGAGCAACCGCATCACCGCTTCGCGCCGACCGAGCATGGGGGGCATCTCTCCTTGCCGTCCGAGGCCTACTCTCCGACCGCCGTGACCCACGGCGACAGGCACGCCGCCGTGAAGGTCGACTTGAGGGCGACGGTCGCCGAGGCTCCCGCGGCCACCGCCGACTGGTAGTGGGCCGTCAGGATCGCCGTCGGCTGGGCGGCGCGGCTCGTGTCGAGCCCCATCAGGCCGCTCACCATCGCGGCGATCGAGGTCGTCACCGACGCCGGGCTCTGGCTCGAGTAGAGCGGGGGCGATCCCGCGTCGACGACCTGGTCGGCCGCGTACGCGCAGACCTGCTCCACCGAGCTGCGCCAGAACGGGTCGGGCGCGTCGATGTAGAGCGGCTGCGGGACGCCGCGGCTGTAGCCGTCGGTCACGACGCCGGCGGCGGCAGACGGGACCGGCCCGGGGGCCGCGCACGACCCCGCGCACGGCGCAGGAGGCACGGCCGGATCGTTGCCGCAGCTGCAGAACGGCGGGCTGGGGAGCATGCTCGTCCCTCCGCCGCTACCGAACACCAGCGGCACGATCCGGTAGCCGCAGATGTCGCTCGTCCCCAGGCGCGCGTCGAGCGTGGCGCAGATCTGCGCGCGGCGCGCGATCGTGACCACCGTGCCGTGGGCCTGCGCCGAGGCCGTGGACGACGCGTACGTCACGAGCGGCGACGTGAAGAGCTCGCGCACGAGGGTGTTCCAGTCGTACTTGGCATTGGCGAAGACGCCCGCGACGCGCTGCACCTCGGGATCGCTCTCCAGGCACGCCGCGCTGTCGGCCCATCCGCACAGCTTGACCGTCCACGCCGTCTTGAACCGCGGGTGCGAGGCGATCTGGCTCGCCAGGAAGTGGAGGCTGGTGTCGCCCGAGCCGATCACGCCGCCGAAGAGGAACGTGCCCCCGACGCCCATCTGCCCCGGGTCCTGCTGCTCGCTGTAGTTGGTCGTGAGGTTCGCGCGGAAGAAGCGCGACATCGGATCGAGGCTCCAGTGGCACTGGAAGCAGGCGGGGTTCGCGGCGTGCGCCTGGTCGAGCCCGGGGGCGTTCGGCACGGTGATGACGTCGGTGCCGTCGAAGGCCTTGCCGAGGCCGACGATCATCGTCTGGTCGATCGTCGCGCGCGCCTGGTTGCTGAGGTTCGTCGGGTATTGCGAGAGGAAGGCCGGCGTCGTGAAGTACCCCACGCGCTGCTCGAAGAGCGACAGCGCGCTCGCCGCGCGCAGGCCCGCGATGTCGAAGAAGCGCGTCTGGTTTGCGAGCGTCTTGGCCTGCGTGATCGTGACCATTCGCCAGTCGGTGTAGTCCGAGGCCACGAGCAGCCGCGGGTGCGACGGGCGGTCGAAGAACTTGCTCGCGCCGTAGCAGATGTACGACTGGCCGGGCGGGCCCCACCAGAAGTTGCCGCCGAGGATGAAGCTCTCGAGCCAGTTGCAGAGATTGCCGCCCAGCGCGAACGACGTATTCGCGTCGAACACCACCGGATCGACGCCCGCGCACGCGTTGCCCGAGGGCGAGGTGTCCTGCGCGCCGAGCGACCCGTAGCCATACTGCTGCGCGAGCGTCGGCAGCGAGAACTGCAGGTACTGCGGGCTCGACGGGTTGCCGCTCTGCGCGATGTCGACGTTCTGGGAGGTGATCTGGTAGGTCCAGTTCGGGTCGTCGTCGTAGAAGCGGCAGTGCTTGCCCCCGGCGCCGGCCGACGTCGCGTCCGTCACCATGCTGCTGTCGGCGTAGGCGTAGTACTGCATCATCGCCGTGGTCATCATGTAGCGGGTCGTCGTCACCGTTTCGGTGAACGGCTTGCCCTCGGCGATGAGCGCCGTCACCGTCTTCGCGAAGCTCGTGCGGAAGTTGTCGAGCAGCTCGTCGAAGGGCGAGATGGATCCGTCGTCGAGCTGCGTGACGAACCCGATCGCCTGCGCGCCCGACTGCTGGAACGCGTCCGAGAAGAACGTCTCCATCCGCGCCGTGTACTGCGGCGTCTTCATCCACTGCGTCACGAGGTCGCGCAGCGCGGCGGGGCTCGCGGCCACCGCGTCGACCTCCGCCTGCGTGGCCGCCATCCCGGTCAGCAGCGTCTTGACCTTCGCCACGTACATCGGGACCGAGAGCGCCTCGAAGGGCGGCCCCTGGGCGTCGCTTGCGCTCGCGCCGCCGTCGTCGCCCGGCGTCGTCCCGTCGGACGCGCCGGCGCCGCCGTCCGGACCGCCGCCCGCGCCGCCACCGGATCCCGTCGTGCCCGCGTCCCCGAACTGACCCACGCAGGCGGCCGCGAACACGCCCGCCAGCAGGACCCTGCCGAGGGACCGCGCGAACCGAACGATGGCGCGATGTCGCATCCGATCGGGCATGGGTGGGCCTTCCGCTGCAGCGCCGGAGTCCTTGTGGGGCCGGGTGTGTGGCTCCCGCGAGGCGTTGGTCAGATGGCAAGGTGCGTGCCCCGCGGGCGCGCCTCGTTGCGGGGTCGCGTCCGCAGCCTTGGCGCGGTGTTCGCCCGGGGCGTGCGACGTGGCACGCCGCACCCTCCGCGCGGTCAGTGCGGCGTGGCCCGTCCGACCGTCATACGAGAAAGCGGGGGACGGTGGCGTCGAGGACGAGGGCACGAGCACGGGGGGGCCGAGTACGTGCACGGGCGCGAGTACGAGGACGAGCACGTCCGGTCGAGGACGTGTACGAGCACGAGAACGAGAACGGGACGGACGCGACCTGGCACCGCTGACGACGCCCAGCAGGCAAGCAGCTCATTTCGCGTGTCATCGCGATGCTCGCCAAGGTTCGCTGGGGCCCCGGTCCCGCGTACTCGTCCTCGTGCTCGTACACGTGCTCGACAAGCCGTGTTCGTCCTCGTACTCGCGCCCGTGCACGTACTCGGCCCGCCGTGCTCGTGCCCCTCCTCGCGAGATCCCGGCGCGAACTCGACGAGGTCGAGCTCGGGCTCGGGCGGTTGCGGACACTCGACCGGCTCGCGTTCGAGAACGAGCCGCTGCGGCTCGAGGGAATGCATCGTTCATTCGAGCAGGAGCATCACTCCTTCGAGCAAACGCGTCACTCGTTCGAGTGAACGCCTCACTCGTTCGAGTAAACGCGTCACTCGTTCGAGTGAACGCCTCACGTCTCGGAGCGGGACGGGAATCGACTCGAGGGAAAGCGGCTTTCGTTCGCGTGACCGACGCTGTGGCTCGAAGGAATGACGCTGTGGCTCGAGTGACTGACGCTGCGGCTCGAAGGAATGACGCCGTGGCTCGAGTGGCTCACGCTGTGGTTCGAGGGAATGACGCTGTGGCTCGAGCGAAAGCGTCTCGAGGATCGAACAACGAGACGATCGTCGATGGACGAGCCGCATTCACTCGAAGCACAGCGGCGCGTCTCGATGAAAAAGCGTCGCATCACGAAGGTGAAGCGACATTCGCAGGCCAGCGGTCGACGATGCTCGACCTCACAGCGGCATTCATCGATCACGCAGCCGCGTTTCACGACATCGGAGACACATTCAGCGACCTGCGTGACGCGTTCCTCGATGGAAGTGACGCGTTCCTCGATCGACGTGGCGCGTTCGCTGGTCCACGAGTCGAATTCCTCGGTCCACGTGACGAGCTCCCCGCCTCCCATGACGCGCTCACGCGTCCACGCGACGCTCTCGCTTCCTCGATCGACGCGCCCGCTCGCGAGAAAGCAGCAGCGCGCCTCAGGGATTGCCGCCCTCCAGGAACCGCCGCGCCTTCTCCCGCGCCGCGGCCGGATCTCGCTCGCCCAGCTCCGAGAGCTCCCGCGCGAACTCGACGAGGTCGAGGTCGGGCTCGGGGGGTTGCGTTCGAACGGTGCGATCCGCGACGGCCGCCAGCAGCGCGGCGAGCTGCCGCGGCGTCGGCGCGAATACGGGTCTCGTCTTGTCGGTCACGATTCCTCCGGCCCTTCGCCGGAAGAAGGCTACGCGCCACGCGTGAGAGTGCTCCTGAATCGAGGCCTGAATCGCGTCTGAATCGTGCAGTGCCGACTGCCACGTCTGCCGCGTCTGCCGCGTTTCAGTCGTCGAGCGGAAGACCGAGGGCGAACCTCCCCGCGAGCGTCGTCTGGGGCTTGTCCTGCAGTGGGTGGAAACGCACACCCTGCACGTCGCGGAAGAGCCGCTCGAGGGTCGCGGCCCGGTAGAACGAGGCGCCGCCGGCGAGCTCCATCGCCTTGTCGACGGCCGCCCGCGCGCCCGCGGCCGAGGACGTTGCGACAGCACAGCGTCTCGATGGTGGTCTCCGGGCCCGGGCTCGCCGTCATCGCCAGGTCGACCATGCGACCCAGGGCGAGCTGCGCGGACGTCAGCTCGTTCTCCATCTCCCCGGCGAGGATCTGCACGGCGCGGTCGCCCGCCTTCTTGCGGGCCATGTCGGTGGGCATCCCTCCCTCGAGCGTCGACTCGGCGATGCTACCGCAGCCGCGACCCTTCTCACGTAGCCTGGGCCGCCCATGCACCGGGCAGGAAGCTCGTGACTCCGTTGCTCCCCCACGAGGGTCGCCTGTGCGAGGCCTCCCCCGACGGCACCCCGGGTCGGCCCGTTGCGCTTCGCGGGTTCAACCTGTCCGGGGCCGCCAAGGATCCCGCCAACCGGGGGCTCCCCTTCGCGCTGGCGGACGGCGAGAGCATCGTCCTGCGCGCGTCTCCGCTGCTCCGCGCGCTCCGCGACGACGGGTTCAATCTCCTGCGCATCCCGCTCGTCTGGGAGTTCCTCGCGCCCGATGCGGACGTGGCGCTGCGCGAGGGCTCGCTCGAGGCGCTCCGCGCCCTCGTCGCCCACGCCGGGGAGCTCGGGTTTCGGGTCATCCTCGACATCCACCAGGACGTGGGCGGCTCCTTCTTTCACGCTCCGAAGAAGCGCTCGTGGCACGGCGACGGGTTTCCGCGGTGGCTGCTCGAGCGTGCGTACTCGCCCGACGGCCGCGAGAAGCTCCCCGAGGGCGCCTGGAACGACGCGTTCCCCTTCGCGTGGCTCCCGCTCGCGCGTTCCTGGGGACTCAACTACGTGCTCAACGGCACGCTGAAGCGGGTGCAGGGTGGCATGGGCGATCCCGCGGTCACGGACGCGTTCGAGCGATTCGCCGCGCGCCTCGCCGTGGGCTTCCGCGATCTCGACAACGTCCTCACCTACGAGCCGTTCAACGAGCCCGACTCGTCGACCATGGGCCCGGACGCGCGCGACCCGAGTGCACGCGGCGCGTATGCCGCGCTCTGCGCCGCCGTGTGCAGAGGCCTGGGCGACGCGGTCCGCTACGACCGCACGCCGACGTGCAGCCCGATGCCCTCCGGCGACTGGATCGACGGCACGGTCCTGGGGTTCGTCCCGCAGCTCGACGCGGGCCTCGCGGGCATCCTGCGTCGATCGCTGCTCCCGGTGGCGACGGGCGTCCCCGGCCGGTCGTTCTGGCTGGTCACCCCGCACTTTTACGACATCGGCGAGGACGCGCCGGTGCTGCGCCCGCATCCGGAGCGCTACGACGAGGTCGTGGCCTCGGCGGCGAAGGCGTTCGAGCAGTGGAACGTCGTCCCGGTCGTCGGGGAGTTCGGCGCGAGCAGCCAGCGATCGGGGTTCCGCGAGCGCCACGCCGCGTGGGTCGACGCGTTCGAGAGGCGCGGCTGGTCGTGGTGCTTCTGGAACCTGAACCCCGACGCCGGCGAGGGCGGCGACGACCACTGGTGCGGCGAGCGCTTCTCGGCGGTCGAGCGCTCCGCCGGCCTCACCGAGACATACCGCGCGCTCCTGCGCCCGTTCCCCCAGCGTCACGGCGGTCCGATCCGGGCGACGGTGTGGCACCGCGACGGCGCGCGCTGGCGCTACGAGGCGACCTTCGGCAAGGCCACCGTCCCGGGGTGGCGGACGGAGATCGTGGTCCCCGCGAGCCTCGGCGAGTTCCACGTGAAGGAGGGCTGGCCCCGGGAGGGCCGCGTCGTGACGGTCGGCTCCGACACCGCGGATGCCTCCGTGACGATCGAGCCGTGAGCCGTCACCCGAGCGGCGTTCGCGCGGGTCCGCCGTCAGAACACCACGGGGTTCGGCGTCGCCGGGTTCGCCGGAGGCCCCGCGTCGGTCTGCGTGCCGAGAACGCCGCTGCCCCAGCAGTAGAGCGTCTGGCCTTGGCGCGCGCACACCGAGTAGCGGCCGACGGCGAGATCGTCGAACGTGTACGGAATCGCCGTCACCGGATCGAGCACCTCCTGTGGCGACGTGTACGGGCCGGAGTTGCCGACGCCGAGCTGGCCGTCGCCGTTGAACCCCCAGCAGTAGGCGTGCTTCTGCGGGTCGAGCGCGCACGTCTCGGCGCCGGCGGCCGAGATCTGGCGCACCTTCGGCGGGAGCGACACCTGCACGGGGACGCCGGTGCAGGTGCCGCCGTCCCACGGGCACGGGCCGGCGACGCTGGCCGTCCCGAGCTGGGCGGCGTCGTCGGCGCCCCAGCAGTAGACGTTGCCGCTCACGGTGAGCGCGCACGAGTGGTGATCGCCCAGCGCGAGCTCCTTCGGCGTCTCGCCGGCGGGGAGCGCGACGGGCTGCGGCTGCGCCGAGCAGGTCTGGCCGTTGCCGTTGCCCGAGCAGTCCTGGCCGAGCACCGGGCCGCTCGCCAGGAAATCGGTGCTGCCCCAGCACAGGATGGCGCCGTCGGCGGTGATCGCGCAGAAGTGGTAGGCGCCGCCCGCCACGAACGTCGCGTCGAGGATGACGCCGAGCGGACCGCCGTCGACGTCGCCGGTCAGCGGCAGGGCGGTGAAGGCGAAGTTGCCGTCGATCGGGCGTCCGAGCTCGCCGGAGCCGTTGTCGCCCCAGCAGTACACGTTGCTCACGCTGCCCGCGTCGAGCGTGGGGCCCACTCCGCACGTCGTGCCCAGGGTGCTCGCCATCGACACGAGGCCGGCATCGGGCACGCCGACGACGGGCACCTCGGTCGGTCCGCCCGCCTCCGCCGCGGGGTTTCCGAGCTCGCCCTGCCCGTTGTTCCCCCAGCAGTACGGCGTGCTCCCGTAGAGCGCGCACGTGTGCGAGTTGCTCATCACGAGCTGCGTGATCTGCGCCGGGGGCAGCACGGTCGTCGGCACCGCGGTGGGGTGGAGGATGCCCGCCTCGCCGCCCTGGTTCGGATCGGGGAAGCCGAGCTGCCCGGTCGCGTTGGTGCCCACGTCGCCCCAGCAGTAGAGCGTGCCCGAGCGCACGACGCAGGTGGCCGCGGCCTCGAAGCTCCAGTACTGCGCGCTCGCGAGGACGCCGAACGTGGGCGACGCCTCGGCAGGCGGGCCATCGAGGCGCGCGTCGCCGCCGTCGAGCGCGGAGTCTCCGACCGTTCGATCGCCCCCGCCGTCGGACGGGCCGGGCGCCACCTCGGAGCGCACGTCGGCGCCCGCCTCGATGCCGCCCTCGGTCGGCGAATCGAACTGGAGCGACGGCAGGCAGGCGCCGAAGACCAGGGCCCCCGCGCCGGCGAAGACGACCGCGAAGAAAGAGACCGTGCGCCGCATGCCCGCCAGCGTAGTTCGACCTGCGCTCAGAGACCCGTACCGGTGACGCCCCGGAACGGATCGTTTGCAGAAGGGGACGGCCTGGCGCCGGCCGCGGGTGGGAGCGCGTTCGCCCGCGCGCCCGCTCCGTGCGCGACGAGGCCGGGCCGCGCGCCGATTGCCGCGGGTGAGGTGACCGGAGTCGCGGATGCGCCGATCGTCTCGCCGCCGTCCGCGGCAAGCGCGGGGGCCGTACCGGCGGAGGATGGTACCGACGAGGAGGCCGCCTGCGCGCTCGGCTCCATGGAGACGGGCGGCGCGAGGCTCGCGCTGGGGTTCGCGGTCGTGGTCGCGGCGGCCGCGTACGTCGTCGCCGCGGCGCTCGTGGCCGGGTCGGTCGTCGCCGCGGCGTGCGGCCCACGCGTGTACAGCAGGCCCGCGGCGATCGAGGCCATCGCCACGACGCCCCCGAGCGCGGCGGCGACGGCGGGCGTGAGGCCACGCCGCCGCAGCGGCCCCGTGCTCCGGCCCGCGTTGCCCATCGTGTACGCCGCGGGCGACGGGGGAACCGACGCCTTGGGCGCGCCCTCCGGCGTCACGATCACGCCGCCGTGCGTGGTCATCTCGACGGCGGGCAAGGGCGGTGTCGGCAACACCGGGGGCAGCTCCTGCGGCGGCACGCCGGCCAGCAGATCGTCGACCCACGCATGCGTCTCGAGCGTGGGCCCCGGCCCGAGCTTCGCGAGCTCGGCCTCGAGCACCGCCAGCGCGTCGGCCGCCGTGGCGTAGCGCTGCTCGCGCTCGCGCGCGAACGCGCGGCTCACGAAGTCGCTCACGCCGGGGGGCGCGTCGGGCAGCACGTCGAGCAGACGCGGGCGCCGCTCCGAGAGGATCTCGAGCAGCAACCCGTGCAAGGCCTGCACGCCGTACGGGGAGCCGCCCACCAGGCACCACCACACGAGCACGCCGAGGGCGTGCACGTCGCTGCGCGCGTCCAGGTCCTTCAGGCTGCTGACCTGCTCGGGGCTCATGAAGCGAGGCGACCCGAGCACCGCCCCGGTGTGCGTGATGCCGTGCGCCTCCTCGTTGCTCGCGTCGACCGACGTGAGCTTGCTGATCCCGAAGTCGAGCAGCTTGGGGACCACCGCGCCCATCGGGTCGCGGTGCAGGAGCACGTTGGCGGGCTTGAGGTCGCGGTGGATGACCCCGCGGCCGTGCGCCACGACGAGCGCGCGCGTGACGGCGATCGCGACCAGGAGCGTGAAGCGAAGCGGCAGCCGCCCGTGGGCGCGGATCGCGGCCTCGAGCGTGACGCCGTGGAGCAGCTCCATCACGAGGAAGGGCGTGCCCTGCAGCTCGGGCGCCGTCGCCACGTCGAAGATCTCGAGGATGTTCGGGTGGCGCAGCTTGCCGGAGATCTTCGCCTCGCGGACGAAGCGGGCCACGAGGTCGGCGTTCGTGGCGGCCTGGGGCAAGAGGAGCTTGACCGCGAACTCGCGCTCGGTGACCTCGTGGCGCGCGCTCCACACCTGGCCCATGCCGCCGGCGCCGATCAGTCGCGTGAGGCGGTACTTGCCGCCGATGCGGGGTCCGTCCTCCATGGGAAAAGTCGGGGAAGCAGGGCCAGTATGGCAGAGATCCGCGGTGGCGCCTGGTCGCGGAACGGGCGACACGGCATCATGCGGCGTCGATGCGGTCTCGAGTGGCACTGGCGGCCTCGCTCCGTGCAGCCGCGCTCGCCTCGGTGCTCGCGGCGCCGGCGAGCGCGTGGGCCCAGCGCGAGCCGCCCGCCTCGAGCTCCGGGCTGAAGATGGCGCAGGACCTCGTGGAGGAGGGGCGCGCGCTCGCGCAGAAGGGGCAATGGGGCGAGGCGCTCGTGCGCTTCCAGCGCGCCGCGAGCGTGTCGACGCGGACCTCGCCGCAGATCGCGTTCTACGTCGGCTCGGCCGAGTCGCACGTCGGCAAGCTCGTCGCCGCGCAGGTGGACCTGCGGCGTGCGATCGAGCTGGCGCGGTCCGCGGGCAACGCCCGCGTGGCCGAGGCGGCGCAGGCCGAGCTGTCCGGCCTCGAGGCGCGCACGCCCACGGTGACGATCACCGTGAAGGGCGCGGCCGCGCCGGTGGGCCTCGCGATCGACGGCGCCGCGCTCGGCGTCGCGGCGCTCGGCGCGCCGGTGCCGCTCGACCCGGGCGACCACGTCGTCGTGGTGGAGCTGGCGTCGGGGCGCGTGAGCCGGAGCGTCACCCTCGTGGAGCGCCAGCGCGCGGCCCTCGTGATCGACGCGCCCGAGACGCCCGCGCCGCGGACGGAGGCCGGCGCCGCGGTCGTCGCAGGGGCCGAGTCCGCGGCGGCGCCGGTTTCGTCCTCGCCGGCAGCCCTGCCGCCTCCCGGCGACGTGGGCGCGGAGAACGCGGGATCCACGCGCAAGACGCTGGCCATCGTGGCGCTCGCCGCGGGCGGTGCGTCTCTGGCCGCGGGGGGCGTCTTCTACGGCCTCTCGCGCAGCGCGTACTCGCCCGTGGGGAACGCGTGCCCCTCGAGCCCGTGCGCCGTCGCCGCCGGCTCGCCGCTGCCCGCCGACTACCAGGACGCCCAGAACAAGCAGACGATCGCCATCGTGCTCGCGGGCGCGGGTGCCGCCGTCGCCGCGACGGGCGTCGTGCTCCTGCTCACCGGGGGATCGAGCGCGCCGGCTGCACAACCGGCGGCGAGCGCTCGCCTCGTGCCATGGCTCGGCGCGGGGTTCGCGGGGGCTGCGGTCGGCGGCGTATTCTGACGACACCCGCTCGGGCGGCTGTCGTCGGAGTCGTCGGCGTCGCATCGCGTCGCCTCGGAACCGAGCGGCGGTCGCGACGTGTGGCGTGCCGCTCGCGTCGGGTCGCGAGCTCGCGGGGCGCCGCGCGCGATTCCGTCGGGATTCGACGCGGCACGGCGTCTGCTTGACCAGGCCGTGAGATCATGGCGCACCTCCGTCGGTCGAGCTTCGTGCTGCGCGCCTTCCTCGCGGGGTGCGCCCTGGGGTGGGCGGCGGCCGCGTGCGGCTCGGGCGACTCGGGTCAGGCGAGCCCCGCTACGGGCGACGACGGCGGCGGGGCCGCTCGGCCGGATGGCGGCGGCGGCTCGGGCACGGATGCCGGCTCGGGGGAGGCTGCGCCGGGTCCGGGCGACGGCGCGGTCGATGCGCGCGCGGGTGACGGAGCGCCGGCCGACTCGGGTCACCCCGACGGGGCGACCGCCGGACCCGTCCCCACGTGCGCCAGCGGCGATCGCACGGAGTGGTCGGGAGCCATCGCGAGCACCGGCATCGCGGTCGCCGTGTGCTCGGTGTGCGGCGCGAGCTACGTCGTGGCGTCGAACGGCAACGGCGTCGCCGGGCAAGTGTCGGTCGCGGACGGGACCAAGACGATCACCGTCGACGTGCCCGCCGGCGGGAAGGCCACTTCCGCGAACCTCGCGGACGATCCGACCGACGGCACGGTGACCGTCTGCGCCGAGACGCCCTCGCACGCGTGCCTCGCCAAGAACCCGCAGAACCTGCGCTACTGCAACCCGTACCGCGACGTCAGCAAGCTCGTGCCCGAGCGCATCGACCAGGGCGTCGACTACGGCGGCGCCGGTCCCATCTACGCGCTGGGGCCCGGGACGATCGATCTGTTCAAGAACCGCAACGACACCGGCTGGCCCGGCGGGACCTTCGTCTCCTACAAGCTCTCCGCCGGTCCAGCGGCGGGGCGGGAGATCTACCTCGCCGAGAACATCGACCTCGATACCAGCCTGAAGTCCGGCTCCTTCGTCTACAGCGGCACGGTCCTCGGGACGCTGGTGGATGCGTCGCCCGACTCCGAGTCGGGATGGGGCGTGCCGGGGGAGGGCGTGACCGCGGAGTACGGTTGCTACACCGAGGGCTGCATGACGCCCCTGGGCGTCAACTTCAACACCTTGCTCGTGTGCCTGAAGGCGCCGTCGGGGACCACCGGGACCGGCGGCTGCTGTCCGCAGCCGACGGGTTGGATCAGCGACTGGTGCACCCAGCTCGCGGTCTGGCAGTAGCGGCCGTCCCCGCGATCTCACCTTGCGCAGCGGCGCGCGCACCCTGCGATCCGTCTCACGCCCGGGCGGGAATTTCTGTGTGTCGGATCGGCGAAATCCGGTCTCTATGCCGTCCTGCATGGCGGATCATCGCTCGGCGGCGGCCGCGCGGCGCTAAGCACGCGCCATGCGATGGCCGGTGTGCGGAGGGGCGCTCGCGTGGCTGGGACCCGTGTCGGCCGTGTCGCTCGCGGTCGGCTGCTCGTCGAAGGGGGACCACACCTACGACGGGCCATCGACGCCCGCGGTCGACGCGGGCGTGCTCGACAGCGCCGGCTCCGATGCACCCGGCGCCTCGCTCGATGGATCGCAGGACGGTGCGGGCTCCGGCTCGCTCCTCGGCGACGGCGGCGTCGCCACGAACCAGTGCACCGGGCTCGGCACCGGCGCGTGCAAGGACGGGACGTACACGGGCAACTTCAGCTGCCTCTTCGAGCCCGACGGCGGCGCCGCCGCGCCGGACAGCAGCAGCTTCCCCCAGGTCGCGGGCACCCTCTCGCTCAAGCTCACCAAGTCCGCCACCGACGAGTTCGTGGACGTCGCGAGCGGCACCTTCACCGCGAGCACGAACGGCATCCAGGCCCACGCGACCATCGGCGGCACGCTCGACTGCAACTCCGGCGTCTTCACGGGCGAGCTGACGAACGGGACCTACAGCGGGTGGTTCATCATCAACGGCACGTTCCAGGGGCCTCTGCGCGCCTGCTACGACGGGTCGAACGCCTCGTTCGTGGACGGCTCCTGGGTCATGACCGTGGCCGGCGCGGGCACGTGCCCCGGCGGCTGGTCCGCGACGTGGTCCGGCCCCTGAGCCCTCAGTCTAGTGCGCCCTTCGGGCTGTCGGCCGGCCTTTCGGCCCGACCTCAGGCCGGGAACATGTGGAAGTACGGCTGCGCCTCGTCGAGCACGCGGGCGACGGAGGGTCGCTGCTCGAGGCGCCGCAGGTACGCGGTCAGGTTCTTCCAGCGTCCCTCGAAGGAGGCCACGCGGTTGGCGTAGTACAGCGCGGGCATCGCGGCGCAGTCCGCGAGGGTGAACGCGTCGCCCATCGCCCAGGGACCGCCGCGCACCTGCTCGTCGACGAGCGCGTACGACGTCTCGAGCTGCGCGCGCGCCTGCTCGACGCCGTACGGATCGCGCGACGGCTGCGGGCGCAGGCGGTCGCCGACGATCGCCTGCATCGGCTGGTGGACGTACGCGTCGAAGAGGCGGTCGCGCAGGCGGCACTCGAGGGCGCGCTCCGGATCGGCCGGGATCAGGCGCCCGGGGCCACCCTGCAGGCGATCGACGTACTCGAGCAGGATGCTCGACTCGGGGACCGTCCGGTCGCGCGCGTCGTCGCGCAACACCGGGAACTTCGCCATCGGCCACAGCCGCGTGAAGGCCGCGCGCGCCGCCGGGTCGCCGAGGTCGACGAGGTGCTTCTCGAAGGGGACTTCGAGCTCGTACAGGCCGACGAGCGCCTTCCAGCAGAAGGACGCGAGCGGGTGATAGTGCAGGGTGAGGGACATGGTGGGGGCATCAACCTTTCGGCAAGAACCAGCGGTAGCCGTTCGATCGCCAGGGGAGCCCGAGCTCGCCGCAGACGTCCGCGATGAAGTCCGGCTCGAAGAAGTAGTTGTGCAGGCGCGCCACGCGGTCGCCGTCGACCTCGAGGCGCGTGATCGCGCGCACCGCTTCACCGTCCCGGTGCCCGTACCAGTGCACGAGGATCCACTCGCCACGGTGCGCCACGGCCTCGACGCGCGCCGGCTCCGGGAGGACGCCTTGCATGAAGCGCGCTTCCATCCCGCCGTTCACATCCGCCGTCGCCATGCGCGCGCTGCCGAAGAGCATCCCGTAGAGGACCGTGCGGCGCGCCGCCTCCGGCCCGTACTGCGTCGTGGCGCCGACCACCTCGACCGCGGCGGCCTCCAGCAGGAGCGACGTCAGGCGATCGAGATCGCCCGCGTTGAAGGCCGCGCAGAACGCGTCGAGCACGGCGGGGGCGGGCGAGCGCGCGGCCGCGCGCGGCGGCTCGACGAGCTTGCCCCGTCCGCGGTGCAGCGCCGCCTTCACGGCGCCCGGGGTGGTGGAGAGGGCCTCGGCGATCTCCTCCAGCGCCAGGTCGAACACGTCCTTGAGGACCACGGCGGCGCGCTCCTGCGGAGAGAGCTGCCCGATGAGCGTTCCGGCCGCCTCGCGCGCGGCGCGCGCATCGCTCGCCGTGGCCCCCTCGTCGCGCTCGCCCAGGGGCTCTTCGCGCCGCCGCCGGCGGAGCTGGTCGAGCCAGAGGTTCGAGGCCACGCGGAACAGCCAGGCGCGCGGGTTGGGGGGCGCCTCGCCCATCTGGCCCAGCGTCGCGAAGGCCCGGGCCAGCGCGTCCTGCGCGAGGTCCTCGGCATCCCACGGGCTGCGTGTGAGGTGCCGGCAGTAGCGATACAGCTCGCTTCGCAGCGGCTCGTACGTCTCGACGAAGCCGTGCCAGGAGGCGCGCAGCGCTGCGGCCGCGGACGGGGTGTCCATGGGGGACAAACGTACTCGGGGGGCGAAAGGATACGGGTCCATCGTTTCGCAACATTCCCCGTGCACGATCGCTCCCCGTGATCCCCGTGCGCCGCATGGCCTTCGACTTCGGGCCCGACATCCCCGACGCGTGGGCCGACGGCAACGCGATGATCACGTCGCTGATGGCGGGCCTGTCGGCGGTCTTCCCGCCGGGCGAGCGCTTCTTCATCGACAGCGTGCGCCACTACGCGAGCGAGGTGTCCGATCCGGACCTGCGCGAGCGCATCCGCGGCTTCATCGGCCAGGAGGCCAACCACACCAAGGAGCACCTCGCG
>Ga0070730_10002384_pt1 | contig 17071 bp, 13 predicted proteins | sample Coa_R1_3_FD_66447 | JGI IMG/M metagenome (GOLD analysis project Ga0070730, IMG submission 66447) | Surface soil microbial communities from Centralia Pennsylvania, which are recovering from an underground coalmine fire - Coalmine... | ecosystem: Environmental > Terrestrial > Soil > Unclassified ... | reverse complement strand
TGGCCCAGGTGTACTCCGGGCCAAATCCACTATAGGGAGAACGGTTCCTCATGCAAGCCAAAAATCGAGTCTGTCTGGGGCTGGTCGCCGGCTGGCTGGCGGCGACGTTGCTGGGCTGCGACTCCGCCGCGCCCACCCCCGCGGGCGTCCCCGCCACGCTCACCGCGCAGGCCGCTGACAACGCGACGGCCGTCGTGGCGCAGCAACTAGCGCTGACGTACGTGGCCGCGACGAACGCCACGGCGACCGTGGCGCTGACGGACTTCGCGCGCCTCAAGCCCCTGATCCAGGTGACCTTACAACCGGGGCCGCCGGTGCTCCTCGCCGGCATCCAGCGTACCGGGCTGACGGTGACGGTGGCCAACCGCGACCAGGCCGCCCACCACGTAGTGATCCGGCTCTATGATCGCCAGGCCCCGCTGAACACGGAAGGCTATTCGATCGCCGCCCTGGACGTGCCGGCCGGCGGCAGCGCGAGCACCCCCGCCAACTCGGCGCGCCCCTTCGCCGTCCTCGCCGCCCAGGTCCAGCAGATCGATGCCTTGCAGGACTACCGCCCGCCGGTGCCCTGACGCGGGGGTTGGGGGTTGGGGGTTGGGACGGGACGAGGGTGTCAGGACTACCGGCCACTGGTGCCCTGACGCGGGGGTTGGGGGTTGGGGGTCGGGACGGGACGAGGGGTTTAGGGGTTGAGCAGTTGTTGGAGATCGGCCTGATCGAGCCGGTAGAGCTGCCAATCCGCCAGGTGGTGGGCGCCTAGCCGCTCGTAGAAGGCGATGGCGTGTTGGTTCCAGTCGAGCACGGCCCAGTCCATGCGCCCGCAGCCGCGCCGCACCGCTTCCTGCACGCAGTAGCGGAAGAGCGCATAGCCCACCCGCTGGGCGCGGAACTCCGGCAGCACGAAGAGATCTTCCAGGTAGAGGGTGGGCCGCGCCAGGAAGGTCGAGTAGGTCTCGAAGATAAAGGCATAGCCCGCCACCTGCCCCTGCACGGTGGCCAGGAAGATCTCAAACCGGGGCCGCGGGCCAAAGGCGTCGGCCAGCAGGCGGGCGCGCGCCGCCTCGTCTGGGGGCGGCAAACGCTCGAACTCCGCCAGCGCCAGGACCAGGCGGATAATGGTCGCGGCGTCGGCCGGCGTGGCCGGGCGCACCTGGGCGGTATTGGCTCCGTGGGGATCGGGGGCCGGGGCGCTGTGGGACGAGTCGGTCATGGGCGGGCTCCTCAGGGTTGATTATAGACGTCGGGGTCGAAAAAGCCGGCAACATCCTCGCCCAGGACCATGTCGACTGCCCCGTCGAACGTCCGCACATGGAGCACGCCGTCCGGCCGCAGATAGGCCAGCAACCCCGGCCCCAGATGCCAGGGCGCGCCGCTAAACCGCGCCGGCTGGGCGGGCGCGGCATTGGTGTAGACCTTGATCGCTCCCTGGGGCGGGGCCGCGAGCTGGCTGAGCGGCAGACTGGTCAGCGTATAGTGTATTGGGCTGCTCATGGAATCCGTGCCGCTGCTGATATAGAGCAACTGCCCGGCCCCCACGCGGGCCCAGCCCATCCCATACCCGGCCTGGGTCCTGGCGGGAATATCCCAGAGGTGATTATCCGCGTCGATATAGGCGATCTGCTCGGCGACGCTATGATCTACTTGCTGAGAGCTTGCGTCCAGCAGGAGCCCTCCCTGGGTGCCGGCGACCGAAAGCACCGTGACGTAGTCCACGCGCGCGGGAAACGCGTAGGCGAGGAGCGGCGCCGGGCGGGCCGGGTCGAACAGCCGGACCACGTGCCGGCCGTTCTCCGCCCAGCTCAAGAAGACCTGCCCGGTATGGGCCCCCTGGTGGACGAAGCGGTAGATAGGGTAGCCGAACCCGGCGCTGCCCCCCGACGGGTTCGCCCCCATCGCGCTCCGCATGGTGACCAGCTCCCGGGGCGGCCGGCCTCCCGTCGTATCCAGCAGCACGATCGCCATGGTGATCTCCGGGCTGGTCCGTAGAGCGGTGCGGAAGTCCAACAACGCATACCGGCCATCCGGGCTGGTGGTGTTGTCGACCAAGTCGCCGGTGTGGGTCAGCAATAGTTGCGGCCCGCTGCCGTCGGCCCCGGTCAGGTAGAGCCGGACCTGCCGGCCCGCAGCCGCCAGGCCGGTGGTCTCGGCCACCAGTAGATGGACACCATCGGGGGCCGTCCCGACCACCTGCCAGGCGGGGCCGGGGAGGGTGGGGGTGAGGATCTGCGTGCTACCAAGTGCCTGGAACGCGACCTGCAGCCCCGAGCGCGGCCCCGGTGGCTGGAGGAGCGCGGCCGGATTCGGCACCTGCTGCCAGCGCCACACCCCGCTGCGCGTGCATTCGAACCCCAGCGCCGTCGTCAGGTCAAAGGCCAGGGCCGCCCGCGGTGTGCCGGAGGCGCTGGCGCGGAGCAGGCGCCGGCCAGGGCCCGGCGAATCCGGTAGGGAGGCCGGCCCGGGCGGGGCGCCGGGCGGCGCGGGGGCGTCGAACAGCACCTCGCCATCCGGGCAAAACCCGGCCACCCGGCTGGCCGCATCGCTGCCCTGGAGCCAGGTCCAGCCCCGCGGGCCGTACCGGTAGAGACCCGGCGGGGTGACCCGCAGCCGCAAAGCCAGGGTGCCGCTCAGCACCGCGGCCGGCAGGTGGGCATCGGCCTGGGCGTCGAGCGCCTCGCTGCTGCGGTAGCCGCGGGCAATTTGCCGGATGCGGGCCACGGCCTGCAGCACCGTCGCCCAATCCCCCTGCTGGGCCGCCGCCACTGCCGTCCCGTATTGCCGATCGCGCTCGGCGATCGTCTGGGCCGCGGCCGCAGCCCGTCCGTCGGCGTCGCCATAGCCCGCCGCGGCGGCGAAAGCGCTCCGGGCGGCTTCCCAATTCTGCGCGGCCGCCGCCCGCGTGCCCGCCTGGTACGCGGCCTGCTGGCTGGCGCCGCGCCACCACTGCCAACCGCCGGCGCCCGCCAGCCCCAACACCAGGAGCAGCCCGACCAGGAGCTCGACTCGCCACCGGTGCCGCGCCGGGGCGGGGGGCTCCGGGTCGAGATCCTCGATGGCGGCAAAGCCCCCGTCCGGGGCGGGCTCCTCGGGTTCCAGCGGCGGCAGGGTATCCATGGCTCCAGTATCGCCCATTCGCGCGCTGGGATCAAGGCGCAACCGCGCGGGAAAGGCCCCGGCAGGGGTGGCCGGGCCCCGGGCCGCAACGTGAAGTTTCACCAGACGCCCGCTGCCCATTGACAGCGAGCGCCTGCCGGTGCTATAGTGGGGTAAGCGCGATCGCCGGGCCGGAGCGTCCGCTGGTTTGTGAAATTTCACCGAGGTAGAGGTAGCGTATGGAAGTAAAAAGGCGGACCCGGCGGGCCGTGCGTATACAGGACGTGGCGGAGCGCGCGCTGGTCTCGATCGGCACCGCCTCGCGGGTCATGAATAACCACCCGAACGTGGAGGCCGCGCTGCGGCTACGCGTGCTGGACGCCGCCAAGATGCTGGGCTACGTCCACCGGGCGCGCCCGGCCGGCGCCGAGCCGCCGGGCGCGAGCGAGGGCGCCCCCGGGCCGGAGCGCAAGCTGGACCATATCGCCTTCTGTTGCCGGTCCGGCGTCTCGCCCCGGGTGGCCCCCGAATTCAACCCTTATTTTTCCCTGGTCCTGCAGGGGGCCGAGGCCGAGTGCCGCCGCCAGGGGCTGCACTTGAGCTACCGCATCATCGAAGACGACGTCAGCGAGTTGCCCCGGGCGAACGAGATGCTGAACCGCTCCCAGGCCGATGCGCTGCTGCTGCTTAATTTCATCGACCACGAGCTGGTGCGCGGCCTGGTCCAGACCGGCCTGCCCGCCGTGCTAGTCGACCATTATTTTCCCGACCTGGCGCTGGACGCCGTCATGAACGACAGCTATCAGGGGGCGTTTCAGGCGGTCCAATACCTGGTCGCGCAAGGCCACCGGCGCATCGCTTTTATCGACGGCCTGAACCATTCGACCATCGAACGGCGCTATGACGGCTACCGGCGGGCGCTCAGCCGCGCCGGCCTGCCGTTTGACCCGGCGTGGGTGTTGCCCGGCAATTTGCGCGCCGAAGGCGGCCAGATGGCGGCACAGGAGTTTTTGCGCCGCCGCCTGGAGTGTAGCGCCGCCTTCTGCGCGAACGACGAGACGGCTTTCGGCTTCATGCAGACGATGACGCGCGAGGGTCGCCGCGTGCCGGACGATATCTCGGTCGTCGGCTTTGACGACGTCGAGACGGCCCGCTATCTGTCGCCGCCCCTAACGACGGTGCGGGCCAACGCTCCCGCCCTCGGCCAGCTCGCCGTGCGCAAGCTGCTGGAGCGGATGGCCAATCCCGACCTCCCCGTCACCCAGACATTGGTCCACGCCGAACTGATCGAGCGCCTTTCCGTGCGCCGCCTGCCCTAGCGCCGATCCTCCGTGGTGCCCCGGCTTTCCTGCTCTCTGGCTGTGAGATGCGTAAGTGGCGGGAAGGTGCTATACTAAAGGCGATTACTGGCGGCTGGCACACCCTGGGAGGAATAACCGGTGCTTACGCGTATAGAGCTGGATGGCTTCAAGACGTTCCAAAACTTCAAGCTCGAATTGGCCTCCTTCCAGGTCATTATCGGCGGCAACGGCGCTGGGAAAAGCAATCTGTTTGACGCGCTTCGCCTGCTCTCACGATTAGCACAATTCCCTCTAGATGAAGCGTTTCAAGACCCGCAAGCACGAGGTAGCGGACGCGAGTTATTTACGTTGGGGTATGATAATCAATCCATACCGAATATGCGTATTGCGGTCGAGATGTTGTTGGATCATGACCTAGAGAGCATTTTGGAACCAGACGCTCCGAAATATAGACGCTTGCGTTACGAATTAACAGTTACTTACAGTTATACTCAGCTGGGTTTAGGCCAATTTTACGTGGCACATGAATCACTAGCGTCGATCCCGCGCGAAAAAGATCGCTGGCTAAATAGGTATATTGGTAAAAACAGCGCGGTAGGGTGGCCTGTATCTCCAGTTGGACCAAGTAAGCTTTTTATCGAGACTGATCAGGATCAGTCAGCTTTTTTAATTCACCCCGATGGTGAGCAGAGCCCCGTGAGGCAACCGCTGGCAATAGATGGCAGAGGGAGTACCTTATTGAAGTTCCTCAGTACCCCTCTATTCCCGCATGCTTATGCCGTTTATCAAGAGTTAACCTCTTGCCGCTTCCTGCTGCAGCTTGACCCGGATGTCCTTCGTCGCCCTAGCCCAAATCTGCGGCGTGAGCAATTGGGTATTGATGGCGCGGGTCTGGCGGCCGTCTTGGCCCGAATGCAAGCTGAAGACCCGTCTTTGCTTGATGATGTATCCCGTGATTTAGCCAATCTCGTTCCTGGCGCTCTCGGCGTGGAGGTGCAAACGGATGAGGCACGTGGCGAGTCGACTGTGTCGGTGCGTATGCAGGACAACCGCGCCTTTTCCTCCTATGTGCTCTCCGACGGTACACTGCGACTGCTTGCGCTCATTACGCTCAAGAACGATCCACACTATCGCGGTATGCTGTGCCTGGAAGAGCCGGAAAATGGCGTCCATCCTTTGCGGCTGAAAGATCTGGCCCAACTGCTCCGCGCCCTGGCTACTGACTTCTCCGATCCCGGTCAAGCTACGGAGCCATTGCGACAAGTGCTGATTAACACCCACTCGCCAGCGCTGGTTAGCGCCTTAAGCAAAACGAGCGGGGGCCGCCCTGAGATTGTGTTTGCTTACATGATTACACACCTCCCTGGCGAGTATCAACTGCCCATACGAATCACGCACATGGTGCCAGTCACCGCCGATCGCCGGGTGCGCAAAGAACTGGAAATTGACGACCCGGAAGGGGCCTATACGCTCAAGCAGGTTCTGGATTATCTGGAGAGCACTGATACCGGTGAAGCCAGTGTACTCCGGGGGAAAACTGCTCGTTAATGGCAACTCGCCAATTAGCTATGGCGCTCTACGCCGAGGGACGGACCGATGAACGTTTCCTGCCGATCATTATCGAGCGTACCGCTGTCAAAATCCTGGCCCCCCAAGAAATCGATATTCTACCAATCACAATTTTACGTGCCGGAGTTAAGAGGACTGTCAAACAACCTGAACGCATCCTGGATGTCGCGCGGCAGGCGCACGGCTTGGACGTCTTGTTAGTTCACACTGATGCAGATAGCGTTGCTAGGGAAGACGCCAAACGCCAGCGTATAGACCCTGGTTTTGACTTGGTCCGTAGACAAGGGAGTGGAGTGTGTAAACACTTGATACCGGTTATTCCTGTACAAGAAATGGAAGCCTGGATGCTGGCTGACTTATTAGCCCTACAAAGAGTACTCCATACAAACTTGTCGCCTGATCAGCTTGGAATACCTACCCATGCTACGCAGATTGAAGCTGTAGCACGGCCAAAAGAGATGTTAGAACAGGCGATAGAGATTGCTTGGGGCGGACGGCCCCGCCGGCGCCGCTTCACTATAGCGGACATTCATCTGGAACTGGCAAGGTCTATCAATCTAGAGCGCCTGGCACAGATGCCGTCCTACCGCTGTTTGACACAGGACTTAAGAGACATATTGCAGACGATCGGGATGATCTGATTGGCCAAGACGCGCGATTATATCTGGCTGCTTTACTAACTAAAGAGGTGTTGTGCATGGCCGAATCCTCCTCGCTGACCGTTCTGTGCCTGGCCAGTTACGAAAAAGGGGCGGCGTTCATCCGCGAGTGTAAGCACAATGGGTGCCGGGTGCTGCTGCTCACGCTGGAGAAGCTCGCGGAGAATCCCTGGCCCCGCGAGTGCATCGACGCGGTCTACCTCATGCCCGACCTCGCGAAGCGCCAGGATGTCGTCCATGCCGTGAGCTACCTGGCCCGTAGCGAGCAGATCGACCGGATCGTCGCGCTGGACGATTACGACGTGGAAACCGCCGCCGCCCTGCGCGAGCACCTGCGCTGCCCCGGCATGGGCGATACCACGGCGCGCTATTTCCGCGACAAGCTCGCCATGCGGGTGCAGGCTCAGGACAAAGGGATCCTGGTCCCCGAGTTCGTGCATGTGCTGAACTACGATCGGCTGCGCGAGTATATGGGACGGGTGCCGCCACCGTGGGTCTTGAAGCCGCGCTCCGAGGCCTCCGCCGTGGGCATCCAGAAGATCCAGAACGCCGAGGAGCTCTGGCGCGCGATCGATGTGCTGGGCGATCGGCAGTCGTACTATGTCCTGGAGCACTTTATCCCGGGCGATGTCTACCACGTCGACGCGATCACCTCGGAGCGGGAAGTGGTGTTCGCGATTGCGCACCAGTACGGCCAGCCGCCGATGAACGTCGCCCACGAAGGGGGGATTTTCACCAGCCGTACGCTGCCGCGCGCCTCCGCCGACGCCCAGACCCTGCTCTCCCTCCATCGCGAGCTGATGACCGCGCTCGGGATGCTGCGCGGCGTGACTCACACCGAGTTCATCAAGGGGCGGGAGGATGGCCGCTTCTATTTTCTGGAGACGGCCGCGCGGGTCGGGGGCGCGTATATTGCCGAGTCGGTAGAGGCCGCCACGGGCATCAATCTCTGGGCGGAATGGGCCAAGATCGAGATCGCCCGCGGGGAACGGCCCTATGTCCTGCCGGAGCATCGGGACGATTATGCCGGCCTGATGGTCTCGCTGGCCCGGCAAGAACACCCGGATATGAGCGCCTACCAGGACCCCGAGATCGTCTGGCGGTTGGACAAAGACAACCACGCCGGCCTGATCGTGGCCGCGCCCAATCCCGAGCGCGTGCAAGCGCTCCTCGACGCCTATCTGCCGCGCTTCCAGCAGGACTTTTTTGCGACCCTGCCGCAAGCCAAAAAGCCGTCAAGCTAAGCGGGCGCAGCATGAGCACTCCGGCCCGCCCCGAGCCCGGCAGCTACCAATCTTTCCAGGTCTGGCTGGGCGGCACGGCGCCGGCCCCGACGGTGGTCGCCCGCTTTGGGGCCGGGGGGCTGACGCAACGGCCGCTCGACCTCGCCGGGTGGGCTACCGTCCAGCGCTGGCTCGGGGCCTGGCAGGCGGGCGAGACCGATATCGGCACGGCGCGCGCCCTGGGGCAGGGGCTGTTCGGCCTCCTATTCATTCCTGAGCTGCGCGATCTCTACAATACCAGTGCCGGCCAGCTGGCGGCCGCCGGGCAGCGGCTGCGGCTCCTGTTGCAGATCGACGTGCCCGCCCTGGCCGCCCTGCCCTGGGAGCTGCTCTGCCATACGCAGGACGACGAATTCCTCGCCGTCGAATCGCAGGTCTCGATCGCGCGCTACTTGCCGCGCCCCTTTCGGCCGGAGCCGCCGGCCCGGCCCGGCCCTTTGCGCGTGCTGGCCGTGTTCGCCGGGCCCGAGGACCAGCCGGAGCTGGGTCTGGCGGGGGAGCTGGCCCTGGTGGTCGGGGCCTTCCAGGGGCTCGACCCGGCCCACGCCGTGCTCGATCTGCTCGTCGGCGAGGCAGTGGCCCGGGCCAGTGGGCTGGCCGGCGGATGCAAGGGGCCACCGACCGCGGAGGCCCTGACCGCCGCGATCGCCGAGGGCTATGACGTGCTCCACTACGCCGGCCATGCCGGCGTGGCCCCCGACGGGGGCGGGGTGCTGGTCCTCGAAACGGCTGGCCGCACGACCGATCTCTTCGATTCGGCCAACTTGGCGGTGGCCGCCGGGGGCTCGCGCCTGCGGCTGGCCGTGCTCGCCGCCTGCGAAACCGGGGCGCCGTCCGCATCGGGGGGCCCCCTCCGGGCGCCGCTCCCCGTGGCCCAAAGCCTGGTGCGGGCCGGGCTGAGCGCGGCCGTGGCGATGCAGGCGCCGCTGCCCGATCGCGCGGCGATCGCCTTCAGCCGCGGCCTCTACCGTGACTTAGCCCGCAACGCCCCCCTGGACGCGGCCATCGGCGGCGCCCGCAAAGCCATGTTTAACCTGCGGCGGGGTGGTACCGATTGGAGCATCCCCGTGCTCTTCACCCAGGACCTCGGCGATGGCCGGCTCTGGCAGGTGCCCGTGGCGTCCGCCGCCGCTCCTGAGCTGGCCGGCGGGGTCCCGGCCCTGGAGCGGGCCGGCGACAGCCGGCGGGGCATTTTTATCGAAGGCAGCAACACGGTCAGCTTCCAGGACAAGATTCTGACGGGCGATATCCACGCGCAGGCGCAGAACTTCAGCCTCGGCGACCAGTACAATGCCGGGGCCGGCCCCCCAGCGGCCCCGCTCCCTGCCGCCGACCTGGAGCAGCAGCTGGCGGCGGCCTTCGATCCCTTGCTGGAGGCGATCGACGACGATGCCTGGCTGGAGCGAGCCCGGGAGTTGTATGCGCTGCTGCGGGCGCCCGCGCCCGATTGGAAGCAGATCGCGGCCTTGCAGAAGGCCTTCGCGGCGCAGCCGGCCCTCGCCGCGGCCAGTGCCACCCTGTTCACCAACCCCACCGTGCAAGCGATCAGCAAAGCCGCCCGGCAGCGGTTCCTGAAGTCCTGAGCCCCGACCGGGGGCTCTCTGGTGAGGCCTGACGATGACGACGACGACCGCGCCCCAACCGCTGAGCCGCGACTCCCTGGGCCACCTGGCCTACCTGCACCGCGTCCTGACCGGCTCGGCAGCCCCTCCCGTAAACTCCGCAGCCCACAAGGGGAACCCTGCGGGTTTCCGCATTCCGCACTCCGCATTCGACTGGTCCGGCTTCTACACGCCGCAGGCGGACGCCATGAACTTTGGCCTGCGTTTCCAGCTGGCCTTCGCGGCGTATGCGGTAGCGGCGCTGGGGCGACGCACTCCCGCCTACGCCCGGCCCTATGTCGCCGCGCTCGGCGCCGCCGTGGAGCGCATGCTCGACGTGCGGGCCTGGGGCTACTGGCGCCGGCCCCCGGCGCCGGCCGAGGGGGGGGCGGCGCCGGCCGGCCACATCGCGGTTTTGCTGGGCGGCCATCGCCGGCCGGCGGGCCCGGGGCCGCCCCCCGCCGACCCGGTGGTGCAGGACAACGTGCAATTCAGCGGGCACCTCGGCACGATGCTGGGGCTCTACGAGCGCGCCGGAGGGGACGACCGCTATGACCAGGGATTCGTGCTGGCGGACCCCGAGAGTGGAGCAACATATCCCTATACCCATGGTGCGCTGGCCGCCCGTATTGTCGCGCAGATGCGGGGCAACCCGTTCCATGGCGTCGCCTGTGAGCCCGCCTGTGCCTACGTGCCCTGTAACAACCACGCCATGACCTGCAACGCCCTACACGACGCGACGCACGGCACGGATTACAGCCGGGCCAATGCCGATTGGCTGGCCTGGGTGCGCCGCAAGATGGTCCTCCACGGCCCGGCCGCGCGGGGGCTCTTTGGCGCCTGTTATTTGCGGGACTTCCACCTGACCGCGCCGGTCGCCTTCCAGTTCACCGATAGCTGGGGGTTGGCCTTTTTGCTGCCCTTTGACCGCGCCCTGGTGCGCAAGCTCTATCCCCGCTTCCGCCAGCGCCTCAGCCGGGACGATAGCGGGCGCGGCGCCGGCCCCCGCGCCCCGCTCTACGTCGGCTCGGCCCCGATCTGTGCCAGGATGGAGATCTCCGACGTCGCCCTCAACACCGCGTTCGGGCTGATCGTCGCCCGGGGCGTGGGCGATACGGCGACCGCCGATCGCCTGGCGGCCTATGCCACGGCCGCGTTTGATCGGCGCTGGTCAGGTCCCGAGCTATGGTATGCCGGCGCCCCGCGCACGCTGCACAGCACCGCGCTCTATACCCTGGCCGGGCTGGTGGACGGCGCCGGGGCCGCGCTCCACGACCTGTTTCACGCCCCGCGCGATCCGGCCCTGGCGGCACAGCCCTATCTCGATCGGGTGAGCATCGACGCCGCGGCCGGCACGCCGGCGGGGGGAGACTGGGCGGCGCACGCCGGGATCGCCGAAGCCTATTATGACCCCGGGGCGCAGACCCTGACGCTGGCCACTGAGTGGCTCGGCGATAACCCGCCGCCGGCGGCCCCCTTACAGCTGGTGTGCGCGCGCGTTTCGCCCGGGCCGCAGGTCCGCTGCGACGGCCAGGCCTGGGACCGCTGGACCTACGATGCACAGTCCCGCTCTCTGGTCATCGCGGCCGTCGCCGGCCGCCCGCAGCGGTTCGTCATCCAGCTGGGCTAGCTCCGGCGGCCTGGCCCCCGGATCATTTGGGCAACGTGAACACGCCCGCCAGGCTGTCGGGTAGGAACAGCAGGATCACGGCGTCGTGGTCGGCCAGGGCGAGGCCCGAGGCGATGTGTGGCTCGCCCTGCGGGGCATAGGCCCAGCGCCCTAGCTCCTTGCCCTGCGCATCATAGCGTACCAGGGCCCGGCTCTCCGCCTCCGTGACCAGCACATTGCCCGCGCTATCCGCGATGACCCGGTTGCCATCCCGGGCGACGGAGGGGCCGACCGGCCAGGCGGCCAGGGGCTGCCCGTCGGCGCGGAAGCTTTGCACCCGGCTGTTGCCGATGTCCGCGACATAGAGCGTGCCGGTCGCCGCTTCCCAGATCCCGGCCGGCTCCACGAACGCGCCGGGCTGATTGCCTTTGGCGCCGTGCGTCTCGACGATGCCGCCACTGGGCTTGACCTTCAGCACGCGGCTGTTGCCGGTATCCGCCAGCCAGAAGTTGCCGTCCCGGGCCGGGGCGATCGCCCGCGGATAAAAGCACTCGCACAGGTGGGTGCGGCCGGTCGGATGGCCGGTCAAGTCGAAGCCGATCAGGTCGGATGTCGCCGCGTCGAGCACCAGCACCTGCCCATCCTGGACCAACAGGGCCGAGCCCTCGGTCAAGGGCTTGCCGGCCACGTCGGTGACCGCCCAATCGGCCAGGGGCTTGCCGTCGCCGCTGAATTTATGGACCCGGCTGTCCGACTCGGTGTAGATGTACAGGTTCCCATTCGCATCCGCCCCGGCGCCCCGCGGGTGTGGGAGAGCCGGGCGACTCGGGGCGCCGAGCAGAACTCGGGGCGCGATCGGGGTTGCCGGCGCGGCCGGTGGCGGTGCGGGCGGCGGAGTCCGCGCGGGCGGGGGCGGTAGCGTCCCCGGCGGCGCCGGCGGGGGGGGCTTTTGCGGGCCGGGCGGCCCCTGGCGATCGGCGGGAATCGTCAGGCTTTGCGATTCGGCCAGCGTGGGCCAATGGCCGCTCTCCGGCAGGGTCGGATAGCGGCCCAACTGGGGCCAGAGAAAGGCGGAGGGGATGATGCTGCGTGGATACCCCGGGGGGGTCCAGTACAGGTAGATGTGCGAGTAACCTTCCGCGTCGACATACGTCAGGCGTAGATCGTGCCAGCCGGCGGTCAGGTTCTCTTGCCGCTCCATCGCGTTGTTACCGGTCGTGTTATTGATGATCTCGTGGTCGTCGAGAAACAGGTGCGATTGGCTGATCTGCTCGGTGGTCAGCGTATATTGCCCCGCCTGGGGCACGTAGAGGCGGCCCGCCCACTCGACATTATAGGGCCGGGCCAGCACCACGTGCTGGAAGTAGAACGAGATCACCCGGTCCACGCGCTCCGTTTTGGGCAGGCCACTGGTGACCAGGCCGGAGCGGTATGCCCCGGTCAGGCCGTGGGGCTCGATCCGCCGCGGATCGAACAGGCGCTCGGCCGGGATCGGCTCGTCCTGGCCGCCGGGCGGAGTCCAGCGGAGCTGGGCCATGCCGCTGGCAGTCTGTACAGTATCGGTGGCGACGATGCTATGCAGGCCGATGGCCAGCGGCAGCCGACCCCCCGGCAGCACCGGATAGCCATCCACCGCGAGCGCGTCCGGCTGCACCGGCCCGGCCGGCTGCCAATCGAAGGCATAGGTGCCGAAGGCGTCGACACGCAGCGTGGCGGCCAGGCGTAGTGTACCTGGTTTCCCGCCCGCTTGCGCCCAATCATACTGGAAATTGGGCTGGCTGGCGTCCTCCCGTGGCGTTGTCGCGCCGGCGTCGTAGCGGCTGGCGCGCACGCCCTGCAGGCCGGCGATGTCCTCAGCCGGGATGCGCACCGTGTATAGTAGCGGGTCGGGGCTGGCCGGCGCGCGCAGCAGCTGGAAAGTCGCATGGGGGTAGATCTGCACCAGCGTGCTGATATCGGCCGCATCACGGGGGTCGAGCACCAGGACGAGGTTATGGCCGGGGGCGGCGGCCAGGGGGATGGCGCCGATCCCCGGCCATTCCTGGCCGTTCGCGTTGGGCGCCAGGTAGTGCTGGGGCGGGAGGTCCATCAAGACGGCGCTGATATAGACGTCGTCGGCCGGCGCCGCATCGCGGAGCACCCGCGCCGTCTCCAGTTGGGGTGCATACATCTCGTTCCAGACGTCCCGGGTCTGCGCCTGGACGCTGAAGTAGCGGGGAATAGTGGTGCTCGCCACCAGGGCCACGAAGGCCAGGATCCCCGCCCCGCCGATCGCCCAGCGCACCCACGGCGCCCGGGGCCCCGCCCCGGGCGCCGGCGTGTTCACCACGGGTGCTGGGTGCTTACGGGTCGGCAGTGTGGTGCGCGGCCGGGCCGCCCGGCTGGGGCGCCAGAAAGCTCGGCCTGCCCCTCCCGGCGCCCCCGCGGCTGCCGGGGCGGACGCCGGCGCGGCCCCCACCGGGCGGGTCAGCATTTGCCAGAACTCGCCGAGCACGATCCCCGCCAGCACGGCCGTGACCACGCTGTTTTCCAGCGTGCGGTGACTCTGGGGCGCTTCAAAGGGCAACGATAGGATGCCTCCGGCTATCGAGGCCCCAAACCAGGCGACCGGGAAGAAATATTGCCAGCGCCAAGCCCGCAACACGCAGAGCCCGAGGCCGACGATGAACAGGGCGGCGGTCAGATCGTCCAACATCGGCGCGCCGGGCAGGTTGTGCCGTGGATTGAGGTCGCCGGCGAAGTTGAACATCAGCGCATGTTTGATCACGTTGGTGCGCAGGGCGTTGGGATCGCCGCCCGTGTTCTCCGGATTGAACACTGAGACCTGGCTGACGCGCCCGCCGAAATCGGCGGGCTGTTGCACGGCAAAGAGGCCCACCGGCAAAAAAGCCAGGATGGCCCCGAGGGCGCAGACGAGGATGCCGCCGCCCAGCGCGCGCAGCAGGCGGCCACGGGTGGTGATCACCTGGTGGGCCAGCACGAGCACGAGCACGATCGGCACCAGGCGGGCCACATAATACATCTGCAGGGCGAGACCCAGCAGCACCCCCGTCCCCGCGAAGTACCCGAGCCGCCCGCTGCGGATCGCCTGCGCCGCGCAGAGATAGACCGCCACATCCAGGGCGACGGTGACCAGCGACACCATGCCGAAGCGGCTGAAGGTGATATTCCAGGCCGAGACGGTCAGCAGCCCCGCCGCGGCCAGTCCCGCCCGCCAGCCATAGAGCCGCGCGCCCAGCAGGTAGATCAGGGGCGCCAGGGCCGTCCCGCTCAACGCGGGCAGCAGCCGCAACGGCCAAACGGTCGGACCAAAGAACTTGAGCACCAGCCCCAGGATATAAAAAGGCAGCGCCCCCATCTGGGTCAGGTTGAGGATGAAAGGAGGGTGGGCGGCGCCGGGCGCCAGCAGGCTCTGTGCGACCAGCCCGTTCTGGGCCTCGTCGAACCACAGGCCGGGCGGCACCGTATCGAGGTTGGGCAGGCGCAAGAGCAGCGCGGCGGCGCCGAGGCCGGCCATCACGAGCCATTCGACCCGTTGCGGCAGGCGGTCCCCCGCCGGCCCGGCGGGCGCGCCCTCCAGGGAAGCGGGCGCCTGGCGCTCCCAGGCCACGAAGGCCGCCCCGAATAGGAGCAGGGCGGCGATCCAGAGCAGCCAGGCGCCGGTATTGGCCGGCTCGGCCGGGATCTTGTCGGGCGGCGTCGTGATCACCGCCAGGAAGAGCGGGACGGCTCCCAGGGCGCAGAGCACGGCAAGCCCCAGGGGCGCGAGGAACCACGCCGGCCGGCGGAGCATCCGCCAGGTGCGCCAGGGGGGTGGCGCGGTGCCCGGGTGCAGGGCCGGCACCGGCCAGGTCGCCACGGCGAAGAGGATCGCCGCGAGGATGAACAGGTCCCAGGCGGCGGCCGGTGGACTCCCGGCGCCCTGAGTCTGCCCGCGCAGATCGGCGACCAAGTGCTCGGCAAACAGGGCCAGGCCGGCCGCGGGCAGTACCAGCCCGCGACGCAGAGTCGGCCAGGTCAGCCATTGGGATCGGGGGTGCATCATCTCTCTGTGGGTGGCCCGCGGGGGCAGTGTCTGTTACTGGGCTGGGTCGATCGGCGGCGGACCCGGCCCGCCCGCAATTCTAGCATACCGCGCGGCCTGGCGTCAAATGCCGCGCGGCCCGGAGGGTTGCATCGCCGCGCGCGGGTTTGGTATAGTACGCTGAACAGCGGAGGGATCACATGCAGGACGATCACAGACTCGCGCGGGCGCAGGTGCTGTACGAGCAAGCCGTGTTCGGTGGGGACGCCGGGGCGCTGCCGATCGCCGAGCGAGACCTCGACGCCGTCGAGGCCGATCTCGCGCTGGCGCGCGGGAGGGTGCTGCACGCCCGGTTCCTCGCCGAGCGCGGAACCGAAGATCGGCACGAGCTGGCGCTGTTCGAACGCGCGGCCGAGCTATACCGGCGGCTCGCCGACGTCCGGGGGGAGGGCGAGGCCCTGTTCTGGATCGGGACCTTCCACCAGGTGGTGCATGGCGACTCGGAGCTGGCCCGGCCCTTCTTCGACCAGTCCTACGCGCGCGCTGCGCAAGCTGGCGATAAATTGACGTTATCCTACGCGGCCCGGCACATCGGCTTCGCCCTGAGCGACGCCGGCCAGGGGGACGCGGCGCGGGAGAAACTTGAGGAGTCGGTCCGCCTGCGCCGGGAGATCGGGTTCGCCCCCGGCGTCGCCGCCGGCCTGCTCGCCCTCGCCGAGTTGGCCCACCGCGACGGTCGCCGCGACGAGGCCCGCGCGCTCCTCGAAGAGGCCGACGCGGTCGCCGTCGCCAGTAGCGCCCACGGCATCCGGCGCTGGATTACCGAGGCCCGGGCGGCGCTCGATCCGCCCCCGTAGGATTCCTACCATCGAAAAAGGGGCAAGATCGCGCATCAGGAGATGAGGAGTGAACCTATGGCAACAGATCAACCAGGTGCGGGACTGCCGCCGATTGTCGTCTACAGCGGACCGCTGTGCAGCGGCTGTGCGGAGGTCAAGGCGTACCTGCACCAGCAGGGGATCGCCTACGAGGAGCGGAACATCCGCGCCGATATGCCGACCATGATCGAGTTCCGGCGTAAAGGCTATGAGATCTTGCCGGTGATCGAACTGGGCGCCCAGGTGATCCAGGACTACGAGTCTCTGGCCCAGCTGGAAACCGCCCTGCGCGCCACCGGCTATCTCCGCTAATACCCCGCCCGGGGCCGGGCGGCCCTAGATCACCGCCCGCCGCCGCCGCGGTCCCGGGCGATCGGACTCCGCGGGGATCGGCGGCTGGGTTCCGGCCAGCATGGCCAGCAGTTCGGCGGCGAAAGCCTGCCCCGCCGGATCGGCGAGCGGCCCATCCGGGAGGACCGCTTCCTCCACCGCGCCCCGGAGTTGCTGCTGTGTCTGCTGGCGCCCGCGCAGCGCCGGGCCGAGCTCCTCGACCAACCAACTGCCCAACTGGCGTGCCCGATCCGTCGCATCCAACATGCGACGGGGCTCCAGCCCGTTTGCGATCATGCCCATTTCCTTTCGTCTGCTAAACATCTCCAATCCGTGTGCATCTATCATAACACGTCCTACTGGCAAAAGTACTGACAAAGTCGCACCGTGGGCGGGGGATACAGCCCGGGTTCGAGCCGTTGGACATGGGTCCCTGCCCATGGTATACTTGGGGCATCCTACCGTTGCGCATGTCCTCGCCCACTGGAGCCCCTCTGATGCCCGCTTTCCCGCTGGCCCGCGCCGGGACCATCGCCATCCTGCTACTATTGGCCATCGGCGGCAGCCTGGCCGTGGCGGCGGCGCCAGCCGCCGGGCTGCCCGCCGTGCCGCATGCCGTTCTTCCACCCCCGGGTTGTGGCACCTGGGCCTTGCGGGCGGAATACCCCAGCGCCAACGGTGGCATCGTCGGCTCGGCCGTCGTGGGTTATGCCGGCTTCCTCTATAG
>Ga0070730_10002381_pt1 | contig 17079 bp, 16 predicted proteins | sample Coa_R1_3_FD_66447 | JGI IMG/M metagenome (GOLD analysis project Ga0070730, IMG submission 66447) | Surface soil microbial communities from Centralia Pennsylvania, which are recovering from an underground coalmine fire - Coalmine... | ecosystem: Environmental > Terrestrial > Soil > Unclassified ... | reverse complement strand
GCGCGGTCTTCACCGATCGCTGGGCGCTATCGCTCTATCTGCTGGCGGCAAGCAACGCGGCCCTGGCGCGCTCGTGGGGCAGGGAGGACCGGGCCGCGGCGCTGCTCTGGACGCTCTGCGGATCGACGATCTTCCTCGGCGGATCGATCCTGCTGGAGGATTATTTCAGCCGCGTCACCCGGCTGGCCGGCGATCTCGCCCTCAGCCTCTGGTGGCTGCTGTTTGCGGGCGCGCTCGTGTCCATCGGATTCCGGCTGAACCGCGGGCTGGTGCGGTCGACAGGACTGGCAGTCGCGGCGTTCGCGGGCCTCAAGATTGTCCTGTACGATCTCTCCAACTTGGAGGCGCTATACCGAGTGGCGTCATTCTTTGCGCTCGCCATCATCGCGTTGACCGTCGCCTACGCGTACAATCGGAGAGCCAGGCAACCCGCTTAGAGTTTGGGCAGGGTTATGCCTCGTTGAGCCTGATACTTGCCTTTCTTGTCCTTGTAGGAGATTTCACACTCGTCGCCTTCGTCTGCCGTGAAAAACAGCACCTGGGCGATTCCCTCGTTAGCATAGATCTTGGCCGGCAGTGGTGTCGTATTCGAAATCTCCAGCGTCACGTAGCCTTCCCATTCCGGCTCGAAGGGCGTGACATTCACGATGATCCCGCATCGCGCATACGTGCTCTTGCCGAGGCAGATCGTCAGCACGTTGCGGGGAATGCGGAAGTACTCGACCGATGTCGCGAGCGCGAACGAATTCGGCGGCACGATACAGACGTCGCCGCTGAATTCTACAAACGACTTCGGATCGAAATGCTTGGGGTCCACGACCGCCGAGAGTGCGTTGGTGAAAATCTTGAACTCCGGAGCGACGCGCATGTCGTAGCCGTAGGACGACACGCCGTACGAGATGACGCCGTCGCGGACCTGCCGGTCGGCGAAGGGCTCGATCATCCGGTGTTCGCGCGACATCCTGGTTATCCAGCGATCAGATTTGATGGACATGGTTGCGCAATGTAATTGCCCATGGCCAACTTGACGAACGCTTACGCATTAGTGAATTTTTTCACGAGCGCTCATGCAACCCTACATTCCGTTCCTGATGCTCTTCGGGTTGGCCATCGTCGCCGGCGCGTCGATGATCGTGGCCTCGCATTTCCTCGGCCCGCGGCGTCCCACCGACGTGAAGGAAAAGCCGTACGAGAGCGGCATGCCGCCGCTCGGCAGCGCGCACGAGCGCTTCTCGGTCAAGTTCTATCTCGTGGCGGTGCTGTTCATCCTCTTCGACATCGAAACGGTGTTCTTAATCCCTTGGGCCACGATCTTCCTGGGCACTGGAGGCGGAGCGACCGTTTCGACAGGATTCCTGCTGATCGAGATGCTGGTCTTCATGTTGATCCTGTTCGTGGGATACATCTACGTCTGGAAGCGCGGCGCCTTCCAGTGGGATTGATACGATGAAAAGAGTCGGGGAAGTCCAAAGCTCCAATTACCTGCTCGCCAAGTTCGAGAATCTGGTGGACTGGGCGGTCAACTCCTCGCGGGCCAATTCGCTGTGGCCGATGCCGTTCGGGACGGCGTGCTGCGCGATCGAATTCATGGCGACCGCCGCGTCGCGCTTCGACTTCGCGCGCTTCGGCATGGAGCGCCAGGCTTTTTCTCCGCGCCAGGCCGACGTGCTGATTTGCGCCGGCCGGCTGCCGTTCAAGCTCGCGCCCGTCATCCGCCGGATTTACGACCAGATGCCGCAGCCGAAGTGGGTGATTTCGATGGGCGCATGCGCCTCTACGGGCGGCGTGTTCGACAACTACGCGATGGTGCAGGGCATCGACACGATCGTCCCCGTCGATGTTTACGTGCCCGGCTGCCCGCCGCGGCCCGAAGGGCTGCTGTACGGCATCCTGCTCCTGCACAAGAAGATCAAGGGCGAGTCGCTCTTCGACGCCGTGAAGCGGCGCGACGAGCAGCCGCTGGACGACAAGGGCCTGCGCCTCCCGCCCGAAACGATCGACGAGATCTCCGAGCCGTTCGGCAACTCCGTCCACCAGTTCCGCTCGTCGTGATTCCGGGAGCCGTGCGGGAAGCTGTCGCGCGGGACGGCGAGCACATCGTCTACGTGACGCGCGAGCGGCTGCTCGAGACCATGACCTGGCTCAAGGAGACGCCGGGCCAGGAGTTCGATTATCTCGTCGACGTGACCGCGGTCGAGTTCCGCGACCGCGAGCGACCGCTCGAAGTCGTCTACTTTTTGCGCTCGCTCAAGCGCCGCGTCGATATCCGCATCAAAGTCGAGCTGGCGCCGGCGGACGAGCTCGCGGTCGACTCGATCTGGCACCTCTGGCACGGCGCCGATTGGCTCGAGCGCGAAGTCTTCGACATGTTCGGCGTCACCTTCAAGGGCCATCCCGACCTGCGGCGGATCCTCATGTGGGAGACCTACGCCGAGGGCTACCCGCTCCGCAAAAGCTTTCCGCTGCGCGGCCGCTTCTCGCGCGCAGAGCAGGTGCGACAGGCCCTGAACGCCAACCCGGAAGCCCACTATTCGCTGGAAGAGCTGTCGATTGCCGACGCCGAAGGAGAATTGCCCGAAGACATGCGCGAGCGCTTGTTGAAGGGCGAGCGCGGCAAGATCCCGGAGCCCCCGGCGTCGAACCCATGAGCAAGCGCACGGTCGAATACGAGCTCGCGACACCCGGTGTCGACGCGGACGGACAACCGACGCGCGAGCCCCTGCTCGGCGGCGAGCATTTGCTCGTCAACCTGGGGCCGCAGCATCCGGCGACGCATGGCGTCCTGCGCCTCGTGGTCGAGCTCGACGGCGAAACGGTCGTGCGCTGCATTCCGCACGTCGGCTACCTGCACTCGGGCTTCGAGAAGCTCGGCGAGTATCGGCACTACAACCAGATCATCCCGCTGACCGACCGCACCGACTATCTGTCGCCGATGTCGAACAACGTCGGCTTCGCGCTCGCGGCCGAAAAGCTCATGGGCATCGAGATCACACCGCGCTGCAAGGTGCTGCGGGTGATCGCGTGCGAGATGAGCCGCATCATTTCGCATATGGTGTGGCTCGGCACGACCTCGATCGACCTCGGCGCCTTCACGCCGTTCCTGTGGGCGTTTCAGCAGCGCGAGAAGATCTACGATCTCCAGGAGATGTGGACCGGCGCCCGCCTGACGACCAGTCTCACGCGTGTCGGCGGCCTGATGGCCGACGTCCCCGACGCGTTCGTACCGAAGCTGCGGGAATTCACGCAAACCTTCCCCAAGACGCTCGGCGAAATCGACCGCGTGCTCACCCGCAACGCCGTCTGGGCGGGACGAACGCAGGGCGTGGGCACGCTTACGGCCGCGGAAGCGACGAATTACTCGCTGTCGGGACCGATGCTGCGCGCGAGCGGCGTCGCGTACGACGTCCGCAAGGACAAGCCGTATCTCGACTATGAGACATACGACTTCGACGTCGTCGTGGGAGAGCATGGCGACGTGTACGACCGCTATCTCGTCCGCCTCGAGGAGTGCTATCAGTCGAACCGTATTCTCGCGCAGGCGCTCGACCGGCTGCCCGACGGACCGATCAACGTCGAGGACCCGCGCGTCATCTTGCCCTCCAAAACGCGCGCGATGAGCGACATGGAAGCCATGATCTTCCACTTCAAGCAGGTGATGGAAGGCGTGAAAGCCCCGGTGGGCGAGGCGTACGTGGGCATCGAGAATCCCAAAGGCGAGCTCGGCAACTATCTCGTCTCCGACGGGACGGCCAAGCCGGTGCGCTGGCGGATCCGGCCGCCCTCCTTCATCAATCTCGCCGCGCTTCCCAAAATGGCCGAGGGCCGTCTGCTATCGGACTTGATCGCGATCAACGCGTCGGTGGACATCGTCATGGGCGAGGTGGACCGGTGACCCCTCCTCACGGCGTCAGCCAGGGCGAGGATTACCAGCCCGTTTTCGTCGGCAAGGTGTTGGACGAGCTCCAGGGGATTCTGCGGCGCTATCCCACCAAACAGGCCGCGCTGCTGCCGGCGCTGTGGCTCGCGCAACGCGAGCACGGCTGGATCTCCGATCGCATCATGGCCGAGGTGGCCGAAGTCCTCGGCCTGACGCCTGCCTACGTGAAGGGCGTCGTGACCTTCTACACGATGTACCACCAACATCCGGTCGGGAAAAACTTCGTTCAGGTCTGCACGACCTCTCCCTGCAACGTCTGCGGCGCCGAAGCCGTGCTGCAGGCGCTGCTCGAGCAGACCGGCGCCCGCGATGCGGGGGCGACGAGTCCGGACGGAAAATGGACGATCATCGAAGTCGAGTGCCTCGGCGCGTGCGGGTTTGCGACGCCGATCCTCGTCAATGACGACTTCATTGAGAGCGTCACGCCGGAAAAAGTCACCGAGATTGTGAGAAGGTATCGATGAGCCGAATGATCACTGTTCAACGAACCATGATCATTGATCATTGTCCATTGATACCTGGACATTCCTAATGGGCTATCCGCATAAGTCGCACCCGAAAGAGACCGTCGTGCTGTCGCAGTACTTCGGCGACGCGGAAGCCCGCACGTACAAGGGCTGGGTGAAGCGCGGGGGCTACGAGGCGCTGTCGCAGGCACTGAAGATGGACCCCGTCGCCGTGACCGACGTCGTGAAGGAATCGGGCCTGCGCGGGCGCGGCGGGGCAGGGTTCCCGACCGGGCTCAAGTGGTCGTTTATGCCCAAGGAAAAGAAGAAACCGCATTACCTGTGTGTGAACGCCGACGAGTCGGAGCCGGGCACGTTTAAGGACCGCGAGATCATGCGGTGGACGCCGCACGCGCTCCTCGAAGGCAGCGCGATCGCCGCGCACGCGATCCGCGCCGACGTCGCCTACATCTACATCCGCGGCGAATTCACCGAGCCCTGGACGATCATGGAGCGGGCGCTCGCCGAGGCGAACGAGGCGGGCGTGTTCGGCGGGATCAAGGTCTATCTCCATCGCGGCGCCGGCGCCTACATCTGCGGCGAAGAAACGGCGCTGATGAATTCGATCGAAGGCAAGCGCGGCAACCCGCGCATCAAGCCGCCCTTCCCGGCAGCAGCCGGGCTGTTCGGCATGCCGACGACGATCAACAATGTCGAAACCCTGTCCGCCGTCCCGCACATCATCAAACGCGGCGCGGCGTGGTACAAGGGACTGTGCCTGTCCAATCCGAAGAGCACCGGCACGAAGCTCTTCTCGGTCTGCGGCAACGTCCAGCGCCCCGGCAATTACGAAGTCACGATGGGATTCCCGCTGAAGGACCTGATCTACGACATGTGCGGCGGCCCGCCCGCTGGGCGCGCCCTCAAGGCCTGCATTCCCGGCGGCTCATCCGTGCCCATCCTGACCCGCGAGGAGACGGAGAGCTGCCTCCTCGACTACGAAGGCGTCGTCGCAAAAGGCTCGATGCTCGGCTCCGGTGGCGTGATCGTGTTCGACGAGACGACCGACATGGTCTATCAGATCATGCGGCTCGCGAAATTCTACGCCCACGAGTCGTGCGCGCAGTGTACGCAGTGTCGCGAAGGCACGGCGTGGACGACGAAGATCATGGAACGGATTCTGGCGGGGCAGGGCAAGAGCAAGGATCTCGATTTGTTGCTCGATCTCTCCGAAAACATGACGGGCAAGACGATTTGCGTGCTGTCGGATTCGTGCGCGGCGCCGATCGTCAGCGGTATCAAGAAATTCCGTGCGGAGTTCGAGGCGTATCTCGCCGGTCAGCGTCAGCCGGTGGGGGGGGCCTGATGGCAGACGGCATGGTCAACCTCACCGTCGATGGAACGCCGGTAACGGTCCCGGCGGGTACCCTCGTCATCGAGGCCGCGAAGCAAGCCGGCGTCCTCGTCCCGCACTACTGCTATCACCCCGGCCTGCCGGTCGCCGGCGTTTGCCGCATGTGTCTGGTCGAGATCGAGAAGGCGCCGAAGCTGCAGATTGCCTGTGCGACCACGGTGACCGAAGGCATGGTCGTCAAGACCCAGACGCCGCCGGCGAAAGACGCGCGCCAGGGCGTGCTCGAGTTCCTGCTCATCAACCATCCGCTCGACTGCCCGATTTGCGATCAGGCCGGCGAGTGCGAATTGCAGGACTTCGTGTTCCAGGAAGGGCAAAGGGGCACGCGCTACGGCGAGTACGCCAAGCGCTTCAACCCCGTCGAGGATTTTGGGCCCGACGTGTTGTACGTGCCGAATCGCTGCATCCTCTGCACGCGTTGCGTCCGGTTCATGGAAGACGTCGCGCAGGAGCCGGTGCTCAACGTGTCCGAGCGCGGCGACCGCGCGTTCATCGGCATTCACCCCGAAGCGCGGCTCGATCACCCGTGGGCGGGCAACGTCGTCGATCTCTGTCCCGTGGGTTCGCTCTTGTCGAAAGACTTCCTGCACAAGGCGCGCGCCTGGGAGCTGGACAAGACGGCCTCGATCTGCACCGGCTGCTCGCAGGGCTGCAACATCACGTTCGACACCCGCGACGAAGTCGTCGTCCGCGTGCGGCCGCGGCCCAACCTCGACGTGAATCGCTACTTCATCTGCGATCACGGCCGCAATCACTACAAGTGGCTGAATCGCGGCGACCGCATCGAGGCGCCGCTCGTGCGCCGGGACGGCGAGCTGAAGGCGGTCGACTGGGACGAAGCGCTCGAGCGCGTCGTCCGGATCCTGCGCGGCGCGTCGGGGAAGGCGGTGGCGCTCGTGTCGCCGGGCGCGTCGAGCGAAGCACTCGCGGCCGCGAAGCGCGTGCTGTCCGGGTTCGATTGGCGCGGCGCCTTCCAGGTCGTGATGGGCGAAGAGGCGCCGCTCGCCGGCGTCCCCAATCTCGCCCTGCGCGCCGAACGTGCACCCAATGCGAGAGGCGCCGAGAATCTCGGCTACACGCGCGACTACACGCAGGCGCTCGAGGTGGCGAAAACCGCCGCGGTCGTCCTGGTGCTCGACGACTCGGACTGCGCCGTGGAAACCAATGGCGCGCTGATTTACCTGGGCACGGTCCTCGGTGAACATGCGGCGTGCCGGCGTGCCGACGTCGTTCTGCCGATTGCCAACGTCGCTGAAGAAGAAGGCACCTTCACCAACCGCGACGGCCGCGATCAGCGCTACTCCCAGGCGAAACCGGCGCCCGGTATGGCGCAATCGGCTGCCTGGATCCTGAATCAGCTCGCCGCCACGCTGGGCATGGCGGAGGCGACGCGATGAAATTCTTCATCATTGCGTCGGCGATCAAAGTCTTCGTGGTATTCAATGTCATCATGGTGGGCGTCGCGCTCCTCACGCTGCTCGAGCGCCGGGTCTGTGCCTGGATGCAGGACCGGCTCGGCCCCAACCGCGTCGGGCCGCAAGGCATCCTGCAGCCTGCCGCCGACGGGCTGAAGAACTTCCTCAAGGAAGAGACGTCGCCCGCGATGGCGGACAAAACGCTCTTCACGCTCGCGCCCATCGTCTCGTTCGTGCCGGCACTCCTCACGTTCGGCGTGATCCCGTTTGCCGCGCCCCTGCCGACCAAGTGGGGGCTCGTGCCCATGGTCGTGGCCGACCTGCCGGTCGGCTTCCTCTATATCCTCGCGATCAGCTCGCTCGGCGTGTACGGCATCGTGCTGGCCGGCTGGTCGTCCAACAACAAGTACGCGCTGCTCGGCGGCCTGCGCGCCTCGGCGCAGATGATCTCGTACGAGATCGCGCTCGGCATGAGCACCGTCGCCGTGCTCCTGCTCGCGGGCAACGTGACGCTGGCCCAGGTGATCGCGCAGCAACAGCAGAGCGCGTGGTTCATCGTTCCGCTGACGCTTGGCTTCGTCATCTTCTTCGTCAGCGCGCTCGCCGAGACCAACCGGCTGCCCTTCGACCTCCCCGAAGCCGAGGGGGAGCTGATCGCCGGCTACCACACCGAGTACAGCTCGATGAAGTTCTCCATGTTCTACATCGCCGAGTACTCCAACATGGTGACGGCATCGGCGCTGATGGCGACGCTGTTCTTTGGTGGCTGGGATATCCCGTTCACCACGTGGGACCAGACCGACCCCAGCGTGTTGAAGACGGTGATCACGCTCATCGTCTTCGGCCTGAAGACGTTCGTCTTTCTCTTCGCTTATATCTGGATTCGCTGGACCTTGCCGCGGTTCCGCTATGACCAGCTCATGGCGCTCGGCTGGAAGGTGCTGCTGCCGCTCGCGCTGCTGTACATCACGGTCCTCGCGACGGCGATCTGGTTCCTCCGCGTGCAGCTGGGCTGGGAGTACGGGACCGGCATGGCGTGGGCTTTGGGCGGTTTGAATCTCATCTTGTTGATCGCGCTGGTATGGTGGCTCGACCGCGGCCGTATCGTGTCCGGCATCGGGGAGGAGGCGGCCTGATGGCGATCGGCGTCAAAGTGATGAAACGACCGACGCAGCAGACATCGTATCTGCGCGCGACGTTGAAAGGGATGGCGCTGACGTTCAGCCACCTCCTGCGCCCCAAAGTCACCATGCAGTATCCCGAGGAGAAGTCGTCGAAAGACTGGACGCTCTCCTCGCGCTGGCGCGGCACGCACCGCATGCTGACGGACGAGCAGGGACGCGCGAAATGCGTCGCGTGCGGCCTCTGCCCGCAGATTTGTCCCGCGAACTGCATCAAGCTCGTGCCCGGCGAAGACGAGCAGGGCAATCGCTATCCCCTGATCTACGAAATCGACGAGTTTCGCTGCATCTTCTGCGGCTACTGCCAGGAGGTCTGTCCCGAAGAAGCGATCCACGTCGGCGTGCACTATGAGAACTCCGAGTATTCGCGCGATCGCTTCGTCTACGATCTCGAGCGGCTGACGGCCCAGACCCACCCCGTCTCCACGCTCTGGGATCCGTCCGACCCGAAAGGCGAGTAGTGTCCGTCACCGTCTTCTTGATTTTCGGCTTCACCGCGATCGCCAGCGCGCTGTTGTGCATCACGCGCCGCAGCCCGATCGCCAGCGCGCTCTGGCTTGTGATCACGCTCTTCTGCATTGCGGCGCTGTTCGTGGGCCTCGACGCCCAATTCCTCGCCATCCTCCAGGTGCTGGTCTATGCCGGCGCGATCATGGTGTTGTTCCTCTTCGTCATCATGCTGCTGAACCTGGGACGACCCGGACCGAGCGACATCAAAGGCCCGCTCGGGATTCTGGTCGCCGTTGTGCTCGCTATCGCGCTGCTGACGCAGCTGCTCGTCGTCAGCAAGACCACGTTGCCCAGCACGATTCAGCTGCCTCCGGGGACCGTGGCGGCGGTACAGCAGCAAAGCGGCATGGTCGGTGCTGTCGCGGCACCCCTATTCGACGCCTACCTCGTGCCGTTCGAGATCGCGAGCGTGCTGTTGCTCGCCGCGATCGTGGGCGCCGTGGTGCTCGCGAAACGGAAACTCTAGATGCTGCTCAGCCCGGCGCTCGCGATCTCCGCGGTGCTCTTCACGCTTGGGGTGCTCGGCGTGCTCCTGCGGCGCAATGCCATCGTGATTTTCATGTGCGTCGAGCTGATGCTGAACGCCGTCAATCTCACGTTCGTCGCGCTGGCGCAGAATCTGGGACTGGGCGGCCAGGTGTTCGTCTTCTTCGTGATGGCCGTCGCGGCCGCTGAAGCGGCCGTCGGTCTCGCGATCATCCTCGCCGTGTATCGGCACAAACAGTCGGTCAGCCTGCAAAACATGAATCTGCTCCGCGACGGATGACGGGCACCGCCGTCGATCTGATCTGGCTCGCGCCCGCGCTCGCGCTGCTCGGGTTCGTGTTGAACGGCATCCTCGCGCTCGCGCGTCCCGGCACCAAAACGCTCGTCTCGGTCATCGGAGCGGGCGTCCTGCTTGCCGCCTTCGGTGTCGCGATTGCCGTCTTTGGCGCATTCCCCGCCGTGCACCAGCAGGCCCCGATCGTGTACCGCTTCTGGTCGTGGATCCCCGTTGGGACGCTGCAGGTCGACTTCGCGTTCCAGGTCGACGAGCTCGCGCTGGTCATGCTGCTCGTCGTCACGGGCGTCGGCTCGTTGATTCACCTGTTCAGCATCGGCTACATGAAAGAGGATCCGGGATACGCGCGCTACTTCGCGTTCCTGAACCTCTTTGTGTTCTTCATGCTCGTCCTCGTGCTCGGCGCGAGCTTCCCGGTGATGTTCGTCGGCTGGGAAGGCGTCGGCCTGTGCAGCTACCTGCTGATCGGCTTCTGGTACAACGAAGCCGCCAATGCCACCGCCGGCCGCAAGGCGTTCATCATGAACCGCATCGGCGACTTCGGCTTCATGGTCGCGATGTTCATGATCTTCTGGTCCACGGGATCGCTCGACTTCACCACCGTCTTCCAGCACGCGCCGTCCGCGCTCGTGCCGGGCGGTCGCGCGATCACCGCAATCACGCTGCTCTTGTTTTTGGGCTGCACCGGCAAGTCGGCGCAGATTCCCCTGTACACCTGGCTTCCCGACGCGATGGCCGGCCCGACGCCGGTGTCGGCGCTGATCCACGCGGCCACGATGGTGACGGCCGGCGTGTATCTCGTGGCGCGCTGCAACCTGCTGTTCGCGATGGCGCCCGTCTCGAGCGCCGTCGTCGCCGGAGTAGGCGCGCTCACCGCGCTCTTTGCCGCGACGATTGCGCTGAAGCAGTGGGACATCAAGCGCGTGCTCGCCTATTCGACCGTTTCGCAGCTCGGCTACATGTTCCTCGCGGTCGGTACCGGCGCGGTCAGCGCCGGCATCTTCCACCTCGCGACCCATGCGTTCTTCAAGGCGCTGCTGTTCCTCGGCTCGGGCAGCGTGATCTTCGCGATGCATCGCGCCTATCACCACTCGCATGCGCACGAGGACGCGCAGGACATGCGCAACATGGGTGGCCTCGCGCGCTTCATGCCGTGGACCGCGACGGTCATGTGGATCGCGACGCTCGCGATCGCGGGGATTCCGCCGTTTGCGGGATTCTTCTCCAAAGACGAGATCCTCACGGCCGCGCACACGCGCGGCCACGCCGAGCTGGCGTGGACGGTGTTCTGGGGATTCGGATTATTGGCCGCGTTGCTGACGGCGTTCTATATGACGCGGTTGATGCTCTACACCTTCCACGGGCCCAACCGGACGGGGGACAAGGAGCGAGAGCATCTCCACGAGGCGCCGTGGATCATGACGGTGCCGCTGCTGGTGCTCGCGCTGCTGTCCGTGGTGGGTGGCGCGCTGAACATTCCCGCGCTCTATCACGGCAACGCCTGGCTGGAGCACTGGCTCGCTCCCGTTACGCGGTCGAGCGCGCCGCTGCTTCCCGAAGTGCATTTGAGCACCGGCTCGGAATGGCTCCTGGTCGGCATCGCCGTCGCTACCGCGGTGATCGGCATCGTCGGAGCGTGGCGACTGCTCAAGCCCGAAGCGCTCGTGCCGGCGCGCGCGGCTCCGGAAGAGCGCGGGTTTGCGCGCGTGCTGCGCAACAAGTGGTACGTGGATGAGATCTACGATGCCTTGATCGTCCGCCCGATCGTCTGGCTGTCGCGCGACGTCTTCTGGAAGCAGATCGATCAGCGCGTCATCGACGGCGGTGCCGTGAACGGCGCGGCCCGCGGCGCGCGCGCCCTCGGCTGGGCGAACCGGTGGCTGCAGACGGGGCAGGTGGGCATGTACGTCGCGATTTTCGTCGTCGGTGTGCTGCTCCTCATCTGGCGGGCAGTGAGCTGATGTACGAGCGCTGGGTCTTGACCGCACTGCTTGTGTGGCCGCTGATCGCCGGCCTCATCGTTCTGCTCCTGCCGGTGCGCCTCGCGAAGTACGTGGCCCTCGCCGCGAGCCTCATCGAATTCGCGATCTCGCTGCCGCTGTGGTGGTCGTTCGTGCCGGACGGCGGCATGCAGTTCACCGCCGATCGCGCCTGGATCGCGGTATGGGGTATCCACTACACCGTCGGCGTGGACGGCATCTCGCTGTTTATGGTGCTGCTCACGACCTTCCTGATGCCGCTCTCGGTGCTCGGCAGCTGGGCATACATCACGAAGCGCGAGCGCGGCTTTTACTCCCTCCTGCTCGTCCTGACAACCGGGATGATCGGCGTCTTCGTCGCGCTCGATCTCTTCCTCTTCTATGTGATGTGGGAAGTGATGCTCATCCCGATGTACTTCATCATCGGGGTCTGGGGCGGCGAGAACCGCCTGTACGCGGCGATCAAGTTCTTCATCTACACATTCTTCGGATCGCTGCTCATGCTCGTGGCGATTCTCGTGCTGTACGTGCGCGCGGGACAAGCGACCGGGGTCTACTCGTTCAGCTATGCGCATCTCCTCACCCAGATCGGTGGGTTGGGCAGCGTCGCGTGGTGGCTGTTCGCCGCTTTCTTCCTGGCGTTCGCAATCAAGGTGCCGATCTTTCCGCTCCACACCTGGCTGCCCGACGCGCACGTGGAAGCGCCGACGGCGGGATCGGTGATCCTCGCCGGCATTCTCCTCAAGATGGGGACGTACGGCTTCCTGCGGTTCGCGTTGCCGTTCTTCCCAAGCGTCGCGCTCAGCCCGGCCGTGCAGACCGTCATCGTGATCCTGTCGCTGATCGGAATCATTTACGGCGGCCTGGTCGCGATGGTGCAGCCCGATTTCAAGAAGCTCATCGCCTACTCGTCCGTCGCGCACCTCGGCTTCGTGATGCTCGGCATCTGGGCGTTGACGCTCCAGAGCGTGCAGGGCGCGTTGCTCATCATGATCAATCACGGGATCTCGACGGGCGCGTTGTTCTTCCTGGTCGGCATGATCTACGAGCGCCGCCACAGCCGTTTGATCGAGGAATACGGCGGCATCGCCCGCATCATGCCGCTCTTCGCCGCGATCCTGACGATCGTTTCGCTGTCGTCGATCGCGTTACCGGGCACGAACGGCTTTGTCGGCGAATTCCTCGTCCTCTTGGGCTCGTTCCGCACGTACCCGCTGGCCACGGCGATCGCCACCACCGGCGTCATCGTCGCGGCCGCGTATCTGCTCACGGCGCTCCAGCGCGTGATCTACAATCCGCTCACGCATCACGAAAACGAGAAACTGACCGATCTGACGCCGCGCGAGATTCTCGTGCTGGCCCCGCTGCTCGCGTGCATCCTGTGGATCGGCATCTATCCGAAACCCATCCTGCGGCGCATGGAGCCTTCGGCCCGTGCGCTGATCCAGCAGGTACGCCCGGGCGCGGTTGGCGGAGCCCAGCCGTGAACCTGGATCCCGCGGCCTACCGCGATCTCTTGCTGGCGCTGCTGCCCGAATTGGTGTTGACGGGGTGGGCACTCGTGCTGCTCTTGTTCGTCGCGTGGCGCCATCAGACCGTGCGCGACCTCCGCATGGCCGGCTGGCTGACGCTGCTCGGTCTCCTTTCCACGGCGGTCGCCATCTGGTGGCTGTGGTGGAATCGCGCGGCCATCCGGGGCGGCGTCGCGATGATCGCGGCCGACGACTTCCGCTGGGTCGCCGACTGGGTGTTCGTCGGGGCCGCCGCCCTCACCGTCCTCGTCTCGTTCGCCTACCTCGAGCGCGAGAAGCTCCTCGCCCCCGAGTACTACGTGCTGCTCGTCTTCGGCACGCTCGGCATGCTGCTCATGGCCGCCGGCGCCGATCTGATGGTGATCTTCCTCGGGCTCGAGCTGATGTCGGTGGCCGTGTACGTCCTTGCCGGCATCGATCGGCGTCGCGCGCGCTCGGCGGAAGCGGCGCTGAAATACTTCCTCCTCGGAGCGTTCGCATCGGGGTTCCTGCTCTACGGCATCGCGCTCGTCTACGGCGCCACCGGCTCGACGAACCTCGGACTGATCGGCGGACAAATCAGCGTGACGGGACGGCCGAGTACCATGCTGCTGGTCGGTATCGCGCTGCTGATCGTGGGGTTCGGATTCAAAATCGCCGCCGTGCCGTTCCACATGTGGGCCCCGGACGTGTACGACGGCGCGCCGACACCGGTCACGGGATTCATGGCGACTGGCGTCAAGGCCGCGGCGTTCGCGGCGCTGTTTCGCGTGCTGTACCAGGCCTTCGCCCATATCCCGGCGTGGCACGACATACTGTACTGGCTCGCGATCGTGACGATGATCGGCGGCAACTTCTTCGCGCTCGGCCAGCGATCGGTGAAGCGCATGCTCGCTTACTCATCGGTCGCGCATGCGGGATACCTGCTGGTCGCGGTGAGCGCTGGCGGGGCCGCCGGCACGAGCGCGTTTCTGGTCTACATAGTCGCCTATACCCTCATGACGGTAGGCGCCTTCGCCGTACTGGCGGCAAAGGGACGCAGCGGCGAGAGCGACGTCACGATCGACGATCTGTCGGGACTGGCGACGCGCCGCCCCTGGATGTCGTTTGCGCTCGCAATCTGCATGCTCTCTCTGCTCGGCTTCCCCGGCACCGTGGGGTTCATAGGCAAATGGTACATCCTCATTGCCGCGACGAGTGGCGGGCAGAACCTGCTCGCCGCGATTCTGGTGCTGACCAGCGTGGTCTCGGCGGGGTACTATCTTCCCGTGATCATGGCGATGTACATGAAACCCGAGCCGATCGAGGGTGCGCACGTGGATGCGCGGCTCGATCGCTGGGCGCGCGCGGCCGTCACCGCGGTCGTCGTCGGCATCCTGCTGTTTGGGGTCTGGCCCAACCGGTTGTTCGATCTCGCGCGCGCCGCGGGCGCAAGCGTGGTCAGTGAAGGCGCGACGGCCGCTGAGCCGAGCTCGGGCGCCAAGCCCGTGATCGGCAAATGAAGCTCCCCGAAACCATCTTCCGCCAGTACGACATCCGCGGGCTCGTCGACAAGGAGCTCACCCCGGCTTCGGCACGCGCCGTGGGTCAGGCATATACGACGTTTGCGTGGGAACGCCTCGGAAAGCAGCCGCGCGTCGCTGTGGGACGCGACAATCGCCCGTCCGGCGCGCGACTCGCGCAGGGAATCGCCGAAGGCATCGCGGCGGCTGGGGGCCGCGCGCTGGACATCGGCGAGCTTCCGACCCCCGCGCTTTACTTCGCCACGAAAACGCTGGACGTAGATGGCGGCATCCAGGTCACCGGGTCACACAATCCGCCGGAGTTCAACGGCTTCAAGATGGTGCTGGCCCACGATGCCGTGTTCGGTGACGATATCCAGGTCCTGCATCGACTGATCGACGAGGGACGACTCGCGTCGAAGCCCGGCGGAACGATTTCTCATCATCGTGATCTGCTCAAGGACTATCGGGCCGCCATCGTCAAGCGCAACACGCCGCTCGCGCGCCGCTTCAAGGTCGTCGTCGATTGCGGCAACGGCGTCACCAGTCTGGTTGCCGTGGACGCCCTGCGGGATCTCGGCGTCGACGTCGTCGCGCTCTTCGCCGAGTCGGACGGCACGTTCCCGAATCATCACCCCGACCCGACGGTGCTCGAGAACCTCCACGACCTCCAGGCCGCCGTCAAACGGGAGAAGGCGGAGCTCGGCATCGCGTTTGACGGCGACGGCGACCGGATCGGCGCGGTGGACGAAAAAGGGGAGCCGGTGCTGGGCGATCAGCTCCTCGTTCTGTTCGGGCGCGACCTCGTGCGGCGGCTGGGGAAGGGGAAGCCCGTCATCTTCGACGTGAAGTGTTCCGAGATTCTGCCTCAGATGTTGAAGAAAGCCGGCCTGGAGCCGGTCATGTGGAAGACGGGCCACTCGTTCATCAAGCAGAAGATGAAAGAGATCGGCGCGCCGCTCGCCGGCGAGATGAGCGGGCACATGTTCTTCGGCGGCGACTGGTACGGCTTCGACGATGCGCTCTTCGCCGCCGCACGACTGCTCAACTACGTCGCGCGCGAGGGTGGGCCGCTGTCACGGCTCCTGGCCGATCTGCCCAAGACGTACGCCACGCCCGAGATTCGCGTCGATTGTTCCGATGACGAGAAGTTCGACATCGTGCAACAGGCCGCCGCGGATTTCGGTGAGACGCACAGCGTGTTTACACTCGACGGCGTGCGGATCACGTTCCCGCAAGGGTGGGGCCTGTTGCGCGCGTCGAACACTCAACCGGTGCTGGTGATGCGCTTCGAAGCGACGAGTCCGGCGGCACGCGACGCGTACCGGACCGCAGTCGAGAGCTGGCTGGCGGCGCGCGGCGTCAGGACGTGACACGGTACAACCGGCGCCGGCTATATCTGCTCGGCGCCGGACTCCTCGTAGTCGCATTGGTCGGGGGCCGCTGGCTCGCCGTCGAAACGGCCGAGCGCGCCTGGGACCGGACGTTCGCCGGCGGCGAGACGTTGATCGCCGTGCGCAATCTCGCCCGCCTGCTGTCGGCCATCGTCGCCTTCACCGCGATGGCCTGGATCACCGGCAATCTGTTGATCGTCTACCGCGCGATCGGCTCGGTCCAGATGCCGCGCCGGCTCGGTGACCTGGAGATCGTCGAAGCCGTTCCCCGCCGCACGCTGCTCACCATCACCATCATCACGGGCGTGATCCTCGGCGCGCTCCTGTCGCTCGGGACGGGCGACTGGTGGCGCCACGCCATGCTCGCTGCGGCGCCGCCCCATTTCGGCGTGCGCGACGGGACAAACCTCGGGCGGGACGCGGGCTACTACGTCAGCGTGCTCCCGTGGCTCGCCGCGCTCCAGACGCGAACCCTCATTCTCGTGCTCGGCGCCCTGGGCGTCGCCGCGCTGCTGTACGGCGTGATTGGGTCGCTGCGTATCCGCCGTGGGCGGATCCGCGCGAGCGACTACGCTCGCGTCCACCTGGGTGTGCTGCTCGCCTGCCTCGCCCTCGTCATCGCCTGGGGCGCGGCACTCGATCCCGCGGAGATCATCGGCGGGCTGCATGGCACCGTCGATCAGGCGGCACTGTCGGTCCGCATTCCCGGCGCGGCGGTCGTCGCCGCGGTCGCGAGCGTGACTGCCGTGATCTCCCTCGCATGGGCCTGGCGCGACCGGCCGACGTTGATCCTCGCGGGCTGGGCGGCCCTGCTCGCCTCGCTCACCGCCGGCTATTTCGTGATCCCCAGCGTCGTGCGCACTTCCTCCGGCACCGCCGGACCGGAAAGCGGCGACCTCGTCCGGCACCGCGCGCCACTCGAGCAGCTCGCGTACGGAATCGCGAACCTCGATCCCAACGCACCACCCGCGTTCCCCTCCGGGGAAGCGGCCGTGCACGCCATCCCCTT
>Ga0070730_10002379_pt1 | contig 17083 bp, 10 predicted proteins | sample Coa_R1_3_FD_66447 | JGI IMG/M metagenome (GOLD analysis project Ga0070730, IMG submission 66447) | Surface soil microbial communities from Centralia Pennsylvania, which are recovering from an underground coalmine fire - Coalmine... | ecosystem: Environmental > Terrestrial > Soil > Unclassified ... | reverse complement strand
AACCAGCTTGTGCAGCTCTCGGCCCTGGCCAACGTGCAGGAGGGCGTGGGCCCGCGCCAGATCAATCACTTCAACCGCGTCCCGTCCTTCACGCTGACGGCGTCGCTCGTGCCGCCGATGGCGCAAGGTGAAGCGCTCGATTCGCTCGATGCATTGGCCAAGCGCGTGCTGCCGCCGGGGACGACGACGGCGTTGGCCGGCGATTCCCGCGAATACCGCGAAAGCGGTGGCGCGTTGTACTTCGCGTTCGCCGTCGCGCTGATCGTGGTCTTCATGGTGCTCGCGGCGCAATTCGAATCGATGCTGGACCCCTTCACGGTGCTGCTCGCGGTCCCGCTGGCCATTACCGGCGCGCTCATCACACTCAAGGTGCTGGCGCTCCTGCAGCCGACCATCGTCTCTATGCTGCTGTATCTGGTGGGAGGCTCGATCTCGGGGACCACGATCAACCTGTACAGCGAGATCGGGATGATCTTGCTGATCGGTCTCGTGAGCAAAAACTCGATTCTGCTGGTCGAGTACACGAATCAGTTGAAGGCAAAAGGACTCGACACCGTGTCCGCCGTGCTCGAGGCCGGGCGCATCCGGCTGCGCCCGATTCTCATGACGTCGGTCGCGACGATCATGGGTGCGGTGCCGGTCGCCTGGGGTGTCGGTGCCGGTTCGGCGGCCCGCAAGCCGCTCGGCTACGCGATCGTGGGTGGCGTGTTCTTCTCGACGGCGCTGACGCTGTTCCTGGTGCCGGTGGCGTACGTGATGCTCGACGGCCTGCGCGAACGGCTGCGCGCGCGGCGTGGGCGGCTGGTTCCGGTCGAGGGAGAGGGCGACTGATGCTCGCTCTGCTCCTGGCACTGCAGGCCGCGGTGTCCCCGCCGCAGGCGTCGGCGGACACGTTGCCCCAGATCACGTTGACCGACGCGCTGCAGCGCGCCGCGCAGCTCGACCCGAACTACGTGGCTGCACTCGGTCAGGTGGACAACGCGGTGTGGGCGCGGCGCAACGCGTTCGCTGTGTTCGTGCTGCCATCGGTGACACTCAGCCTCAACGCACAGCGGACGAATCCGGAGACGTTTTTTTTCACTACCCAGATCGTGCGGGTAAAGACGCTCTGGTCGGCACAGCTGAGCGCACGCTACGACTTGTTCCTGGGCGGACAAAAGTTCGCCGAGCTCAGCAGGTCCAGTGCCGCACTCGAGGGAGCGCATGCCGATGCGCTCCGCCAGCGGTTTGCGACTGCGCTCCTGACGGAGTCGGATTACTACGCCGTACTTGCCAATAGTGAGTTGGATCGCGTGGCGCGGGATCGATTGCGCCGCGCTCAGGAGCAGCTCACCGTGGCACGCGCGCGCGTTACGTCCGGTGCTGCCGTCGCGACCGATTCGCTGAATCTGCGTCTGGAGCTGACCAGGGCGGAGGTGGCGCAATTGCAGCAGGCATCGACGCTGCGTGTCTCGCGGCTCGAGCTGGGTCGTCGCGTCGGCGCCGCCGGGCCGGTCGACGCCGCGCCCCTCGACACGACGGCAGCTCCCGAACTGCCGGTCACCCTGGCTGACGCGATCTCCCAGGCGGCCGTACAGGGCCCCGAGTATCGCTCCGCGGCCGCGAATGAGCGCGCGGCGAGCGCCGCCTATCGGGCCGAGTTGGGTAACTATCTGCCGCATGCGTCGCTGACGTTCAACGCGAACGTACTCGACACCGCGTTTTATCCCAAGTTTTTCAAACAGACGCAGTTTTTGCTCGGCGTCTCGTTGCCGCTGTGGAACAACGGCCAACGCGAGCTGGCGTTGTCACGTGCCCGGGTGAATAAGGACGTCGCCCGCGCTACGCGCGAAGATCTGGATCGCGCGGTGCAGCACGATGTCACCGCCGCGTACGACGCGTATGTGACGGCCCGCGGAACCGCACAGCTCGCCAAGGAAGGCCTCAGCGTCGCGCGCGAAAGCTTTCGCGTGGAGCAAGCGCGCTACCAAAGCGGTGCCACGACGATTCTCGATCTGCTCAATGCCGAAGTAAACCTGTCGCAGGCCGAAGCGGACTTCGTGCAAGCGCGCTACGGCACGCGCCTCGCGCTGGCCGGACTCGAAAGCATCCTCGGCAAGAGACTCTTCAACGATAAGGGAACCCCGTGATGTCGTACCGTGCCCTTGCAGTGCTGATCGTGTTCGCGGCCGCGTGCAACAAGGCCAAATCGGCGGCTCCGGGCGGACCGGGCGGCGGCATGCCGCCGATGCCGGTCGAAGTCTCGCCCGCCATCCGCGACACCGTCGTCGACGCGATCTCCGCCACTGGACAGATCGAAGCCATCCAGTCGATCGACGTGCATCCGGAAGTACAGGGCCGGATCACCGAGATCCTGGCGAACGAAGGGCAGGAGGTCGCCGCCGGCGCGCCGTTGTTCAAGGTCGATGACGCCGAGCTCAAGGCGCAGGTCGATCAGGCGGATGCCAATCGCCAGCTCGCGCGCCAGGCGCTCGACCGCACCAAGCAGCTGATCGCGCAGAACGCGTCGTCGGCCGCCGATCTGGAGCAGGCGGAAGCCCAGGCGAAAGCCGCGGACGCGAACTACGATCTGCTCAAGACCCGGCTCGACCGCACCGTGGTGCGCGCGCCGTTCGCCGGCGTCGTGGGTCGCCGGCTCGTCAGCATCGGCGCGTACGTCGGCTCGCAGACGTCGCTGATCAGCCTGCAATCGGTGAATCCGCAGAACGCGACGTTCCAGGTGCCCGAGCGGTACGCCGACCGGCTGCGCCGCGGGCAGCTCGTGAGCTTCCAGGTCGCCGCGCTGCCGGGGAAAAATTTCTCGGGCGAAGTCGTGTTCGTGGACCCGGTGGTCGAGCTGCCGGGCCGCACGATCCTCATCAAGGCGCGCGTGCCGAACCCGGAGCACACGCTGCAAGCCGGCATGTTCCTCGAGGCGCGCCTCGCCACCGACATCCGTCCCAACGCGATCGTCGTGCCGGAGGACGCGCTGATGCCGGTGCAGGGCTCGAACTACGTCTGGGTCGTGAAGGACGGCAAGGCCGACCGGCGCGAAGTGTCCCTCGGCGTGCGCACGGCGGGGTGGGCGGAGATTCACGGCGGCGGCATCGAAGCGGGCGACCAGGTCGTGGTCGGCGGTCTCGAGCGGCTGTTCCCGGGCGCGACGGTCATGCCGCACGTCGTCGAGCGGCGCCGCGGCACGCCGAGCGCCGAGTCTACGGCGACGAAGTCCTAGCGGGGCCGCTCCGGCAGCGGCTGCAGCTTGGTTTCGGTGTTGCGGAAGATCGCCTGCGAAATCTGCTGCGCGCGCGGGGCCAGCGGGCTGTTCGTCGCCTGCAGCTCCTGCGCCATCGTGTAGTACGTCAATCCGTACAGCGACAGGATGCCCTCGGACGGTTTGTCGACCCAGCCGAGCGGGCGCGCGCGCGCCGCGGCGTCGGCGTGGTACACGTCGAACAGCAGCTTGGTCGTGCGCGGCACGTTCACGTAGCCCAGCGACTGGATGCCCTTGATGCTGTCGGAGGGGGTCAGCGCTTTCTCGCGCAGCACGCGCGCGAAGCCCTGGCCCTCGAGGTGGTTCGTGAACCCGAACTGGTCGGCGTAGAGTCCCACCGTGCGGGAGAAGTACACCGGCCGCTTGCCGAGCTGATCCTTGATCACCTGCAGCACGATGACGTCGGCGCGCTCGACGTAGGGCCGGCCGAGCATCTGCGGATCGAGCGTCACGCGGATCGTGTCGGCGCCGCTGCCGAGCTTCACTTCGCGCTTGGAGTCGAGCTCGTAGTACTGCTGCAACGCATCGAGCTGCTGATCGCTGAAGCTCATCAGTCTTCCCGTCGGCATCGGCCACTGCCGGCCGCGATAGATCGCCGGCGCGTGCGCCGAATCGAACGGCACGAGCGGCCGGCGCTGCAGCTGGCGCACGTACCAATCGGTGTTCGCGAGCGACAGATTGACGATGGTCACGTCCTGGCGAATGTGCTCGACCTCCTGCGCATACCAGAGCGGGAACGTGTCGTTGTCGCCCGCCGTGACGAGTACGCCGTACGGCTCGACCGATTGCAGCAGATCCGCGGCGAAGTCGCGCGCCAGCGTCTCGCCTTTCCGGGATGCCGCCAGATGATTTCCGAAAAACGGAATCAGGGCGAGGGCGAGCAAAGGTGTGCCGTACACCCAGCGCCGCGTCTCGCTCGGCTGGCGCTCGCGGAAGAGATCGCCGACCCCCTCGATCGCCCAGGCGAGTCCCATCGCGACCCAGATGCCCCACAGCGCGAACGACACCATGAAGAAGTAGTCGCGCTCGCGCACCTCGTGCGCCGAGATCTGCTGCTCGGCGTGGAGCGAGAAGCCGTATTTGAAATTGAGATAGAAGATCAGCGCGAAGGTGAACGTGAACATCAGGACCGTCATTGCCAGCGCGCGGCGGCGGTCGGCGCGCCAGTGCCGGATGGCGCCGAAGATGCCCAGGCCGCCGAACACCACGGCCAGCACGCGCTGCACGCGCTCGGGCCAGTCGCGCGCGAACTGCCAGCTGAAGTACTGCAGGTAATTGCCGATCTGCGCGATGTAGAGCGCGGCCGTATGGCCGGAGTTGCCGAACCCGGGCGCCTGCGTGGGATTGTCCATGATCGACGGCTTGCCGTACTGCACGCGGAAGATGACGTCCCACAGCGCATGCCAGTTCGTCGGCTCGCCTTCGTTGATCGGCGGATAGAACGCGGCGCGGATCGGCAAGAAGGTGTAGACGGAAAGTCCTACGACGGTCACGAGCAGCGCGGTGAGCGCGAAGCCGGGATTCTCCGCGATGATCGCGAACGTCAGCGCAGCCACGAACACCACCCCCGCCGCCGCTATCCAGCCCCAGTGCTCGAGCCCCAGCGACAAGAGCAGCGCCCACACGCCGACGAACACCAGGAACTGCGACCACTCGATCGTGCGGTCGCGATCCGACATCGGCCGGTTCGTCTTGAGCGGGGGATAGAGCAGGATCAGCACGACCGGGCCAACCAGCACGCCCATCATGTGGTTGGTCGCGGTCAGCGCGAGCAGATAGATGATCAGCAGCAGATAGTGATCGTGCGCGTCGCCGGCCGGCTGATCGTCCCAGCGCACGATCAACCACAGGATCAGCGCGATCGACAGCAGGCTCAGCGTGTAGACCTTCTCGTTGACGACCGACTGGTTCCACACGGTGAACATCGTCGCCGAGACGAGCGCGCCCGCGAGCGCCGCGAGGCGGCGCGGCCACACGGCCGGCACGAACGACGCAAGCCAGCGTTCGGCGACGAGGAACCAGCAGCCGGCGGAGACCGCGCTCGTCACGGCCGCGAACAGATTGATCCGCGCCGCGTAGCCGCTCAGCAGCGGCAGCATGCCGAACACGTGGGCGACCAGGACGAACAGCGGATTGCCGGGCGGGTGCGGGATGCCGAGTGTGTACGCGGCCGCGATGTACTCGGACGTGTCCCAGAATTGCGTCGTCGGAGCCAACGTGAGGACGTACAAGATCAACGCACCGATCGAAACGCCCGCGGCCATACCATACGGCGGCCTCACGGCGCCTGACTGCGCCGCAGGTGCGGATGCGACATCAGCGCGCGCGCCCGAGCTCCGAGAATACGTGGTCGTCATAGGCCCAATAATCTAGTGATGGAACCGGCTCAGTCGCCGCCGGCCGTGATGCGGCCGTAGGTCGTGTTGGCAAGGATTGCGTCGCGCATGTGGGCGGCCTGCGCCGCGAGGGCCGGCGCGGCGGCCTTGAGCACCGCTTCGAGCGTGTCGTACATGAACGCGTAGCCGAACAGGCTGTTCTGCGACGGCGCGTCGACCCAACCGCGCGCGCGGTGCCGCGCCGCCGCCTTCCCGCCCTCATACACGTTGAACGCGAGCGTCTGTGTGCGCGGAATGTTGACGAAGCCGCCACCCCGGACGGCTTTGATGCTGTCGCTCGCGACCACCGGCGCGGGTTCCAGGCGCCGGACGAGCCCTTCCTCCACCAGATACGGCGCGAGGCCGAGCTGATCCGGGTACGAGCCCGTGGAGGTCGAGAAATAGATTGGCCGGCGGCCGATCTCGTCTTTGATGATCTGCAACACGACCAGATCGGAGCGGTCGAGATAGGGCCGGCCCATCACGCGCGGATCGAACGTCATCTCGATCGGCCCGACTTTGCCGGCCATCGCGCGCTCGAGCAGGACGTACTCGGGCAGCGTATCCCTCGCCGTCAGATAGTAATGGCTCATCCACGGCGCCGTCGGATACGGCCAGGCCTTGCCGCGCTGCCACGCGACCGCCTGCGTCGTGTCGAAGCGCGCCGCAGGTCGCTGCTGCAGCTGCGACAAGTACCAGTTGAGGTTCGCGAGCGACAGCACCATCACGCTCACGTCGCGGCGGATGCCTTCGACTTCTTGCGCGTGCCAGAGCGGGAAGGTGTCGTTGTCGCCGCTCGTGATCACGATGGCGTACGGGTCGACCGATCGCAGGATGTCGCGGGCGTAATCGCGAGCGAGCGTCTCGCCGGCGCGCGACGCCGTGAGGTGATTGCCGATGAGCGGGATCAGCGCGAGCAGGAACACCGGCGCCGCAAACCGCCATCCGCGGCGCGCGAGCGGGGGTGCCTGCGCGAGCGTCGCGAGCCCCATGCCGATCCAGACCGCGAACGCCGCGAACGACGCGATGAAGAAGTAATCGCGCTCGCGCACCTCGTGCTCGAGACTCGCGCCCGCGGGCTCCGTGAAGCGCTGCGAGTAGCCCCACTTGAAGTTGAGATAGAAGACGAGCGCAAACGTCAGCGTCGTCATGAGGACGATCATCATCACGGCGCCGCGGCGATCGGCGCGCCACTGGCGCCGCGCGCCCGCGAGGCCGATGAAAGCGAACACGACCGTCAGGATCAGCTGCACGCCCAGCGACCAGTCGTGCCCGAACTGCCAGGAGAAATACTGCACGTAGTTCAGGAGCTGCTGCCCGTACAGGATCGGCGTGTGGCCGGGGTTCTCGGGGCCGGGCGGATACATCGGGTTGGCGAAGACGGATGGCTTGCCGAACTGCTCGCGCGTCATGACGGCACGGAAGGCCGGCCAGGTGGTCGCGCCGCCCTGGTTCATATAGGGATCGAGATGCGCGCGCACCGGGATGAACAGATTGACGCTGAGCCCGACGACGGCGACCAGCACGGCGGCGGCGAGGAAGCGCGGGCGGGTCAGCGCGCGCCAATCCGTCATGATCACGTACGCGAGCACCGCGGGTCCCGCGAGCAGGCCCATCAGGTGGTTCGTGGCGCTGAGCGCGAGCAGATAGACGATCAGCACCACGAAATTGTCGCGGCGGCTGGCGGAGGGCTGGTCGCCCCAGTGCAGCGTGAGCCAGAGGACGAGCGCGATGGAGAGCACGCTGAGCGTGTAGACCTTCTCGTTCGCCACCGACTGATTCCAGACGGTGAACACCGTCGCGCCGACGAGCGCACCCGCGACGGCCGCGACGCGCCGCCACGTTATGTTCGCCACGATCGAGCGAAGCATGCGCTCGCCGATCAGGAACCAGAGGCCCGCCGTGACGGCGCTCGTCACCGCCGCGAGGATGTTGATGCGCTTGCCGTAGTCGGCGGCGAGCGGCAACAGCCCCCACACGTGCGCAACAAGAATGAAAAAGGGATTGCCGGGCGCATGCGGGATGCCGAGGGCGTGCGTGGCCGCGATGTACTCCGAGGCGTCCCAGAACTGCGTCGTTGGGGCGAGCGTGAGGATGTAAAGGATCAGGGCGCCGAGCGAAACGCCCGCGGCCCACACCAGCGGCGCCTGTTCCGCGCCCAACTGCGCGGCAGGTGACTCTTCAAAATTCGTGCGGGGGACCGTTGTCATAGGTCGGGTAATCTAGTGACGGAATTGCCGCATACCGGTCAGGATCATGGCAATGTCGTGTTCGTCCGCGGCCGCGATGACTTCGGCGTCCTTGACCGAGCCGCCGGGCTGAATGATCGCCGCCACGCCGGCGGCCGCGGCTTCGTCCACGCCGTCGCGGAAGGGGAAGAACGCGTCGCTGGCGAGCACCGCGCCGCGCGGGTCGTGGCCCTGCTGCCTGGATTTATGCGCGGCCAGAAACGACGAATCCACGCGACTCATTTGGCCGGCGCCGATCCCGATCGCCGCTTCGTCTTTGACCAGGATGATGGCGTTCGACTTGATCGAGCCGACGGCGGCCCAGGCGAACCGCAGGTCGTTCCATTGCGCATCGCTGGGACGGCGCGTCGTGGCGATCCGCCACGTCGATTCGTCGGCCACGTCCTTGTAGCGAAAGCGATCCTGCGCCAGAAACCCGCCGCGCACCCGCTTGAAGTCGAGCGTCGGTTGATCGTCCCACCGGGGCAGCTCGATCACGCGCAAGTTCTTCTTCTCTTTGAACACCGCCAGCGCGTCGGCGTCGACGCGCGGCGCGACGACGACCTCCACGAACAGCTCGCGCATCGCGTCCGCCGCCGCGCGGTCCACCACGGTGTTGAACGCGATCACCGACCCGAACGCCGACGTGCGATCGGTCGCGAGCGCCCGCGCGTACGCGTCGGCGGCGTTGCGCCCGAGCGCGATACCGCACGGCGTCGTGTGCTTGATGATGACGCAGGCGGCGCGCGCGTCCTTGTTCTGCCACGGCGTTATCGCCATCATCGCCGCATCGACGTCGAGGAGGTTGTTGAACGACAGCTCCTTGCCGTGGAGCTGCTGCATGTTGCGAATGCCCCCCCCAGCTTCATCGGTCACGTACAGCGCGGCGCGTTGGTGCGGGTTCTCACCGTAGCGGAGCGTCTGCTGTCGCTCGAGCACGAGACTCAGCTTGGGCGGCAGCGTCTCCTGCGAGCGCGAGAGGTAGGCGAGGATCGCGGCGTCGTAGGCGGCGGTATGCGCAAAGACTTTGGCGGCGAGCGCCTGCCGCTCGTTCGCGGCTACCCCGCCGTCCTTGAGTCGCGTGATGATCGAGGGATAGTCGTCCGGATCGACGACCACGATCACCGATTGATGGTTCTTCGCGGCGGAGCGAAGCATCGACGGGCCGCCGATATCGATCTGCTCGATCGCCTGCGCGAATGTCGTCTCCGGCTTCGCGACGGTTTCGCGAAACGGATAGAGATTGACGGCGACGAGATCGATCGGCGCGATACCGTGCTGCTGCATCGCGGCGACGTCGCCTGGATGGTTTCTTCTTGCCAACAGCCCTCCATGGACTTTCGGATGCAATGTCTTGACTCGGCCATCCATCATTTCCGGAAATCCGGTCATCTGCTCGACGAGCACGACCGAAATTCCCTCGCGCTTCAAGGCTTCGGCGGTGCCGCCCGTCGACACGATTTCCCAGCCGAGCGCGACCAGCTGGCGCGCGAAATCGACGATACCGCGTTTGTCCGAAACGGAGATGAGCGCTCTCATGCAATCCTTCTCGCAAGTTCCAGAACCACCCGCGGCAACACGCGATGCTCCGCCTCCAAGACCCGGGCCGCAAGCGTTTCGGGCGTGTCGTCGGGCTGCACCGGCACCTTCTCCTGGGCGATGATCGGCCCCCGGTCGAATTCTTCATCGACGAAATGCACCGTCACGCCCGATTCCCGCGCGCCACTCGCCAGCACGGCGGCGTGCACGTGATGGCCGTACATGCCGGGCCCGCCAAAGTCGGGCAACAGCGCGGGATGGATGTTGATCATGCGGCCGCGAAAATGCGAGACCACCGCCCGCGGCACCAGCTTCAGGTAGCCGGCCAACACGACCAGCTGCGCGTCGCCCAGGGCGTCGAGCAGCTCCGCCCCATTCGCGGGGTCGCGCAACACGGTTGCCGGTACGCCGGCTCGGCGCGCGCGCTCGAGCGCGCCGGCGCCGGGCCGGTTCGAGATCACGCGCGCGACGCGCGCGTCAGGAGAATGCTGGAGCGTGTCGAGGAGGGCCTGCAGGTTCGTGCCGCCGCCCGAAACCAGCACGGCGACACGAACCGGACCCTCCCGGCGGGTCACTGATTGCTGCGACTACAACGCGCGACCGACTTCGGCTTCGACCCGCTGGTGACGCTGAGCGTGAACGCGCCGGTCGCGTAATGACCGACCGTGTTCACGTCGATCTCGTAGTCGCCCGTCTGCGGGAACGTGGCGGTGAGACGAGCGTTGCAGTTGCCGCCCGAGTCGTCGTCCTGAAAATCGCGCCCACCCGCGATCCCCGGCCCCCGCAGGAACAGATAGGCGTCGAACGCATCGGACTCGAGATCGATGGTGATCGTCTGGCCCGCGACGCCATGAATCGTCCACGGCTGCGCGTACGTGCTGTCGTGCGTGAGCAACACGTCGCTCGCGGTCAGCTCGCCCTGCTGCGTCTGACCCACGTCGATGCTGTGCGCCGAGCCACCTCCACTCCCACCCGCCGTGCTGGGCGCGCTCTGCGACCGGCAGTCGGCGCTGGCCGCGCTGCCTTCCTGCACCGGCTTCGAGCCCTGCGTGATGGAGAGTGAGAAGTGGCCCGTTTGCCGTTTGGGCGTCGACGTCGTGTTGACCAGAATCCGGTACGGTCCGGCGCTCGGGAAGACGCGCGACACGCGGGAATAGCAGCCCGGCCCGCCGTCGTCGTCGATGATCGAGCGATCGAGATCGTCGCCGCGAATGATGAGCAGCGGGTCGAACTCGTCGGCGGCGAGGTCGATCGTGATCGGCTGCCCCGGGATCGCCGTGAACTGATACATCTTGAAATAGGTCGTGTCGGGGTAGAGCGAATCGCTGCTCGTCAGCTCGCCGTTGATCGTCTCACCGACGCGGATCGTCTGGATCCCCTGACTCCCGCCCGTCGATTGCGTGCTGACGTTGCTCACCTGCTGCAGCGTCTGCGTGTTGCTCGCGAGGTTATTCGTGAAGCGGCAGTTGCCCTTGGTCTCGACGTTCGATTGGCCTTCGGTCACGCGGAGCGTGAACCGGCCGGTCTGGCGCCGCGGCCGCGATGCCGTGTTCACGATGACGCGGAGCGGATGATCGTCGGTCGCGGTGTACACGAGCCGCGCGTTGCAGCCGCCGCCGCCGTCGTCGTTGTCGACCAGCTTGTCGCCCCGGCCTTTGGTCAGGAGCAGGTAGGCGTCGAAGTCGTCCGAGATGAGATCGACCGTGAACGCCTGGTTTGCGCGCACGGGCAGAATCCAGCGCTCGAAATACGTGGAATCACCCGAGAACTCCGGATCGTCGGACGTCAGGTTGCCGGTGATCGTCTGGCCGACCTCGATCAATCCGGCGACGCGACCGAAGCCCTTGCACACGGTGTCCGCCGGCGCCGCCTCGCGCCCGCGCGACAACGTGAGCTTGTAGTCGCCCAGCTCCGCCTGCGCGCTCGAGTTGGCGTAGAGCCGGTAGTTGCCGGTCGCCGGCGGGACGAACATGAGGCGGGCGTTGCACTGGCCGCCGCCGTCGTCGTTGCGGGCGAGCGAATTGCCCGCCGCATCGGCGATCAAGAGATTCGCGTCGAAGTCGTCCGAGCTGAGGTCGGCCGTGAGGGTATCGCCCTTGTTGCCGACAAAGGCGTACAGCTTGTAGCGCGACCCGTCCGAGAACTTCTGATCGGTCTGGGTCAGACGGCCGGTCACGACCTGGCCGACGCGGATGGGGACCTGGGCGACGAGCGCCGGAGCAACAACGGTGGTGAGCGCTGACAGCATGAAGACTGCGCGCACGGAAAGCTCCTTTTGGGCGACGGGGAATTGCGGTGGCCGGGCTAATTTATGATTTGCCATCGAGCCGCACAATTTCCGCGACCGCTTCCGGCAAGTCCGCGACCACGGTCACACCGAGCGCCCGGGCCTGCCCTTGATGAAGATTGCCTTCCCCCGTTGCGACCAGAATCGCCCGGCCCCCCAGTGGCGCGGCCGGCTGCACGTCGGTCAGACGATCGCCCACCCACCACGATTGCGCGGCATCCAGGTCCAACGCGCTCATGGCTTCATAAAAGAGCTTCAGCCCGGGTTTGCGACACTCGCACGGCCCGCTGAAGCGCGGATGATGCGGGCAGAAATAGGCCCCATCCAGATGCGCGCCATGCGCTTCCAGCAGCTCGCTCAGCCGCCGCTGGACCGCCGTATACTCGGCCACCGTGTAGAGACCGCGCGCGATTCCCGATTGGTTGCTGACGACAACGACGAGGAAGCCATGATCGTTGAGCTGTTTGATCGCCTGAGCCGCGCCGGGTAACAGCTTGACCTTGCCGGGTTCGTGCACGAAGCCGGAATCTTCGATGATCGTGCCGTCGCGATCCAGGAAAACGGCCTTGGCCATCAGCCTTCAGCCGACTGCTTTCAGCGCGGCAATGACGGTATCCACCTGCCCGGGGAAGATCGTTCGCGCATCGAGCAGCACGCGGCTTCCCGCCACGCGAGCGATGATTGGCGGATCGTACGAGCGCAGCTTCTGGAGATAGGAGTCAGGAGCCGGGACCTGGAGCCCGACGAGCCAGGTCGGCAGCTTTGCGCCCGGAAACGATCCACCACCAACTTCCGAATCGCCCTGCACCAGCTGCGCCGTTTCGCGCAGTTGCGCGCCGTTGAGAATCGCGTCCGCTCGTTCCTTGATGATGGCGAGAGGCTCAGTGAGCATTCGGAGCACCGGAATTTTCTGAAGTGCGGTATCCTCGTCGCGATACAAGGCCAGTGTCGCCTCCAGCGCGGCCAGCGTGAGCTTGTCGGCGCGCACGGCGCGGGCGATCGGATCGCTGCGACATGCCGCGATCGCCGCCGCGCTTCCGGCGAGTATCCCGGCCTGCGGTCCGCCGAGCAGCTTGTCGCCGCTGAAGACGACGAGATCGGCGCCGGCCGCGATGCCCTCGGCAACGGTCGGCTCGCCGCTCAATCCCCAGTCGGACAGGTTCAGCATCAGGCCGCTGCCTAAGTCGTACACGCACGCGAGCCCCCGTCCGTGCGCCATCTCCGCGAGCTCGACGACCGCAACGTCGGTCGTGAACCCTGTCACCTGAAAGTTCGAGCGATGAACCTTGAGCAGAATCTTGGAGCTTGGCGTCAGGGCGCGCTCATAGTCCTGCGGATGCGTGCGATTGGTGGTCCCGACTTCGACGAGCTTCGCGCCCGAGCGCGCCATCACGTCGGGGATGCGGAACGATCCGCCGATTTCCACCAGCTCGCCACGCGACACCACGGCATCGCCGCCGCGCCCCAGAGCGCTCAGCGCCAGCAGCAGTCCACCGGCCGCATTGTTCACGACCAGCGCATCGGGCGCGCCCGTCAGCTCCACTAGCAGGTCGCGGCAGTGCGCGTGGCGCGAGCCGCGCGCGCCGCGCCCGAGATCGTATTCCAGCGCCGAGTAGCCGCTTGCGACCTGCGTGAGCGCGGCGATCGCCGCGTCGGCGAGCGGCGCGCGGCCGAGGTTCGTGTGCAGCACCACGCCGGTCGCGTTGATCACCGGCGCGAGCGACGCCTCGGCGAGCCGCGCCACCGCTGCGCGCACCGCGGCGTCCCATCCCTCCGCGGGCGCGGCGCCACCTTGCGCGCGCGCGCCATCCACGGCGGCCCGCGCCGCCTTCACGACCAGCGCCCGCGGATGCTCGGCAAGCAAGGCCGCCACTCCAGGCCCCGCGAGCAGCGACTCGACCGATGGCAGACCGCGTCTCGGATCGCTCATGGGGGCGTGCGTCGTACGTCGTGCGTCGTGTCCGCTCCGGCCCGTCGTGGCGCGCGGTGTGTCGTGTCAGCCACTACCGGCTTCGGCGATGTGAACCCCACCTGTCCATCGCCCTTCTTGCCGAGCAGGCTCGTCGCGCCTTGCACGCGCACGACGTAGCGCGCTTCCGGCTTGAGCGGATTGACCATGTGAACGACGAAACGATCGGTGGGCACCGGCCGGCGCGCGAGCAGTTGCTTGACCAACACCGTATCCACGAGTTGCCGGGGCGGTTTTGCTCCGCGTCCGCGGGCCGCTGGTGCTGGCGGCGGGGGTGGCGGAGCCCGGCGCGCTGCGCTCGTATCCTTTTTCGCCGCGGCCGACTCGGCTTGCTGCCGGGCCTGAGTGGTGAGCGAGTCGAACTGGCGCTGCGTGAGAACCTGGGCCACCGGAAGCGGCGTCGAGTCCGGCAGCGTGAGCACGTGCACGTGGGTCGTGTCGAGTGCGGCGGTCGGGTCGAGGGCCTGATTGAACTCGACGCGCACCGTCATCGTGTCGACAAACGTCGCGGCGCGCGGGCGGGGCGGGTTGGTGTCGTGCGGGAACGTGTACAGCGCGACGTTGCAGCTCGAGTCGAGCGTGACGAGCGCCGAGTCGTACGCCTCGCGCGGGCTGCGGCGGCGATCGCCGTTGTCGTCCGACGTGGCATACACGATGTACCGTCCCGGCACGAGGTTGGTGAGATTGAACTGGCCGCCGGAATCGGCGTAGGTCAAGTAACCGATCGTGTCGGGCAGCGGCACCGCCTCGATCAACGCGTGCAGCAGGATCGTCTGATCGATCCACTTGAGCGCGATCCCGCCGATCCGCGCGTGCCCGATCTCCGGTCCCGTCGTGAACAGCACGGTCTTGCTCGAATCGTTGCGGTTGCGCCGCAGATCGACAAAGCCCGGCAGGATCTGGAGCCGGTAGACCCGCTTCTTCCAGCCTTCTTTGGGCTTCACATTGATGTGCGTGCGGTGCCAGCTCACCTTGACGGGTCCCGCGACCGGCGAGAGCAGCACCTGCCGCGAGAGTTGGGTGCCGCCGCCGGCTCCGGCCGAGTTCGCCATCTCGTCGACGACTTCGTCGAACTGAATGACGAGGTCGCCGTCGAAGTTGGGCACGACGGCGCCCGATTCCGGCTTCACCGAGAGGATTTCGGGAGGATCCTTGTCCGGCGGCCCGCCGGGCGGCGTGCCGACGCTCGCGCACGCCGCAACGACTGCGGCGGCCGCGCTTACGAGCAGCCGAGCGACTTGAGCTTGCCGGCCAGGACGTCGCGCTGATCGCGCCATGCCTTTTCCTTTTCGCGCTCCTTGGCCACCACCTCCTGGGGCGCGCGCGAGACGAAGCTCTCGTTGGTCAGTCGAGCCGCCAGGCTCCCCAGCTGCTTCTCAAGTCTTGTCAGTTCCCCGGACAGCCTTTCACACTCCAGTTTGACGTCGACCGCGCCTTCCAGTGCGACGACGACCTCACTGCCTTCGCCAAAGACGGCGTGCGCACCGACACCCTGTTGAATCCCATTGAGTGAGAGACTCTCCAACTGAGCCAATCGCATGATCGTCTCCCGCTCACCTTCAAACGTTTCAACGCGGTCGCCCCCTCGGGCGACGATTGTTGCTTTCAGCCGTGTTTTCGGCGCAACGCGGTATTCGGCCCGGATTGAGCGAATGAGCTCGATGGACTTCTTCACTCGTTCGAATTGCACGTCCGCATCGGAGTCCATGAACTGCTGGAGTACCGTTGGCCATTCAGCAGTAGCGATGAGTTCCTCGGATGTTCTGCCAGGAAGCTTCTGCCAAAGCTCTTCGGTAATGAATGGCACGACAGGATGCAGCAGTCTTAGAACTGCATCAAAGCAGTACAGCAGGACTGCGTGGACGGTGCTTGCAGATGACGAGCTCAGTCTCGGTTTGACAGCCTCGACGTACCAGTCGGCAAGTTCGTTCCAGGCGAATTCAAAGCAGCGCTTCGCTGCTTCGTCCAATTTGAAATTCTCGAGATGCGCTGTCGCTCCGGCAATCGCGTTGCTGGCTCGCGCCAAGATCCAGCGATCTGCCAACGTGAGCTGCCGCCGATCTACAGCCTCCAACGCCTGGACCTGCTTCGGCAGCTGGCCCAGCACGAACTGCCCGATGTTCCAGAGCTTGTTGGCGAAGTTGCGGCCCGGCGCAAACGTCGTGTCGAGATCGTTCGGATCGAGAATGACGTCGGCACCGATCGAGCTGCCGGCGATCAGCGTCCAGCGCAGCGCGTCGGCGCCGTACAGCTTCACCACCGCGCGCGGATCGACGCCGTTGCCGAGCGACTTCGACATCTTGCGGTGCTGCGTGTCGCGCACCGTGCCCGTCAGGTAGACGGTCCGGAATGGCCGCTTGCCCATGAAGTGATAGCCCGACATCAGCATGCGGCTGACCCACAAGAACAAGATTTCCGGCGCGGTCACCAGCGTGTGACCCGGATAGAACCGCTGCAGATCGGGCGTCTGCTCGGGCCAGCCGAACGTCGCGAACGGCCAAAGCCACGACGAGAACCACGTGTCGAGCACGTCGGGATCCTGCTCGACTTGCGCGCCGCATGTGCGACACGCCTGCGGATCTTCGCGATCGGCCCATTGGTGGCCATTCGCGCAGGTGAACACGGGAATGCGGTGCCCCCACCACAGCTGGCGCGAGATGTTCCAGTCGCGCATGCCCTTCATCCAGTTCTCGTAGCTCGCGCGCCAGCGCTCCGGCACGAGGTCGTACTCGCCTTTGTGATACGCCGCGAGCACCGGCTCGGCCAAGGGCTTCATTTTCACGAACCACTGATCGCTGAGCCGAGGCTCTACGACGGTGTCGCAGCGGTAGCATTTGCGGACCGCATGCTGATGCTGTTCCGTCTTTACGAGCAGACCGTCCTTCTCCAGCTGTTTGACGATTCGTTTCCGCGCGTCGAAGCGATCGAGGCCCTGCAGATCCGCGGGCACGCGCGGCGATTTCTCCATCCGCCCGTCTTCGGTCATGATCAACTGCTTTTCTTCCTTCGGCCAGGCGCGATTCGCGATCTCGAAATCGTTCGCGTCATGCGCCGGCGTCACCTTGAGCAGACCGGTGCCGAAGCCCAGCTCGACGGCGTCATCCGTCGCAATCGGAATCACCACGCCCGACAATGGAATCTTGACGCGCTTGCCTTTGAGCGACGCGTGCCGCTTGTCTTTCGGATTGAACACGAGGCCGATGTCGCCGAACATCGTCTCCGGCCGCGTCGTCGCCACCGTCACGAATCCCGAGCCGTCGTCGAGCGGATACTTGATGTGGTAGAGATTCCCCTGCGTCTCGTGGTGCTCGGCCTCTTCATCGGAGAGCGCGGTGAGGCAGTGCGGGCACCAGTGAATCACGCGATGGCCGCGATAAATCAATCCTTCGTCCCACAGCCGCACGAACACCTCGCGCACCGAGCGCGAGTAGG